>OJQM01001103.1_pt1 | contig 11771 bp, 9 predicted proteins | sample 1598751 | NCBI WGS metagenome assembly OJQM01 (sample SAMN03922455, study PRJEB24848) | human gut metagenome | isolation source: stool sample | host: Homo sapiens | place: Germany | collected 2009-11 | reverse complement strand
GTCTCCGGCACATTGATGTACTCGGCAATCGATTTGCCTTCATTTCTAAAACGCGTTCTTAATTTAGAACGAGCCTCCGCAACACCTTCTCGATCGCCTTCATCGGCTGCCTGCAGGAGTCTCTGGTAATCCTCTACCGGGAACTTCGCATCAATCGGCAAGAGACAAGTTCTGCCATTTAAGCCCGGCAGTTTGACGGCGAACTCAACCACCATCTTCGGTTTAGACGGAACCGGATGGGCATTTTTAACATACTGACTCTCGGTGAAGTATTCCTTCAGCAGTGCTTCAAGCTGAACTTCACCGAGCATGCCGCGGCTCTTGACGTTGACAAAAACGCGCTTCAACCCGCCCACTTCTTCGGCCAACTCTTTCATCTGGCCTAAACCTTCATAGACGCGGTTTAACTGCTGAGTCACCTGGGAGAAGCTTTCTCCGACTTTACTTGTCAGCGTGTTTTGGAGTTTCTCTTCTACGGTTTCTCGGATCTTTTCTAACTTGGCTTCATTATCTTTATTAAGTACTTTCAAATCGTCATCGACCTGTTTACGCAGTTCATTTAACGAGGTATTCAATGTCGAAGATAACGTTTCAAAACGCTGGTTCACGCCGCGAAGCTGTTCGTCATTGCGGGTGAGCGACTGATTCAGCGTATCTTGGACGGCTTTCAGATTGGAAAAAATTTCTCCGCGGAGCGTCTTCGAGAGTTCTTCAAAACGCTCATTCAGGCTCTTAATCTGCTCATCGTTTCGAATCAGCGATTGGTTCAATGTGCTTTGGACCACTTTTCCGCTTTCTGCAATCTCTTCTCGGATACTTCTGGATAACTCCTCAAAGCGCTTGTTTACCGAACTGATTTGCTCATCATTACGTGTAAGAGACTGGTTAAGCGTGTCCTGCACAGCCTTCAGGCTGGCAAAGGTTTCGCTTCTGATTCCGGCCGAAACATCCTGAAAGGAGCGTTCCAGCGTACGTTCCGTTTCCATAAAATTCGGTTTCATACGATCGGCAATCAGATCCTTACTTTGGGTGACAGCCGCACCCAGGTCCTCCCGCCAAGCCATTCGAGCCTGAGCAACCGTCTGAAGCGTATTCGCACTGATGCTTTTTAGTCTGATAAGGCAGTAGATAAGGCCGATGACTAAGACAATCAGCAGAAAAAATGCAATGAAGCCAAGAATAAAGATTTCAGAGGGGATACCGCTGGCGGCAGAGACTCGAGTCAGCCAATCGTTCATTTTATTTTTAGAGAGTATTCAAAAAAAGACAGAATAAACCAATCTTTTTCTGAGCGGTTTTGCCTTTCGGGCTGAAATCCGTCAGCTGCAAAACACCTCCGAAAGTATTAAGTGACAACGAGTAAGCAGTAACACTTATAATGACGGCCTTAAGCGGCCTAACGGCCTCCTTTATTCATTTCAAAAGGTATTTTTATGACTCTAACCGCTTGGATTGCGATCGCTGTAATCCTGGTCACGGTTTACTGCCTGATCAAGCGTTTTGAGACGCGTTTGGTGCTGTTTACCGCCGGCCTATTCCTTTGCTGTATTGCCATGAAACCGATGGCAGCACTCGATCAGTTTGCCAAAAGCATGGCAAACGCTTCGCTCATCATGGCGATCTGTTCCTCTATGGGCTTTGCCTATGTGGTAACGACCACAGGATGCGATAAAAATTTGGTTAAATTTTTAGCCGCTCCTTTAAATAAACTCGGCATTCTCTTGATTCCTGCCACAACGATCATCACGAGCTTTATTAACGTCGCCATTCCGTCTGCCTCGGGCTGCGCAGCCGCCGTCGGTGCTACATTCATTCCTGTGATGATCCGCGCAGGCATCCGACCGGCCGCAGCCGGCGCCGCTGTCCTGATGGGCACTTTCGGCTCCAACATTTCTCCGGGAACGAGCCACAACAGTGTTGTTGCCAAAATTGCCAATATGGACATGATGGACTTAATTAGCCTGCATACGCCCTATTCTTTAGCCATGGTGTTAATCGGTGCCGTAGGTCTCACGATTGTCTGCCTGATCCTCCGCGACAACAAGCCGAGTGCTAATGATTACTACACTTCGGCTGACCACAGCGGGGGCGTCGAACGCATCAATCCGCTCAAAGCCATCGCTCCTTTGGTTCCCTTGGTCATTCTTCTGCTCGGCAACTCTTACGTTCCGGTCATTAAGATGGGTGTGGCTCAGGCCATGGTCATTGGTGCCATTTTCGCATTGATCGTTTCATGGGTGAATCCTCAACAGTTCACCAAAGACTTTTTCAAAGGCATGGGCGAAGGCTATGGCTCCGTCATGGGCATCATCATTACGGCCGGCGTTTTTGCCGCAGGCTTAAAAGCCACAGGTTTAATCGATGCTTTCGTGGAGGTTTTGAAGAGCTCTAACGAAATCGCCCGCTGGGGCGGTTCTTTCGGTCCGTTCATCATGGCTGCCATCACCGGTTCCGGCGACGCAGCAACTTTTGCCTTCAATGAAGCCGTCACTCCGCACGCTGCTTCCTTCGGCATGCCGATTCCGAACCTCGGCGCCATGGCTCTTATCTCCGGCCAGATGGGCCGTACCATGTCTCCGATCGCAGGCGTTGTGATTGTGCTTTCCGGCTTGGCCATGGTTCCTCCGATTCAATTGGTTAAACGCACGGCCATTCCTTTGATTGTCGGCGTTGTCGTTCTGGCGCTGACCATCGTCTAAAGCCTTTTTAGACCTCTTGAAGCACCTCGCAAATTGCGAGGTGTTTCTATATCTACATACTTCACTGGTTTTTCTGCATTAGTACTATGTGAAAAAGACCACAAACCTATTGAAATCAGTGGTGTATTGCTCACACTTTTGCCACTGTGTAAAGAAAAATATTTTTTCCCTCAATCTCGACTTGGCAGAGAAAATGACAAGATCAGCTTCTAAAAGTCTTAAACTGCGCGCCTGACTTTCATTAAAGATTTGCATGTATTCGGTTTACTTAATCATTGTGTTGGGGTTGCTCTCGGCCTTCGGACCGTTTGTCATCGACATGTACCTTCCGGCCATGCCGGAGATGACAAGAGTGTTCTCTACTTCTGTTTCTTCCGTTCAATTAGGCCTGACCTTCTGTATGGTCGGGCTTGCAGTCGGCCAAATTATTTTCGGGCCTTTAAGCGATAGGTACGGCCGCAAACCGGTTCTGTATTTTTCTCTTCTTCTTTACATCGCAGCCACGCTTTTTTGCTGCTTGTCCCAAGACATCGACACTTTCAACTTCGCGCGGCTTCTTCAAGGTTTGGGCGGCGCAGGCGCCATTGTTTACTCGCGTTCGGCTCCGACCGATTTGTACTCCGGTAAAAAGCTGGCAAAGATCATTGCTATTGTCGGTGCCGTCAACGGAATCGCACCGGTTGCGGCTCCGGTTATCGGCGGTTCGGTTGCTGACCTCATCGGATGGCGTGGTATTTTCTACATACTTCTCGGCATCGGAGTGGTGATTACAGGTTTGGTGATTCCGGTTAAAGAAACGCTTCCGAAAGAAGCCCGCGAACAAGGCTCTTTCTGGCGCTCTTTTGAGGGCTTTGCTTTGGTCTGCAAGGTTCTGAATTTTGCGGTCTTCACGACAGTTTTCGGCTTAGGTATGGGCGCACTTTTTGCCTACATCTCTTCGACACCGTTCATTCTTCAGAATGAATACGGTCTCTCTCAATTCCATTTCTCTCTGATTTTTGCCCTAAACGCAGTCGCGATCGGCGCAGGCGCCCTGCTTGCCGTTCGCTTCTCTACGACGGCCAAAGCCACATACTTCGGAATCGCAGGCAGTCTGATCGCTTCAATCGCCGGTTTTATTTTCGCCTTAACGACAAAAGACTTGTATACCTATGAAGGCTGCCTGCTGCTGATGGTTTTCTGCCTAGGCTTTATCTTTACCGGCGCGGCTTCTGCCATCATCGGAAGCATCGGTTTCTTGCTCGGAGGCATCGTCTCTCCGATCGTGAGCTTAGGAAATATTCAGGCAACGTCTTTTGCCGTGTGCACGGTGGCGCTTGGATTAGGTTTGCTTTTGTTGCGGTTCTTCACCACAGAAATTCACGGCACACCTGCGAAGAGGACTCCTCAGTCCTGATGAAGCAAATGTTCGCGCCTGCTCGGCGTTTCCATCGCTGCCTTTCGACAAGCCTCTTCACTAAAAAGAGGCTTGACGTTTGTCTGAGTCACCCAAGAAGCACCTTGAGCTTCACGAACTCGAGTTATCTTCAGGCAAAGCGGTTTAAATCCGCTATTGAAGCCTTCGGTGTGCCTTTCAATTTCAGGATGGAACGGTTCAATCACCACAGAAGTCACGGAAACACTGTCGGGATAAGGTATCACGCCTTGAATTAAGTCGCCGTCTGTTGAGGCAAAACACAAACCGAATTCTCCGGCTAATACGGCAGCAACCAACAACGCTTTGATTTTCATGAAAATTCAGTTCCTTCCAACGGCCAAAAACTATAGAATGCGTGCACCAAAAGAATAACCGATTTGAGGCAGTTTTGTATTTCGTTCGGTTATCAATCGGGCATTATTTAGACATATATAAGAAGGCAATATGAACATTTCTGTTTTTGACATGTACCGTATCGGTATCGGTCCCTCTTCCTCCCACACTGTCGGGCCGATGCGTGCAGGCCGCAACTTTATTTCCCTCCTGAGAAATAAGCATCTCTTCCCCGAAGTCGAAGACATTAAAGTCAGACTAATGGGGTCTCTTGCCGCAACGGGTATCGGACATGCCACAGACAGCGCAGTGCTTCTCGGCTTAATGGGCAAGAGCCCGTCTGTTATCGATGTGGACTCCATTCCAGGATGGATTCAGGACATCAAAGAAAAAGATCGCCTGCTGCTCGACAGCTGCAAGCCGATTCCCTTCCACTACAGTACCGACCTTACATTTGAGCCTTCTGTTCTCGATCCTTACCACACCAACACGCTGATCATTACAGCGTTCGACGATAAGGGCAAAGAACTCCTGACCAGAAAATACTATTCCGTCGGCGGCGGTTTTATCGAAACCGAAGAAGAAGCCAAGCTCAAGCAGGAACCTCGCGCCCTTCCCGCTACCGAAGAAGATAAAAAGGCGCTTCCCTATCCGTTCTCCACGGCCAATGAACTCATGGAGCAGTGCCGTAAACACGGACTGAGCATGGAAGCCGTGATCCGAGCCAATGAAGAGGTCATCCGCAGCCGCGAAGTGATCGACGATTCGCTGGATCACATTTGGTCCGTGATGAGCATGTGTATCGACCGCGGTCTGAACGCAAAGGGATGCTTGCCCGGCCCTCTAAAAGTCAAACGCCGCGCCAATGAACTTTACGAAAAGCTTCTTAATAGCCCTCTTAAAGTCGCAGACGATCCGCTGCAGGTCATTGACTGGATCAACGCTTACGCCTTTGCCGTCAGCGAAGAAAATGCCGCAGGCGGAAGAGTTGTTACTGCCCCGACCAACGGTGCAGCCGGTGTTATTCCCGCTGTCATTAACTATTACCGCCAGTTCATTCCACAGGCCAATAAAGAAGGCATCCGTACGTTCTTATTAGTCGCCGGCGCCATCGGTGCACTCTATAAAAAGAACGCTTCTATTTCCGGAGCAGAAGTCGGCTGCCAAGGCGAAGTAGGTGTCGCTTGCTCCATGGCTGCCGCCGGCTTAGCCGCAGCGCTCGGCGCCACCAACGAACAAATTGAAAACGCCGCCGAAATCGGTATGGAACACCACTTGGGTCTGACCTGCGACCCGGTCAGAGGCCAGGTACAAATTCCCTGCATTGAACGCAACGGTATTGCCGCCGTTAAAGCGGTCAACTCCGTGCGCTTAGCCATGATGGGAGACGGCTCCCATTATGTAAGTCTGGATCAGGTCATTGAAACTATGATGCAGACCGGCAAGGATATGGCGAATAAATACAAAGAAACAAGTCTCGGCGGCTTGGCCGTCTGCGTCGTCGAGTGCTAAAGGAAAAATTATGAGTCGTCAGATACCGGCATTTGTCACCAAACATGCATGTTTAGAAAGAATGTGGAATTTCGGTATGTTCGTGATGGAACGTATCGACAAGGCCTCTTTAAAACAAGTCGCCTCCTCCCTGACCCTGACGACCCTTCTTTCCATTGTTCCGGCCTTAGCGGTCATCATGGCGGCTTTTTCCGCTTTCCCGCTCTTTGCTCCCTACCGTGAAGCCTTCGAGCAGTTTATTTTCTCGACACTCCTTCCGGCTCAGTACAGTGAGCAAATATTGGGCTATATCAAACAGTTTGCTACGCAAGCCGCCGGCTTAACCGCCTTCGGTTTGATCGGCTTGGTCATTTCTGCCTTGCTTTGTATTGCGACCATCGACTCGGCTTTGAACGCCACTTACGAAGTGCTCAAGCTCAGAAGCTTATGGCAAAGAGTTCTGATGTATTGGGCGCTTCTTACGCTCGGGCCGGTTGCCATCGGCATCAGCCTTGCCGCTTCATCGTATTTAACCGGCATGGCGATGGCGGGCCACTTATCGGTATATGCGAAGTGGCTTATTCCCATCGGTCAGCTGATCTTCCAGTCGATCATTCTCGCGGCTCTCTATAAATACGTTCCTAACTGTCGAGTACTGTGGAGAGACGCCCTCGTCGGAGGCTCTCTGATTGCCTTGGTCTTTACCGTCTTCCGCTGGGGCTTCGGCATTTACGTAATGCGCGGCTCCTACACCACGATTTACGGTGCCTTTGCCGCCATCCCCGTTCTTCTGACCTGGATGTACATCAACTGGATGTTCGTTTTGGCCGGCGCTGCGATTACCGCCACGCTTCCGATGCTGCGCGCCAGACGCTATAAAGACTTTGATAAGAGCGGAGACGACCTGCTGTCCGCAGTTGCCCTCCTCCGGATCCTCATGCTGGCTAAAGAAGTCGGTAACCCTCAGATGACCAATGTCGAACTGGCCGATAAGATCGGAAGCTATCCGGAGGCCGTGGACGCACTTCTCAACAGATTAATTCCCACGAATTATGTCGTTCGAATCGGAGCCGACGCCAACATCAGCTGGGCACTTCTCGCCGATGCACACAGCAAGACACTTGAGGAATGTTTCGAAGAGTTCTCCATGGATATGAGCAACTCTCTGCTCCAGGGAGACAATGCAGAAAGCCGCTGGGTCAAAGAAGGTCTGCGCGACCAGTGGCTGCAGACCCCAATGAAAGATGTCTTGAGTTAGCTTGACGGTGTTTTGGTGATATCGACCCATCCTGCGCTGCAGGAAGCTTTCTCTAATTCCGGAATAGTGAGCTCGACGCCGGTGTCGGATGTTCCGCAGGCAGGAAGAACAGAATCCATGCTTTTGAGCGATTCGTCTAAATAGACTTTCACGCCGTCATTGATACCGAACGGACATACACCTCCCGGTGCATGTCCGATTATTTTTTCACATTCTTCCGGCTTAATCATCTTTGCCTTTGCCGCGAAAGCGTGTTTGAACTTGGCATTGTCGATTCGTGCATCACCGACGGTTAGCACCAGGATCGGACCGCTCGGGAGCATGAACGACAAAGTCTTAGCAATCTTCTTTTCTTCACAGCCGAACGCTTTGGCGGCAAGCGCTACCGTAGCAGTCGATTCTTTTGCAACCCGAATTCGATCTTCAAGACCGAATTTCACCAGATGATTTTTTGCTTTTTCTAAAGACAATTTCAAACCTTGACTAATCTAGTGCAGACAGTTTCCTGCCTGCACCGTTGACTTCTCACATGTATTTGAAGAACGAAAGCGCCAAAACGACCAAGACTCCGCTCATCAGAGGAACCCAGGTACGTTTGACGAGAACCAGAGGATTGACCTTCACGGATGCCGAGACGATGATGATCACAGCGGCAACCGGAGACATGGAGCGGAACAGGTTGGACATACATTGCATCGGCAGCGCGACCATGATCGGATCAATGCCGGCTTTTTGCGCAATCTGCGGAATCAGTTCAATAAAGCTGTAGAACACAGCATTGCCGGAACCGCTGATGAAGGTAATCAAACCGGTAATGCCGGAGAACGCCAGCATTAAACCGACCTTAGCGTTTTCGAAATTGGAAATGGAATTCGAAATGGCGTCAATCAAGCCCATAACACGAAGTCCGAACACCATAGAAGAAGCGGCAACGATCAGGACGACAACTTTAGAGAAGCCGTCGCCCATACCCTTGAAGAAGATTCCGAGATCCTTCATACCGTCCTTAACATTGCGTTTTCTAAAGAGTTCGCAGACAAATGCCAGGACTAAGGAGAAAAGTGTGATTTCTACCAGACCGACTTTGGCTTTTCTGAAAAAGACCCAGAAGAAGATCTCTAAAACCAGCGGGAGGATCGGGAAAATAAAGTACCAGGTCGGTGTATTTTTCTCGGGACGCTCGGCTTCAATAACCGTTTCTTTATCCAGCTCTTTCAGCAGTACGGCATCTTTCTTGTCCAAGTAAGTCTGCCAGAAATAATGAACGATACCCATCACAAACAAGGCCGGAATCGTGATCGGTGCCAAGTGGAATGCTACGTAATCGACAACGTTTTCAAATCCCAGCACTCGGGCCGCGACCACGTTGTCACCGCCGAGGGGAGTCGGAACGATCGTGGCAGTTGTGGCAATCAGGGCTGCAGCCGTTAAGGTAGACATTCCGGCGGCTCTCAGCACCGGGAATAATGTTGCCATCAAGATCACAGCAAGCGAGGCGGCGCTCGGGATAATGATCTGCAGGCAGGTCCCAACCCAGAAGACCATCGGAATCAAGATGATCGGCTTGCGGACGTAGATAGCGGCTTCGTCAAAACCTTAATGACCATATCATACGCGCCTATATGAGACATATAGGCAGCGAAACCGAAAAGCGTGAGGATGATTAAACCTGCATTGCTGTACTGACGAACAAATTGATCTTTGATGACTTTAAAAGGATCCACCCAGGACAATCCCGTGGTGGCATTTGCTCCAAGAACGTTGTGTCCTAAGAGAAGTCCGGAGTAAAGAAGAACGAGCGCAGCAATAAACAAGACAACTTTGGCGTCGTAATTTTTTGCTATGGCCCAACCTGCAATGATGAGAACAATAACGGCAAGGATGCTGTCGATCATTTGAACTCTCCGTGAGATACGGTGATTTTGTATTTGAGGTATGGCCAAATTTTACCGATCAGGAATTTTTTGCGAGCATTTGAGACTCCGAGGTTCGGGTTTTGCCTTAGTTTTTCATTCTTTGTAACGATATGAATCACGGGCTCATGAGCTTAGAAAGTTTTCAGTTGTATATTTAGCGAGACTCAAATCCAGACAAAGAGAGGCTTTATGCGTTCAGATAATCCCGGTTTCGTTCCGGATTCTCCCTTCTCTAAGCAGCTTCCCGAAGAATGGCTCTGATTCTTCAAAACCTTCCCTAAACTTGAACTACGTTGCCATCTATTAGGCACCACAGGTAAAGAGACTTTCGAAGAACTTGTTGCTGAATCCGGTGCTGATGTCAGTCAAGAAGATATCAATAGTTTCTATACCCGCGGCGACAAGCCAATCGGCGTTTTACGAATCTTCAGGTGCTTGGAAAGCAAGGTGCTTTCCAAGCCCTCTTTTTTAACACGTATCACACTCAAGCATATCCAAAGGGTTGCCAGTCAAGGCGTCAAATATATTGAGTTCTACTGGAACTGGACGGGGCTAAAGCATTTCATGAGTTACGACGAAGCTCGTCAGGCGATCAATGAAGGCATCAGACAAGGTCTTCAGCGTTATGGTGTTGTCGCCCGCTCCATCCCTTCTATCGACCGAGAAGATACACCTGAAGCGGCAGTCGAACTCGTTGAAGAAATGATCCGGCACCCTGATCAATACACCATCGGGATCGGTATTGATTATCGGGAGACCAATCATGAACCGGAAAACTTTTGGAAAGCCTTCAAGATGGCAAAAGATGCCGGTTTCAAAATCACGATCCACGCCGGCGAGTTCGGAGAACATTGGCGCAACGTTGAAACTGCCATGAAACTTCTCGGTGCTGACCGCATCGATCACGGCTACACGATTATCGATAGTCCGGAACTTGTCGAAGAAGCAAAAGCAGCCAATATGCATTTTGCAGTTGTTCCGACCAATTCTTATTATCTCAGGACTTTATCGGACGAAGAATGGGCCATTAAGCATCCGGTTCGCAAGATGGTTGAGCTGGGGCTAAAAGTCTTCCCCAACAGCGATGACCCGACGATGCACCATATTTCTATTTCCGAATCCTGGCTTCTTATGCACAACTGGCTCGACTTCACACTGCCTCAGCTGCGCAAGATGTTGGAAAACAGCATTGAGGCCGCTTGGGTCGGCGACGAGCAAAAAGCCGCTTGGAAAAAAGAATGGCTCGAAGAATTTGATCGCTTAGCCGCTGAACTGCCGCCTGTAAATTAAGGAACCATTCAACTCAAATTACCCGAGACCGGAAATTCCGGCTCGGGTTTTCTTCTTAGAAGCTGTATTTGATTCCGGCCTTGCAGGACAGGTCGACATTCAGACGATTACCGTGCTCTCCGCCGATCTGAGCAAACGCCTTCCATTGGTTTCCAATGACGAGCTCACCGCCAACGCCGAAATAAAAGCGCGTTCCCAGCGAACGGGTTTTGAAGTCAAACTCGTTCATTCGGATTTTTGTCTTACCTAAAAAGTCGTGGTTCACCCCGGCTTTAACGTACAGATTTCCGACATTTTGTCCGTCAGGACGATTGAACGAGCGGCCAGCCGTCAAGCCAAGGCGCATATTCAAGCTGTCGGAGTCATCAATTTTTACCTTCATACCGTGAGAGAACGAGAGGTCTTCCCCGAGCAATCGGTAATAAGAAAGCTGGACTTGAGGCTCTATAAACCAATTGGATCCGTCCTGGTTCTTCAGGAAGTTAAAACGAATGCCCCCTTCGGAAGAAATACCGAAGCCAAGGTTATGGTATGGCGCATGAACACTTGTGCCTTCCATTAGGTGGGCTCGAATTTTCTGCTTATGGCGATTAAAGGTCAAAACCGTATCGACATAAGCATTCTCATCAAACCAAGTCAGGTAAGCCTTACCGCCGATAGAGTGAATGTCAGTTTTACCGGCTCCTCCCTTCACTCTCACGTCTCCGTCGGTAAAGCCCACTTGAGCTCCGACAATCCAGTTCGGATCAATCTTTTTATCTGTGCCGAGCGAAACTGTGGTGTATCTCAGTTTGCTGTGTACGCCGGCATAAGGATCAAACCGGCCTTTTTCGTATCTGCCCAGAACATAGGCGCCGTCAGATGAACCGCGTCTGATCTCGCCGGTTCTTTCTCTCAAATCAGCCAAAGAGCTGAGGTATTGAACCACGGAAGCACCGGAGCTGACCACCGACAGAACCGTTTGTCCGGTACGGGATAATCCGTCAGGCACAGGCGGGTTTTGAGAGTTGTCGGGGCCTGTCGGCGGAGTGACAGGCACACCTCCCGGTACAGATGGAGGAACATCCGGATTCTCCGAAGGGCCGTTTGAGTCCGGAGGAAATACGGGTGACGTCGGTTTTTCTTCTTTTTCAGCTGTAATCAGCCAGACACGTCTATCGCCGTAATCAACCGGCTGTAGATCGAGCTTGTATTGGTAGGGACCGGCATCCACAAGCCCGTCGTTGGCTAAAATGAATTCCGCTCTGCCGGCGTTCGGAAGTGAATCATCATAACTGAAAACATGTTGAACCAACTTTGTTTCAGTAATGCTGCAGGACGGACGCACCAGAAATTGAGCAACGAACCACGATATAGGTCTCCTTTTA
>OJQM01001096.1_pt1 | contig 11876 bp, 11 predicted proteins | sample 1598751 | NCBI WGS metagenome assembly OJQM01 (sample SAMN03922455, study PRJEB24848) | human gut metagenome | isolation source: stool sample | host: Homo sapiens | place: Germany | collected 2009-11 | reverse complement strand
CGTTGGGGATGCCGCACAGCATCACCTGCGTCTTGGCACCGCCCATGCCGCGGTTCTGGCGGCGCTCCAGCAGGCCGGAAAGTTCCTTTTCAATGGCCACCTTCACGGCGTTTGCGCCGCCCTTCTGCTTGGCGCTGATGGCCACGCAGCCTGCATCTGCAGCGTGGAAGTAGCGGATCCACTCCTCAGTCACAGCCGGGTCGGCAAGGTCGGCCTTGTTCAGCGCATAGAGCTTTGGCTTGCGGTCGGTGATGCGCTCGATCTCCGGGTTCAGGCTGGAAAGCGGAATGCGCGCATCCAGCAGCACAAGGCTGGCATCAACGTGCTGGATTTCCTGCTCCATCATGCGCAGAGTCTTGGTCATGTGGCCCGGGAACCACTGAATATTGTACTGGTTTGCAAACCGGGTATCCATTTCGTTCATTTTACCACCCCAAAATCTGTAAAGGGCATAAAGCACAGCAGCACCTTGCCCAGAATATCACGCTCGTCAATGCAGCCGACATAGGAGGAGCGGCTGTCCAGCGATTCGTTGCGGTTGTCCCCCATCACAAACAGAGTGCCCTCCGGCACCGTGAACGGGAACTGCACATCGTAGCCCAGATAGGTAGGGGCTGCAATGTAGTCCTCCTGTAAAAGTTCGCCGTTCACCGTGACCGTACCGGCGTCGTAGTCGATGCTGATGGTGTCGCCGCCCTTGGCGATGATCCGCTTGACCAACGGCTTACCGTAGACGGTGTAGCTGTCCACGATAACCACATCGCCCCGCTGCGGGGTGTAGCCTGCCGCCCAGACAATGAGCTTATCGCCGTGGGTCAGGGTGGGCACCATAGAGCGCCCGTCCACCTGAATGATGCGGAAGAAAAACGAAAAGATCAGTACCAGCACCAGCGCTGCGGAGATGAGCGCTTCGTACCATTCCAGTATGCCCTGTCCGCGCACTGCGGGGGCAGACTGCTGCTGTTTTTCCATAGCTTAGCCACCAGCCTTTCCTGATTTTACACATACGCCCGGGCTTTGAAAAAGAAAAAAGGGACAACAAGTTGTCCCTTTTCTCCCGGTTTCAAATCGGGGATGATCAAATATCGCTCTTGACCTTGGCAGCCTTGCCCGTACGGCCACGCAGATAGAACAGCTTTGCGCGGCGAACCTTGCCCTTGCGGACAACAGTGACCTTCTCAACGAAGGGGCTGTTGATGGGGAAGACACGCTCGATGCCGACACCGTAAGCCACGCGGCGAACGGTGAAGGTCTCTGCAACGCCGCCGTGCTTCTTAGCAATGACAGTGCCCTCAAAGGCCTGAATGCGCTCACGGTCGCCGTCCTTGATACGAACATCAACGCGGACGGTGTCGCCAACGTTGAACTGGGGCTTTTCAGCCTTGATGCTGCCTTCGGAAATAATCTTCAGTGCGTCCATTTTTGAATCCTCCATTTGTTTTTAGACGTTCATACACGGCTCCTTGCCGTCAGAGGACCGCCCGTTTAATGAGTTGTGTCATTAACCCCGCTGTGGTTTCAGCGGACACTAACGCCTTAATAGGATAGCACAAAACGCCCGCAAATGCAAGCGATTTGCCCAAAATAATCCCAAAATTTTTCCGTTCTGCCCAAAAGACGTTCTTCCGGCCCGGTGCTCAGGCGAAAAGCGTCTTTTCAGCGGTCAGGAACTTCGTGCGCAGGATGTTGGCCGCTGCCGCCGGGACACCGAGGTGCTCTTCCAGCGCCGCCGTCAAAAGCGAGGGATTCAGGGTCAGATCCTGCGAAGCGGGCAGACAGATCTCAAACTGCACCCGCTCCCCCGCTTCCGTCAATTCCAGCGCGGGGATATGCTCCTTCAGCTCCACGGTCTTGGTGTTCCGCTTGCTCTTTTTCTCCACCGGAACGCTTTCCAGCGCGTTGTACTGCGCCAGCTTTTCCGCCTCGGCGGCCGGGTAGCTGATCTCATAGCACGCATAGGCGATGAGGTCGGCTTTCATCTCCACCGGGGCCACTTTGGTGACCACGATGCCGGCGGGCATAATGGCATTGAGGGCCGTCTTCCAATGCTCAAAATCGGGCTGTTCCGTTTCGGTCTTGACGTCCACACACTCGCACTCGCTCTCCTGCCCCAGCGAAAGCGGACAGGCGAAGGTCATATAGATATGGGGGTTGAAGCCCAGCGTATGCCACACCGGCAGCCCGCTGCGCTTGAGGATCCGCTGCATCACCCGCTGCATATCCAGCAGCGAGATGTAGGAGGCCTCATTTTTCTTTTCAAACGAGATTCTGACTGTAATCAAAGCAGGGACCTCCTAACAGATGATTGGCACCGCAGCCGTGGCATGCGCGGTTGCAGGGCTGGGTGGTCTGGGCTGCAAGGGCCTTCTGGTACTCGCGCACCAGATACTCGTGGGTCACGCCGTAATCCATGTGGCTCCACGGGGTCACTTCGTCCAGCCCGATAGGGCGCTGGCAGTAGAAGAACGGATCCACGCCGAGGTCTTCGAAGGTCTGCATCCACGTGTCATACCGGAAGCACTCGTCCCAGCCGTCGAAGTAGCAGCCGCGCTTGTAGGCTTCGAGGATGACCGGAGCCAAGCGGCGGTCGCCCTTGGCGAAGACGCCCTCAAGGAAGCTGGTCTTGCTGTCGTGGTAGTTGACCTTGATCTTCCGGCTGCGGGCGCGGGCACACTCCACCAGATGCTTCTGCTTTTCGCGCAGCATCTCCTCGGTGTCCATGGGCACGAACTGGAAGGGGGTGTGGGGCTTGGGGACAAAGCAGGAGCAGCTGATGGTCACCTGCACGCCGCGGCCCTTGGCGTGGGGGGTGTTGTAGTACAGGTCCACGACTTTCTGGGCCGTTTCAGCAATGCCCTCGATGTCCTCCATCGTCTCGGTAGGAAGGCCCATCATGAAGTAGAGCTTGACCGACGAATAGCCGTTGGCAAAGGCGATGGAGCAGGTCTTTTCGATCTCGTCCCACGTGACGTTCTTGTTGATGACGTCGCGCAGACGCTGGGTGCCCGCCTCGGCGGCAAAGGTCAGGCCGCTCTTGCGCACCTTGGTGGTTTTTTCGATGAGGCTCTGGGAGAAGTTGTCCATTCGCAAAGAGGGCAGCGACAGGCTGACGTGCTCTTCCGGGGCCCACTCGTTCAAATCGTCCAGCAGCTCTTCGAGCTGGCTGTGGTCGGAGGTGGACAGGCTGGAAAGGCTCAGCTCCTCATAGCCGGTATTGGCGCACAGGTCCTGCGCAGCCTTGTTCAGCAGGTTCGCGTCCCGCTGGCGCATGGGGCGGTACAGGAAACCCGCCTGACAGAACCGGCAGCCGCGCACGCAGCCGCGCAGCACCTCGATGCTGGCACGATCCTGAATAGCACCCACCATGGGCACCACAAAGTTGGTGGGCGGGGCGAACTGGTTCAGATCCTTGATGATGGCCTTGGTGATGCGCGCCGGAATGCCCGGCTCGTTGGGGGTGATGGCCTTTACTCTGCCGTCCTCGTGGTAGGTGACATCGTAGAAAGCCGGGATGTACACGCCCGGGATCTTTGCAATGTTGAGCAGCAGCTGCTTTTTGGAGATGCCCTCCTTTTTCGCCTTTTCGATCTCGGCGCAGATGGCGGGCAGCTGGTTCTCGCCCTCGCCCAGCTGGATAACGTCAAAGAAATCCGCGATAGGCTCTGCGTTGCAGGCGCAGGGGCCGCCCGCTACGATCAGCGGCCAGCGGTCGTCACGGTCTTTGGAATAGAACGGGATGCCAGCCAAGTCCAGCATGGCAAGGATATTGGTGTAGGAAAGCTCGTACTGCAAGGTAAAGCCCACGGCGTCAAAGGCCGTGAGGGGATCTTTGCTCTCCATGGTGTACAGCGGCAGCTGCAGGCGCTCCATCTCCGCCTTCATATCCAGCCAAGGCATAAAGGCGCGCTCGCACCACCAGTTCTCGTGGCTGTTGAGCAGTTCGTACAGGATCTTTTCGCCCAGAAAGGACATTCCCACCTCGTAGGTATCCGGGAAGCAGAAGGCAAAGCGCACATCCACCATGTCCTTTTCTTTATAGATACTGCCGGGCTCGCCGCCGGTATAGCGTCCGGGCTTCTGCACCCGTCCCAGCGCTTCTTTCAGTTTGGGATCAAACATCGGGTCCTCCATAAACAATCCGTTTTTTGCGTTCTTTTTATTTTACCCCAAATGTGCCGGTTTTGCAATCGTTTCCGGCGGTTTGTGCATACTTTCCGTGTTTTTGCTGCCACAGCGCCCCTGCGCACGCTGCCATCTGTGCGCCGTCCAGCGGCGGTACCGGCAGCAGATTGAACAGCCCGGTCAGCAGATTCGCCGCCCAGAACGCGCTGCCTCGGATAGTGACAGTCTGCGCAAGACGCACCGCCCATACCCCGGCAAGGGCAAAATTGACTGCGGGCCCGGCGGCAGCAAGCACGAACCTCTGGAGTGGGGAGAACCGCTCCCCTGCCGTACGCATACAAAAACCGGTCATGGTCACCTCGATGACCGGCAGACGCCTTTGCTGGATGCAGTAGACAAGGATGTGCCCCAGCTCGTGCAAAACAGCCGCCAGCAGTCCCAGCCGCAGAAAGCCACTGGCATCAAAGTAGAGCAGCAGGTACACCACACCGCACAGCAGCACCGGGTCCCGGAATACAAGCTTCCCCACCCGCAGCCGGTTCACGGGGCATTCTCCAACAGGGCGGCGGGGTCGCAGGCAGCGCCCTGCTGCCACAGTTCCAGATGCAGGTGCGCACCGGTGGCGCGGCCTGTCTGCCCTACTGTGCCCAGCGTCTGCCCGGCCTGCACCACCTCTCCCGGGCGGACATAGAGGTATTGCAGGTGTGCGTAGCGGGTCTCGCAGCCATCCGGGTGCAGGATGCGCAGATGGTTGCCGTAGCTTGGGCTGTATGCCGCCGCAGTCACTACCCCGCCCTGCACCGCTTGCACTGCCGTGCCCGCCGCGCAGGCAAGATCAAGTCCCCGATGGAACGCAGACTTGCCGGTAAAGGGGTCTGTCCGCGCGCCGTAGGCGTCCGAGACGCGCCACGCCGTGGTATCCAGCGGAAAGCAGTGCTTTTGCGTGTTCCGGGCAGCCTGCACCGGCAAAGCTGCCAGCAGACAGAGTGCCAGCCCTGCCAACACAAGTGCCATGATACCCCACCGCCGTCTGCGTATTTTTGCTGCCTGTCCGCTCCGTTTTACCCGCATACGCCCGCCCTCCTATCCTGAAAAGTGTATGCACAAGCGGCAGACAGGAGAACACAAACAAAAAAGCAGAGCCGCCGCACAAATCTCTGCGCAGCAGCTCCGGTTTTGGTTTACATGATTTTACAGCTCAGCGCCGGAAAAAGTTCCCGATGCGTTCCAGCAGGCTCTTTTTCTTGGGCGCGGTGACAGCAGGCTTTGCAGCCGGGCGGGGTGCAGCGGGCGTTTTCGGCGCGGGCTGCGCAGCGCGGGGCTTGTTGTTCAGCATCTGTTCCAGTGCCTCGTAGTGGTCGGGCTGCTGCGCCGCCGGGGCGGCATTCTCTGCCTTTTCCGGTGCGGGTTGGAACACATGGGGCAGCTCCTGTTTGAGCTGTTCGACGGTGACTTCCTGACAGACTGCCGCCGATTTTTCCGTTTCCGGGGCGGAGGTGGTGCACTTCCACGGCTCGGGGCGCTGCCAGTCGTTGCGCAGCAGCTCGTACATACCCATCTGGCCGTTGACCAGCGGCTCACCCTCGGCGGGCTTCACCTTCTGATAGCTGCCGCTGGCATCCATGACCCGGGCGTTGACGTTATCCCGCAGCTGGAGCTGCAAAATATCGCTGAGCTTCTGGATGAGAATGGGGTCTTCCACCCGGACGCCCACCTCCACGCGGCACTCCGTGTTGCGGGTGAGGAAGTCGCCGGAGGCGATATAGATGCGGGTCTCGGTGCCGTCGTAGAAGCTGTAAATGCGGCCATGCTCCAGATAGCGGCCCACAAGGCTGCGGATGTGAAGATTCTCGGTCTTGCCCGGCACCTCGGCACGGACGCAGCAGATGCCGCGGACGATCATATCGATGCGGACCCCGGCGCAGCTTGCTTCCTGCAATTTCAGGATGATGTCACGATCCGAGATGGAGTTGTTCTTCAGGATCATGGACGCCGGGCGGCCCAGACGGGCGGCGGTGATGACCCGGTCCATCTCGTCCAGCAGGACGCTCTTGAACCGCAGCGGGGCCACCAGCATTTTTTCGCTGGTCTCCGTCAGTTTCTGCACGGCGAGATTCTGGAAGACGTTGGACGCCTCCTCGCCGATGCCGTGATCAGCGGTGATAAAGGAGTAATCGGTGTAGAGTTCGCTGGTCTTTTCGTTGTAGTTGCCGGTGCCGATCTGGGTGATATAGCTGTAGCCCTGCGCGCTCTTTTTGGTGATGAGGGTCAGCTTGGAGTGGACCTTGTAATCCTCGAAGCCATACAGCACGGTACAGCCCGCTTCCTCCAGCTGCTTCGACCAGTCGATGTTGTTCTGTTCGTCAAAGCGGGCGCGCAGCTCCACCAGCGCCACAACTTCCTTGCCATTTTCGGCTGCTTCCATCAGGGCCTGTACGATCTGGGACTCCCGCGCCATCCGGTACAGGGTCATCTTGATGGAGATGACGTCCGGGTCCTGCGCGGCCTTTTTCAGCATCGCGATGAAAGGCCGGATGGACTGGTACGGATAGCTGAGCAGCACATCGTGCTTCTGCACCTCGGCGGCGAGGTCGTACTCCGGCGGCGGCAGCATGGGCCGGGCCGAGGGGTAGAACAGCTCCGGGTGGCCGTCGGCCTCCATCTTGCCGTTGAGCTTATAGAAGAAGCTCAGGTCCAGCGGACTCTTCTGGGCAAACACACGCTTGTGCGTCAGTTCCAGCTTGCCGCAGAGGATGCGGACGATCTCCTGCGGGGCCGTCGGCGTGACCTGCAAACGGACAGCCGCCAGCTTGCGGCGGCGCTTGAGCAGGTCGGCCATGATCTCGCGGTAGTCGATATCATGGTCCATCATCCCCTCTTTCACGTCGATGTCGGCGTTGCGGGTGACGCGGAAAAGGCATTTTTCCTGCACGGCGTCCTTGCCGAAGATGAGGGCCGCATAGTGCAGCACCAGCTCCTCGGTGAGGGCGAACTCGGTGTGGCCATCCCGGCGGACGAGCTGCAGCCGCTCCATCTGGCTGGAAATGGGGATCATGCCAAGGCTCTGGCCCTCTTTTTCCTTGAGCAGGACGCCGAGGTAGATCTCCTTATTGCGCAAAAACGGGAACGGGTGGCGGCTGTCCACGATCTGCGGGCTGAGGATGGGGAACAATTCGCTCTGGAAATACTTCTTCCAGAAATGCTCCTCCTCCTTGGAAAGAGCATCGAAGTCCACCTTTTTGTAGCCGCACGCCGCCAGATTTTCCAGCGCCTTCTCATAGTATTTGTCGCAGTCCTCCTGCAGATGAGCCGTCTTGGGCATGATGGCGGCCAACTGCTCCTCGGCGGTCATGTTCGTCTTGTTCTCGCGCTTGTCCCGCTCCTTTTTGGCGCGCATCAGGCTGGCCCGCTCTTGGAGCGAACCCACGCGCACCATGAAGAACTCATCGAGATTGGAGCCATAGATAGCAAGGAACTTGAGCTGCTCCGCCAGCGGGACATTCTTATCCTTGCCCAGCACGAGCACCCGGCGGTTGAAATCCAGCCAGCTCAATTCGCGGTTGATGAAAATCGAATCCTCTTTCATAGTTACTCCCCTTTTTCTGGGTTTGTTCAGCTCACATAGGCCAGCTCTGCCCACGACGCCACAATGTTTTCGGTCAGGCCCGGCACCGCGGCGGCATCCTCGACCCGCCGGAAGGGGCCATGCGCCTCACGGTAGTCGAGGATCGCCTGTGCCCGCTTTTCGCCTACGCCCGGCAGGATGCAGAGCGTTTCGAAGTCGGCAGTGTTCAGATCCACCCGGAGCGATTGAAGCAGCGGCGTCTGGGGCGCGGGGTCTGGCTTTGCCTTGGGCGGCGCATACCAGAAGGCCAGCGCCACGCACAGGGCCGCCGCCAACACGGCGCAGAGCAGAAACACCCGCTCGTGCCGCTTTCCGGTTTTCTGAGAACTGGTTTCTCCCATTGTACCCGACTTTCCTCCAAAAAGAAAGCCCCCTGCACAAAGTATACAAGGAGCTTACAAAATCTTTACGTTACGCGAACTTTTCGGCCGCACGCACCATGCCGTACAGCAGTTCCGCCGCCGCACCGGCATCGTGGTCGGTGAGGGTCGTCTGCTTGGCGGCAAGGCGCAGCTCTGCCGGGGCGTCGGCGGGGACGACGCTGTTCCCCGCCAGTTGGACCAGCTCGGTCATCTGGGTGCAGTCTGCCAGAACGGTCAGCTGCTCGGCAGAGTAGCCAGCGGGCGGGCAGACAGCGTTCAGCATAGCCGTGCCGGACACACCGCCCGGCAGCAGGGCCACCACATCCGGGGCCATCCGCTCGGCGCGGAGGGTCACGGTCGCTTCACCCAGCGTTTTTTCCAGCAGAGCGGTCAGGGGCACCTGCTTTTTGTCCTGATAGAACAGGATGCGCAAGACCTCCTCGCCCTTGACATCCGCTGCGTTGCTCAGCACGAAGCTGGTCCACTCCTGCCGCAGGTGGGCTTCCAGCGCTTCGCTCATCCGCACCACGCGGGTGGTGCCGTCCCGCATCTGGAACGCGATGCCGATGCCGGGCGCAGCGGGCAGAACGTTCAGGACGGAATCCTCCATCCCGGCAAAGCTGCACAGCGCCGTGCCGCTGCCCTCCGCAAAATTATAGGCCAGAATGCCGCCGCAGACCAGCGCAGGTGCACTGAGCCGCACTCCGCCCAGCAGAGAACGCACGACCTTCGGCGACCGTTGGGAGTAGACGGTCAGCTTGCCGCCGCGGCTGGCAAACAATTGCAGCACATCCCGGTGGAGCTGGGGCAGATTGCCCTCGGCGTTCAGCAGCAGGTTGTCCAGATCGCAGAGGACCAATGTATTTTCGATGGAATTGCTCATTCGTTGTTTCCTCCTGTGCGCTGACGGAGCGTGGTCAGAAAGCGGGTGAAGTAATCCGGCAGTTCGGAATCGAACCGCAGATGCTCCCCCGTGATGGGGTGGATGAAGCCCAGCGTTTTGGCGTGCAGACACTGGCCGTGGAGGCTTGTGATGCAGTTGTGGGGGCCGTAGACGGGGTCGCCCGCCACCGGGTGATGGATGGACGCCATGTGGACGCGGATCTGGTGGGTGCGGCCTGTTTTCAGGCGGCACTCCAGCATCGTGAACTCGCCCAGCCGCTCCAGCACCTTGTAGCCGGTGTAGGCGTACTTGGTGTGGGGTTCGGTGGACGGGTAAACGGCCATCTTCTTCCGGTCGGTCTTGGAGCGGCCGAGGTTCGATTCCACGAAGCCCTCGTCCTGCGCAAAGCCGCCGTAGACGATGGTGTTGTAGGCCCGCTCGACGCTGTGGACCGCCATCTGCTGCGACAGGCCGATGTGGGTGGCGTCGTCCTTCGCCACCACGAGAAGGCCGCTGGTGTCCTTGTCGATGCGGTGGACGATGCCGGGGCGGATCTCGCCGCCGATGCCGGAAAGGCTCCCCTTGCAGTGCCACAGCAGCGCATTGACAAGGGTGCCGTCCGGGTTGCCGGGGGCCGGGTGGACCACCATGCCCTTGGGCTTGTTCACCACCAGAAGATGCGCATCCTCGTAAACAATATCCAGCGGGATCTCCTGCGGCACAGCCTCGATGGGCCTTGCGTCCGGGATCTCCATCAGGATGACGTCCCCCGCCTTGAGCTTCAGGCTCTTGGCCGGGGCCTTGCCGTTGCACAGCACATGACCTTCGGCCACAAGGGCTTGCAGCGCACTGCGGGAGAGGCCGGTGTCCTCGCCGCTCAGAAAGCGGTCGATGCGCTGGCCCGCGCCCTCGGCTTCGACGATAAATTCACGCTGTTCCATGGGTCACTGCTCCTTTGCGCTGTCCTCGTGCAGCTCCTCCAGAAAGATGACCAGCACCCAGAGCGCCACGCCCACACAGACGCAGATATCCGCGAAGTTGAAGACGGCGAAGCGCATGAACAGCACGTTGATGTAATCCACGACCTCGCCATTCAGCACCCGGTCGATCAGGTTGCCGATGCCGCCGCCCAGCACGAGGATCAGCGCTGCCTGCTGCAAGCGGTTGTTCCGGCTGCGGAAGAAGAGCCAGTAGGCCACGAGGAGCAGCGCTGCGCTGGTGGCGATGATCAGAAACAACTGCTTGCCGCTGAGCAGACTGAACGCCATGCCCTGATTGAGCACGAACCGCAGTTCCACCACATGCGGGATCAGCGGCATAGCCCCTGCGGGCTGCAAAACGCTCACCGCCCACGCCTTGATGGCCTGATCTGCGCCGATCAGCGCTGCCACACACAGCAGATTGAAGATAACAAATGCCATAACGAATCCTCCCAACGGCGGAAGGGCCCGCCGGTTTTCTGATACCAAAAAGCGGCGCTCCCCTGCTCGAAAGGAGCGCCGCAGCGTTCAAAAGTTTTTGCTTAGCCTTCGACCACGCTTGCGCAGCGCGCGCAGAGGGTGGGGTGAGCCGGGTGGGTGCCGATGTCTGCGGAGTACTTCCAGCAGCGCTCGCACTTGTCGCCGGTGGCGTGTGCAGCAGCAATGCCCAGACCCTCGACTGCGGAGGCAGCGCCGCCCTCGCCCTTGACCAGCTCCACATGGGAGACGATCATCAGGTCGGCCAGCTCGTCCATGGGGATGCTGTTCAGCAGGTCATAGACGGCATCGCCGCAGTACAGGGTGACGGAAGCTTCCAGCGAAGCACCGATGGCCTTCTCGGCACGGGCCTGTTCCAGCACCTTCTTGACCTCGTCGCGGACAGCGATGAGCTGATTCCACTTGGCCTTGAAGGCGTCGTCGGCTGCGTACTCGCCCGCCTTGGGCATATCCTCGAAGACGACGTACTTGTTCATGCCCTCGGTCTTGGGCAGGAAGTCCCAGATCTCCTGACTGGTGAAGCAGAGGATGGGGGCGATGATCTTGTCCAGAGCGACGAGGATCTTGTACATGGTGGTCTGTGCTGCGCGGCGGGCTGCGCCGTTGGTGCAGTACAGACGATCCTTGGTGACGTCCAGATAGAAGTTGGACATGGCCACGACGCAGAAGTTGTAAACGGCGTGGTAGACCTTGTTGAAGTCGTAGACCGCATAACCGTTATGCGCATTGACGATCAGATCGTCCAGCGCGGCCAGTGCCCAGCGGTCGATCTCCTGCAGCTGGTCGTCGGCGACACAGTCGGTATTGGGATCGAAACCGTCGAGGTTGCCCAGAATGAAGCGGGCGGTGTTGCGGATCTTGCGGTATGCCTCGCTCAACTGCTTGAAGATATTCTTGCCGGCACGCACATCGACGGTGTAATCGGAAGAAGCGACCCACAGGCGGATGATATCGGCGCCGTAGTCCTTGATGATCTCGCTGGGCTCCACGCCGTTGCCGGCGCTCTTGTGCATCTGCTTGCCCTGCTCGTCCACGACCCAGCCGTGGCACAGAACGGACTTGTACGGTGCGCAGCCCTTGGAGGCAACGCTGGTCAGCAGACTGGACTGGAACCAGCCGCGGAACTGGTCGCCGCCCTCCATATACATATCGGCCGGGAACTTCAGCTCCGGGCGCTCCTCCAGAACGGCGGCGTGGGTGGAACCGGAATCGAACCAGACGTCCATGATATCGGTGTCCTTGATCCACTCGGAAGCGCCGCACTTCTCGCAGACTTCCCCTGCGGGGATGATCTGCTCGGCTTCGTACTTATACCAAGCGTCGGAGCCCTCCTTGCGGAACAGCTCGCTGACGGCCTTGATGGTGGCATCGGTGATGTGGTAAGCGCCGCACTTCTTGCAGTAGAA
>OJQM01001075.1_pt1 | contig 12047 bp, 7 predicted proteins | sample 1598751 | NCBI WGS metagenome assembly OJQM01 (sample SAMN03922455, study PRJEB24848) | human gut metagenome | isolation source: stool sample | host: Homo sapiens | place: Germany | collected 2009-11 | reverse complement strand
TTGCTCACCATCGTTTTGTGAAGCAGGACACCATCGACACAATCTATTCTAAGCTCACCAAGAAAGAGGAGCTTATCGGTAAGTTGGCAGAAATGTATAACGAACCGATTATGACCCTCGTTGGAGAACCCGAAGAAAGCGAGGGAAACTTGAACTGGACAGCGACTTGGTGAGTGACCCGCTGTCCTCCACTGAGGGGAGTGGTGGTGTTACTGCCACTGCTCCCCTCCACTCTTACGGAGAGAAATTTGAGGAGCTTTTTCCGTATTACCTGTCTCTCGGCATGACCGAAGAACAGTATTGGGATAAGGATTGCCGATTGGTGATTTTTTATCGGAAAGCAGAAGAACTCCGAACGAGCAGAAAAAACCAAGAAATGTGGTTACAGGGTGCGTATTTCTACGAAGCTCTGTCCCGTGTGTCACCTCTGCTCCATGCTTTTGCCAAAAAGGGTACGAAACCTGCACCATACTTGGCAGAACCGTTCACTATTACGGAAAAACAGGCTGAGTATCAACAGGAAGAAAAGGACAAGAAAACCTACGATAAGGGCAAAGCACTTATCGAGGGCTTTATGGCAAAGCATAACAAGAAATTTGAAGGGAAGTGAGAACCGTGTCTACTACAATCGAGCAGTTAGAACTTGAAGTACAATCGAGTGCTACATCAGCCGTAGCACAATTAGACGCGCTTGCTTCTTCTTTGGGTAAAGTAAAATCCGCTACCAAAGGTGGAGTTGGTCTTACCGCTGTGGCAAGACAGCTTACTACACTGAATACCGCACTGAACAGTATCAGCTCCACCAACGCGGATAATCTGAACAAGATGGCACAGGGCTTACAGGCACTTTCCTCTTGTGGAAACCTAAAGCTCTCGTCTTCTGTGGCTAATCAGATTTCCAACCTTGGGACGGCGGTACGGTCTCTGAATGGGACTGATTTTTCCTCGCTTGGTCGGCTTGCAGACGCGCTTACCCCGCTTTCTACCATCGGCAAGTCGAACCTCAACAGCTTTATCTCTCAGCTACAGCGATTGCCGCAAGCGGTACAAGGTCTCAACGGAGTGGACATCGGCGGGTTGGGAACACAGATTTCCGAACTGGTATCTGCCCTTTCTCCGCTCTCTCAGATGGGTAAGAACAACCTTACCTCGTTTGTGACTCAGCTTGGCAAAATCCCCGCTCTCATGCAGTCTCTAAAGACGGTAAACATCGGGGAACTTGCGTCACAGGTTCAACAGTTGGCAGACGCTTTCGCTCCTCTCGCTACGCAAATGCAAGCCATTTCGAGCGGGTTTGCGGCGTTTCCTGCAAGAATCCAAAAGCTGATTACCAGTACAAACAATCTGTCGAAGTCGAACGACAGAGCGTCCACAAGCTATGTGAACCTCGCCGCAAAAATCGGTATTGCTATCGTAGCGGTAAAAAAAGCGGCTTCCGTATTGGCAGGATTTATCAATAAGTCCAACCAGTATGTTGAAGATTTGAACCTGTTTACCGCGTCTATGGGCGAGTACGCAAGCGCGGCGCAGGAGTACGCAGAGCGCGTCAGTGAAATCGTTGGTATCGACCCCGCTGAATGGTTGCGAAACCAAGGTGTATTTATGACGATTACCAAGGGTTTCGGTGTGGCAAGCGATAGAGCGTACACGATGAGTCGAAACTTGACTCAGCTTGGATATGACATTTCCTCGTTCTTTAACATTCCGTTCGAGGAAGCGTTCCAAAAGCTACAGTCGGGTATCGCGGGTGAGCTTGAACCGCTCCGTAGACTCGGTTATGACCTGTCTGTGGCTCGTCTACAGCAGGAAGCATACACCCTCGGTATTGAGAAGAAAGTCTCGGCTATGACACAGGCTGAGAAAGCGGAGTTGCGTTACTACGCGATTATGACGCAGGTAACAACCGCGCAGGGCGATATGGCGAGAACACTGAACGCTCCTGCGAACCAACTCCGTGTCCTGCAAGCACAGGTTACTCAGTGCGCCCGTGCAATCGGTAATATCTTTATCCCCGCTCTGAACGCTATCTTACCGTATGCGATTGCCGTAGCAAAGGTCATTCGGCTTATTGCAAATGCCATTGCAAGCCTGTTCGGATTTGCACTGCCGGAAATTGATTACAGCGGTATCGGCGCAACTGTCGGCGGGGTCGCTGACAGTACACAGGACATCGGAGACGGTCTTGGTGACGCTACCAAAAAGGCGAAAGAACTGAAAAACGCTCTGCTTGGTATTGATGAACTGAACATCATCTCTCCTCCCGAAGATACAAGCGGGAGCGGCGCGGGTGGTATCGGTGACATCGGGGGTGGCGGTCTTGGCTTTGACCTGCCGACCTATGATTTCCTCGATGGCGCAATCAGTTCAAAGGTCGATGAGATTGTTCAGAAAATGAAAGAATGGCTCGGTCTGAACAAGGAAATCGACTCGTGGGCTGACCTGTTCGATACCCGTCTTGGAAAAATCCTGTTGACGGTTGGGGCTATCGGTGCGGGTCTCGCGGCATGGAAAATCGCAAAGGGCGTTGCCGATTTCGTGAAGTATATCACCTCGTTCAAGGGGTTCGGCGCAGGTTGGGCGGGACTCGGCGCACTTGGGCTGTTGTCCGACCTCAATGAGTTCATCGGGTATTTCCAAGACTTCCTTGAGAACGGCGCAACATTCCAAAATGTTGTCGGTATGATTAGTGAGTTCACTGGTGCAATCGGTGACTGCTTGATTATTCTCGGCAATCTCAAGATTGGCGGTGCGCTCAAAGTCGTACAGGGTATTGGTGAAATTGCTGTTGCAATCAAGGACATCTCCGAAAGCGGTGTAAATTGGGAAAACGCCAATACTGCTATCAGAGGTCTCACCAACATTGCAATCGGCATCGGCGTGTTCACGGGCAACCTCAAGGTGGCGGCATGGGGACTGGCTATTCAAGGCTTCACCTCCATCATCACAGAGATTGGCGCGAATTGGGACGCTATCAAGCAAGGCGATTGGAGCGGCGTAGATAAGGTGACGCTGATTATCGGCGCACTGGAAGTCCTCGGTGGTCTCGCTATGGCGTTAGATGTGTTCTCCAAGCTCAAGGAGGTCGCTACCATCGGTGAGGCTTCCGAAGCGGTCACGACCGTTGCAACGGCAACAGAAACCCTCGATACTACAGTCAGCACGAAGCTATCCCCGAACCTCACCTCTCTCGCAAAGAACCTCGGCTTGGGTATCGTAATTGTCGCGGAAGTCGCGGCGGCGGCACTCCTCATCACGGGAGCAATCATTCTACTCGGTGAGGGATTAGCGCAGGTCGGTGAGTCGTGGCAACCTGTTATCAATAATGGCGGCACGGTCTTGGCGGCTATGGGTATTGGTATCGGTATCTTAGCGGTTGTCGGTATTGTGACTGCTTTGCTTGGTTCTGTCGGTACACCGCTCATCGTGAACATTGCTCTCGGTACTGCAATTCTCGCAGAGTTGGGTATCGCAACGGGGTTGTTCCTCGTGGAGATTTGGGCTATCGGTAAGGGCTTGGACGAAATCGGGCAAGCATGGCAACCTGTTCTTGATAACGGGGAAACCATTGCAACGGCTATCGGTCTCGGTACGGCTCTGCTTGTCGAACTGGCGGCGGCGTTCATCATATTTACGGAGAGTCTGATAGCGGTAGCCAATGAGCTTGGTGACAACCTCGCTCCTGCGCTCGACAGACTCAATGGCAAGCTCCCGACCCTTTCCACCAACATGAGCAAGTTCGTAGACTTTATGACGGATTTCGCAGGTGAGGTCGTTCGGTACACAGAGGTTTCGGCTATCGCCGGACTGAGCGCAACCATTGACACCATCATCGGTTGGTTTACGCAAGACCCTGTTGAGAAACTGGCAGACGATGTAGAGAACATTTACAACCAAACCACTACCCTCAACGAAAAGCTGAACTTGGCTGTCCCCGAACTGAAAACGGCAATCGACCTGCTCAAGCAGTATAAGGGTTTCCTTACCGAAATGGAAACGCTCTGCAACAGTAATGTTGAGCTGTCCACTGGTATGTTCGTGAACATGAAAGAGGTCGGTCAGAAGCTCGTGACAGGCTTTGTGGACGGTATTAAGTCCAAGTCCTCTGACTTCTCCAATGCGGCGAAAACATTAGTGGACGGGTTCAAGAACTCGCTGAACACCAACGCCGCAACTTGTAAGTCGAGCTTCATTTCTTGGGCTTCCAACCTCAAGAACTGGTTTACCTCCGCGTCCTTTGGCGCAATCAACCGAACGACATTCGGCAACTACGCCAAGGATATTGTGAGCGGTTTCAACAACGGTATCACCAATAACTACGCTACGGCTAAGAGCGGTATGGTATCGTTTGCGAATACCGTGAAGAACGCTTTTACGGGAATTGTCTCTTACAAGGTGTTCTATGACATTGCAAAAGATGTTATCAGCGGTTTCAACAACGGTATCAACGATTTCTACGATACGACTCGACCGTATATGCGGCGTTGGGCGAATGACGCGGCGGCGGCGTACAAGGCGGCGTTGGACTCCAACTCCCCGTCCAAGCGGTTTATGCGTATCGGTGAGGACACCGTTCTCGGCTACAACCTCGGTATCGCCAACCTCGGCGGCACGACAAGGGGCGTTGTGACGGATTGGGCGAACTCGTTTACAAGCGTAAGCCCGACCATGAGCTTTGCCGTAGACACCTCCGCTCTGAAATATTACAGCAGTGATTCGTTCGCACAGTCTGTTTCCGCTGATGTGGCGGCGCACAGCACGGTTACTGCAACGGGCTTCAAGGAGGGCATGGAGGAGTTCTACAGAGAGTATATCGAACCTACCCTGTCGCAGATGGCAGACGATATGCGTAGGCAAGCCGATAAACAGGAACAGACCGTTGTTCAGATTGGCAATCGTGTTGTCAATGACGCGGTTACTACTCAGAAAAAAGCCAACGGCTATGTATTCGCACGATAAGGAGGGGTGAGAATGGCTTATTTGGCAATCAACGGTTATGAGCTACCTCCTCCGAAGCGAGGAGTACGCCCCACGGTGACTACCGTAGTGGACGCGGGTAGAAACGCTAACGGCTCAGTAGTCGGTCAGCGCGTGGGTCGAGACCAGTACAAGATTGATAGTCTTGAATGGTCTTGGCTCACCGCCGACCAATGGGCGCAAATATTGAGTGTGTTAAGTCATTTTTTCGTATATGTGACTTTCACCGACCCCGTGTCGAACTCCCTCAAGACCATCAAAATGTACTGCGGCGATAGAACCGCAGAACCCTATTGGGTTGATGAAAACGGGAAACCGACACACTACAGAAATTGCAAGGTAAATCTGATTGACTGCGGAGAGTAAGGAGGGGATTTTGTGCAAAAGGTTTCAAAAGCATATAAGGAGAGCATGAAATCCTCTCTCCGCGAGAGAGCGTATATTATGATTTCGTTCGGTTTGCTCAATCAAGAAGCACAGGCGAAAGCAAAGGTCGAGCAGGGTGATTTCACCTATTATTCCAATTCCGCAAATATCCTGTCCGAAAAGACCGATGATACCATTTATGCTACTCTTGAAGAGAATTTCACCAAAGTTGACGGAACAATGTTCTTTCTTCCTCGACAGAACGCTTCCAATGCTTACCTTGACACAGGTATCATCAGCGACAAACTCCTCACACAAGCGCAGTTCGAGCTTACAATCAATCTCAATGTTCCCGCTACGGATTTCAAGGGTATTACCATCAATTTCGGTGAGAATTACCCTGTGAATTTCGATTTGGTGAGCAGTAGCGGACAGGTTGTCGAGTTTCGCAATAATACGGAGGGACTGTTCAGCACCGAAGAAGTGTTGACAAATACGACCTCGGTGAAACTGGTCGTTTACAGTATGAAGAACCCCCATAGCCGGGTGCGTATCTACTCTATCCGATTCGGCTACGGTCTCGTGTACTACAATGACTCCGTAATGGCTTCTTCTCTTGAGAGCTATGTCTCGCCCATCGGGGCAGATGTGCCGCAGATTGATTTCTCGGTACAGCTCAAGAACTACGACCACTACTTTAATGTAGATAACCCGAAATCCGCTATCAATTTCCTTGAGACAGGACAGGAAATGGAAATCTACTACGGCTATCAGCTCCCTACGGGAGAGGTCGAATGGATTCGCGGAAACCGCCTGTTGTGTTCGGAGTGGGAGTCGGACGATTACACCGCCACTATCCGCTGTCAAGATGTGTTCCGCAGTATGGACGCGGAGTTCTACAGGGGGCTGTATCGTAGTTCGGGTAAGAGCTACTACGATTTGGCTCTTGAGGTACTGGCTGACGCGGGACTGACCGATTACTATATCGACCCGCAGTTGAAAAATCTGAAAAGCAAAAACCCCATTCCTCGCGTTCAGCATAAGGAAGCGTTACAGATTATCGCAAACGCTTGTCGCTGTGTGCTGTCGCAGACCCGTATGGGTGGTATTCAGATTAAGTCGAACTTCATTCCCGAAGCGGCGGCAAGTGCAAATGCGGAAGCAACCTATTCCAATGTCGAAAAGATTATGGACGGTACTGCAAAAGACGAGTACGCCACCTTTGCTCAGAACTATACCACGGCAGACGGTAAGATGTTCTTCCTACCCCACAATTTTGGAAATGCTACGCTGAATACAGGTTTTGTGTCAGCGGTGCAGTCTAAAGCGGACGGAACATTCACCACCAACCCCGTTGTTACGCTCACACAGGAAGTTGCCTGTATGTACTACGGTGTAAAACTGGTATTCGGACACTCGATTCCGGCAGCTTTTACAATCAGAACCTATAATGACGGGACGCTCGTAACGGAGTACGAGGTCGGGGCTGACGAAATCAGCAAGAACACGGTCATTCACACGGACTTTGACGATTTCGATGTTATGAAAATCGAGTTCACAAAGACCGCCGAACCCTATAGCCGTATCGTACTGAATAATTTCAGCTTTGGTGATATTACGGATTTCACTATGACCCGCACAGATATGACCTCCTCCCCGAAAGCTATCAAGCAGGAGCTTGTCAAGGAGATAATTGTTCCTTGCTACAGCTATCAGACGGGCAATCAGCAAGAGAATCTTGTCAGCGAAGAAGTCACGGTCGCGGTGGGTGATGTGGAGACTTTTTTCGTGGGAGAACCCTCCTACGGCTTTTCTGCCGCACTGGAAAATCAGTCGGGCGGTGTTTCCATTTTGGAGTCGGGCAACTACTACATCACCGTCAAGTTTACTGTGACAGGTACTTACCGCTTGGAGATTTCCGGCTACCGCTACAAAATCGTGGAGCGTTATGCGACAAAAACGCTCAATAATCGAGGGAAGACAATCAAGTGGGAAAACCCTCTCATTTCCGATATGGGAATGGCGCAAGACCTCGCAGACTGGCTCGGTGACTATTATCAGTCCGGCATTGAGTACGAGTACGACACTCGCGGTAATCCCGAAATTGATGTGAACGATATTGTTTACCAAGAGAACGAGTTCCAGTCTGATATGAAAGTAAACATCTACCGCCACACCATCATTTTCAATCAGAGCTTTGCAGGTAAGGTCACGGCTCGTAGAACAGGAGGTTAGTTATGGCTTGGACAACGCCTAAAACAGACTGGTACGGTGTCACAAACCCCTCCGATGGGGTATATACGGGAGACAGGTTCAACGCGGTCGATTTCAACCGTATCAAGAACAACCTCACCTACCTGCGTGAGTTGGCTCTCAAGATGTACGATGAGTTCTCTATCGTCTCCCTCGGTGCTGACCGTACCTATTCGGATTACTTCTATGCTGATGAAATCAATCAGCTTGAGGAAAATCTGAAAACCATCAACAACAAAACTCTCAAGAGGTCGTATGGCAACCCTCCGACCTATGTAGCAAACGGTAACACAATGGATTTTGCAGAGCTGAATCGGTTGGAACGCGCCATACTTGACCTCTACGACAGACTCACCAATGAGTCTGAGGGGAGAAGAATGTTCACTTGGAATTTTGGAATGAGAGGAGGAGACCTGTAAATGTCTTGGGAACTGTTACCCGTAAATTATACGGACGCTGTGTGGAGCGGTCTAAAACGGTACAACACCATCACCAATGAGGACGGTACAGTATCGTTCCAAGATGTGACTGCTTACAGCAACAAAGAAAAGTCCTTTTTCGGTGCGAGAGACGCGAACCGTATGAACGAAGCTCTCAATACCCTTATGTCGATGGTAGAAAACGGTTCTGACCTGTACGAAGCGTTTCAGAACTATTTCACCACACAAAAAGGGCTTTTTGAGAATGAAGCGGACTCCAAGCAGGACGGTTTTACCGCGTATATTACTGCTTTGGAAGCGGAGGGAGACAATGTAATCAACTCCCTTAAAACCGATTATCGCACGGAAATGGACACCTTTGAGAGTCAGCAACAGGCACTATTCACGACTTGGTTCGAGTTCGTCAAGAGTCAGCTCGGAGAAGATGTTGCCGGAAATCTGCAAAATCAGATTACTGCTCTCGACACTAAAACGGACGGTTTTGACCCGCGCGCAACTACTTTCTCTGCCGATGGAAAGACCATCACAGAAATCGACTCGGCGGGAAACAAAAAAATCGAAACCGTGTTCACTTCCGATACGGTTATCACACAAAAGCTCTATAAGAAAGAGTCAAACGGAAATTATTCCCTCGTAAACACTAAGACTATCACATTCAGTGCTGACGGTCTGAATATCACAGAGGAGGTAGTGTAAATGTCTTGGGCAGAAGCAAAATGGACTGTTGACAGTCTGTTGCAGAAAATCGGGCAAGCCCCGAATAACATGAGGAGCTTTATCGCATACTCGCTTTCCGCGACCAGTATCGGTTTGAAGTTCCAAGAACCCGCCGACAGCTATGACGCGAACAACAATCTGATTTGTTCTGTGGGCGGTGTAATGATTCGCATGAGCGATACTGGTTATCCTACAAAGCCCTCAGAGGGGACGCTTGTAGTAAACAACACCAATCTCGGTGCGTATATCAACACACCCTTTACGGTGAGCGGACTCACAAAGGGTAAAAAGTATTATTTCTCCGCGTTTCCATATTCCGTGCAAGGTGTTTACAACTTGTCGAGCAATGCGGCAAACAGAGCGGACGCTACCCCCGCCGCAGGTGAAATCGCCAATGTCACCATTTCTATTGACGATGATTCCGCATTTTCCAGTGTAGTAGTCACCTGTGTCGATGAAACGGAGTCCGCGTCTACGCAGTCGGCAACGCTCACCAAAACGAAGAAAACGGCTTCCTTTGTTGTGCCTATCGGACATACCTATCATATCGAGTACGGTGCGGAGGACGGGTACAGCAAGCCGGATAACACTACGCCGAAAGTTTCTGTGGCAGGTACGACCTCGAACTACACCGCAACCTACTACTACTTCACGGCTACGATTGCCGTTACCTACCCCGCAGGAGCGACCTGCACCTGTGAGTGTGGAAGTACAAAGTACACCGCCCCTAATACCTCCGGCAGTCACACTTTCCAAGTGCATAATGTCGGCACATGGACGGTAAAGGCGGTTTCCGGCTCTGATACAGACTCTAAGTCAGTATCTATCACTTCCTCCGGGCAGTCTCGCAGTGTGGAACTGTCGTTCGTAAAAATCTACGGTATCAGCCGGGATATTACGGCTACCTCTCCCGCTTGGGCGAGAACGGATTCCGCTGTCGGCAAGACTGCTACCGCAACCGTAGGCACTACAGCAGGTTCGAGCGACTTCAACAACTGTTATCCTTGGAGTGGCATTGTCCGTGAAACCCTATCCACGGGTGATGTGATGGTGAAAATCCCCAAGTTTTGGTATCGCCGTTACCGTAGCGGAAATGTGGAATATCTCAAGATTGCGGATAAAGCCACGAGCGGGTTCACGCTTCACCCCGCGTTCAATCACGGCGGTGTGGCAAAGGATTATCTCTATATGGGTGCTTATAAGACCACGAGTGGTAACAAGTCTGCTTCCGGCGTAAGCCCGTTGGTAAATCAGACGAGAGCGACCATGCGCTCCAACGCGAAAGCAAAGGGTACGGGTTGGGGTATTATCGACATTGCCGCACTCTCCGCGATTCAGATGTTGATTCTCGTGGAATTTGCCAACAACAATGTGCAGTCTGTCATTGGGCGCGGCTACTGCGACAGTAACAGCTCTGCTCTCAGCACAGGCACTTGTAACAATGTCAGTGGTCTCACGGGCAGACCTGCCGGAACAGACGGCAAGGTTGATGTGGTTTGGCGCGGTATCGAGGGTCTGTGGGGTAATGTTTGGGAATGGGTTGATGGTGTCAACTGGAACAACGGCACTTACTATGTGTGCAACGACCCGTCCAAATACGCAGACGATACCACTACGAACTACACTGCCCTCTCCTTTAAGGGCGCAACCAACTGGTCTTCCAGTTATATTACGCAGGAGGGTCTTGACACTGGCAGTAATCCTCATGTCATGCTCCCGTCTGCCGCAGGTAGCGGAAGCGAAACGACCTACGATTGTGACGCTTGTTGGTCTTCTACGGGTTGGCGCGTCTTCCTACACGGCGGTGATTGGAGCAATGGCTCGGTCTGTGGTCTCTTTGCGGCGTATTTGATCAATGGCTCGTCCGGCTCGCACTCGTACCTTGGGTCGCGCCTGCTTTATATCCCCTCCTAAGGGGGTGCGGGGGATTTTCTCCCCCGCATAAGTGGGTCGATACAAAACAGATAGAACTTTATAAGGCGAACAGTAAAAGCGCGTCTTCCAACACGGCGGTAATTGGAACAATGGCTCGAAATGTGGTCTCTTTACGGCTAATTTGAACAATGACTCGTCCAACTCGAACTCGAACATTGGGTCGCGCCTACTTTTGTTATACAGCACAAACCTATACAAGATACTGTCTCGCCGTACCCATTGGTAAAAAATAGTTTGGAGGGATAGGGTTAGTAAGTCTCTTGAAACCCCTATAAGAAACAAAAGCAATGAAAAGAATTGGCTTTCTACACGAACAGATAGTTTCAGAAGAAAATTGCAGACTGGCTATCATCAACGCCGCAAAGCATAAGAAAAAGCGCAGAAATGTTCAAAAAGTCATGGATAATTTGGACTTCTACGCGAAAGACCTGTCTGAGCGGTTGGTTCGTTTGGATTTCACCTCACCGTATCGGACTCGTATCATAAAGGACGGTCTGTCGGGGAAAGAGAGGGAGTTACAGATTCCTGCGTTCTATCCCGACCAATGCGCCCATCACGCTATTGTGCAGGTGCTACAGCCGCTTATTATGAAGTCCTCCTATTATTGGAGCTGTGCCAATATCCCCAACAGAGGGATTGACCGCGCCGCCAAAGGAGTGGAACGAGCGACCATGCGAGACATCAAACACGCGAAATACTGCGTGAAGATGGACATTCACAAGTTCTATCCGTCAATCCCGCACGACAAGCTAAAATCCTTTTTAAGTCGGAAAATTAAGGACAAAAAGGCACTTGGTATTATCCATTTGGTAATCGACTCATACCATAGCTCTCCCGGACACGGTATACCCATCGGGAATTATACCTCACCGTGGCTTGCGGAGTTTTATCTACAGTCGTTGGATTACTTCATCAAGCAAACCCTCGGTATACGCTATTATATCCGCTATGCCGATGATTTAGTCTTGATTGACAATAACAAGCGAAAGCTCCGAAAAGCCATGTACGCGGTCATAGAGTTTGTAGGAAAACTCGGCTTGGAGATAAAGCACGATTACCAGTTATTTCGTATTCAACGAAACTGCAAGAGCAGAAAGCACCGTAGAGGGCGAAAGATTGACTTTGTAGGTCGCTGTTTCGGTATCAGAACTACGACCATACGAAAAAGACGCGCTCTCGCTCTTATGCGGCAAAGCCGCCACATTCGGAAAATCCAAAAACGAAACGGAGTCATATCGTTCCGTATGGCGGCAGGTTTCCTGTCACGGTGTTCCTGTTTCAAACATACTGACTCGCTCGGTATGAAAAAGAAATATTACGATACAGTCAAAATCAGAAAATTAAAGGAGGTAGTCAGAAATG
>OJQM01001053.1_pt1 | contig 12242 bp, 5 predicted proteins | sample 1598751 | NCBI WGS metagenome assembly OJQM01 (sample SAMN03922455, study PRJEB24848) | human gut metagenome | isolation source: stool sample | host: Homo sapiens | place: Germany | collected 2009-11 | reverse complement strand
TACTTATGCTAATTATCGTTAACCGTATTCGATTTTCTTATTATAGTTCATACTTCATGAAATAAAACTATTCTCAACCTACGATAAGCAGACCGCCGTTGCAAGGAATCGTTACTTTCACGGTCTGCTTCTTCCCAAGCTTCACAGACTTCACTTCTCCCTGCAATTCTTTATCATCGGCATATACCTGCAATTCCGTACCGGAAGCCCACATCGGCAAAGTGATTTCCGTCTTCAGCGTTTCCTGCTGCGCGTTCACTCCCGCCACATACCATTTGTCACCGTGACGACGCGCCAGAATGACGTATTTCCCGGGGTAGCCATCGATGAAACGGACATCATCCCACGTCGTAGGCACTTGCTTCATGAAATCTATCGCCCAAGCCGGAGCGTCCGTCAGATTGTTGGGGGCGAGGGCAAAATGTTGCACGGGCGACTGGAACAATACGGCCGTAGCCAACGCATAGACATCGGACGTCACCCGACGGCTGCCGCGCGGTTCGTTTTTCGCATTGTAATACTTGTTCAGCGCACTGCCACCGAAGTCCATACTGCCCACCGTATTCCGGATGAAAGGATGCAGGCAGGCATTGAAAGCCTCGGCATCGCAACTTTTCTGCGAGAAGTTCAGGTTCTCACTGGCCAATACCGCCTCACTGGCCACGAAATTGGGATACATCCGCTCCCAACCGCGCGGAAGAGTGCAACCGTGGTAAATCACCATCAAACCGTAATCGTTGGCATCAGCCAAGATGTCCTCGTAAAGCTGCATGGTCTGTTGCTTGTCGCTTCCGATAAAGTCTACCTTAATACCCCGGATGCCGGCTTCCTTCATCCATTTCATTTCACGACGACGGACTATCATGTTGTCCATGCGACCACGCGGCCCCTGAGGCGCGTCGTTCCAATAACCGTTGGAATTGTACCACAAATATAGGCCTACGCCCTTACCTGCGGCGTAACGGGCCAGTTCCGCTATCCGTTCGTATCCCACGCGCGAGTCCCACCAAGCATCCACGAGCACGCTCTCGTAACCCATGTCCGCAGCGAAATCCACGTAACGCTTCTGTTCGTCATAGTTCATGCTGTTGTCGCCGCCGATAATCCAGCTCCACGTGCCACGACCGTAAACATACCAGCGCGAAGGCTCGTAGAGAGGTTCCACCACGTCGTATGGTATGGTGGTCTCCACAATCGGTGCCAACGTCTGCCCTATGGTAATCGTACGCCAAGGCGTTTCGCCCGGCAAGGCGATACCGGGGCAGGCCGTCCCGTTACCGTTATATTCCCCCTCCTGCGGGAAGCCGATGGTGTAAAGTCCGCCGTCCTTTCCCATCAGGCGGCTCGCGCAATAACGGCTGTCCACTCCCGTCTCGGAAATCAGCACCCAGCCCTTGTCTCCCGTACGGAACAGGCAGGGGAACGTGTAACCATGCCCCCATCCGTTCTTTCCCATCTCATCGTCGGCGGTGTACCCTGTCTCATAGCTCGGATAGGTACGGGCAAAACCGCCCATCGGTGCCACTTGCGGGCAAAGGAAAGTCGTGGTACCGTCGGGGAGCACAAAGCCCGTAGCCTCCTCCTTGACCACGCAACACAAAGTTTCTCCCTGCGGATACATCTTATATTTAAAAGCAACATCGTTATTACTTATGCGGAATATAACATCATAAATTGTTTTCCCTTGTTGTGTAAACGAAAATACAGCTTCATTCGCCACATAATGTACCTTACTCTTTTTAATAGAAGCCAACTCGTATGTTTCATCTATTTTATTTGTTGAAACATTCTTCTCCAGCGACATCCCCGATGAGAAATCTCCTATATTTGCAATCATCCCCAATGGAGATGGTTTCAAAAAGAGAACATTGTCATAACTAACAGAATAAGAGGGTCTTCCATCCATATCTGCGACTGTTACTACCAGCTTTCCATCAGGACTTGTTATCTGTTTATTTTCTGCACTTGCAACGCTACTACCCAATAACATAGCCATTACTATAAAAAACTTCACCATATTTCTACTTTTTAGATTCTTCTCTATTGGCATAATCACACATTCTATTACAATCAAAACTTTACAGAAATAGCCTTTCCATTATAATCGACGTTTTTTTGAGTCCCGTCCTGGAGAGTTACAGTAAACTTACAGTTCTTCAACATTCCCTCATACGCACCTTTTCTTGCTCCTATCGTCAATTTACAAGATGTATTATTCCACGAGATTGGAATTTCCGTATAAACGCCTTTTTCGTAGTTGTAATTATCAAATTCATCTTCATATAAAATGAAGTTTCCATTCGCACCCGCATACACCTTCAGTTCAAGATGATCCCACGGTTTTTCAGTTGCATACTGAACTTGTGGACCGACAGGAATAATACTACCCGCTTTTACATACAATGGAATAACATCAAGTGTAGTCTCTTTGGTAATTTCCTTTCCGCCTTCGTGTTTCTCGTTCGTCCAGAAGTCATACCATAGCGTTCCTGCCGGTAAGTATATTTTAGTAGATTTCGTTTCCATGAAATCCACAGCAACGTCAGTTTTTGCTTTTTTCACTCCATCTCTGTTCCATCCTTCTTCTTCGGAGACTTTTACCACAGCTTCCGGTGTATATTGTGCATGAGCAATCGGAGCTACAAGGATTGATTTTCCAAACATATATTCGTCATTGATATCCCACACCTTTCTGTCATCTACAAAATCCATCATCAAAGCGCGCATAAAACTCGATTGGCGATTGCTCACCTCCCAAGAAGTAGAATAAATATAAGGCAACAGAGAGTAACGCAAACCTATCATCTTCTCGATAGCATCATATACAGGCTCACCCTTCTTTCCGAACTTATAGATTTCCCTATAAACATCCGTCCCGTGCGAACGCATCATCGGATTGAACGTTCCAAACTGCAACCAACGCACATAAAGCTCCTGATACAATGGATTTTTTGAAGCACTATCATCATTCCAGCTTTTATTATAGTGTCCTGCAAAAAAGCCACCAATATCACTATTCCAGTGAGGCATACCACACAAAGAAAAGTTTAATCCGGCAGGAATCTGATTTCTAAAACTCTCCCATGTGGAAGCGACATCACCACTCCATACATTTGCACCATAACGTTGTTGCCCCAAAAATCCCGAACGGGTTAAAATAAACACACGTTTGTCCGAAGTCACTTCACGCTGATGGTCGTAAACCCCTCCGACAGTCATCAACGGATAAGCATTGCGCACCTTACGGAACGAACCCAGATAGGTTTTGGTATCCATATCCTCCGGCTTCCAATCCAGATGATCGGGTTCGGTAGAGTCCATCCACCAGGCATCCATTCCCAACTTGAAAATTCCATCATTCAGATATTTCCAATAAATATCACGCGCTTCGGGATTGTAAGCATCATACACTCTTACACCGGAAGGATATTCCATATTGGGGGGCCATGACTCCAATCCCGATTGCGGCCAGGTAGTGAAGTTAAACAACATCCCTTTTTTGTCCAATTCTCTATAAGGTTTAGTCATCGGTCCGAATGACGACCAGATAGATATAGCCATGTGTGCGTTCATCGCATGGACATCCTCAATCATCTTTTGAGGATTATTGAAAGTCGGATTCTGAAAATCCATCGCATTCCACAAATAGTTATGCCCCCAATATTGCCAATCCTGAATAATACCATCCAAAGGAATACCCAATTCACGATATTTACGAACAACGTCTACCACTTCCTCCTGACTCTTATATCTTTCCTTACTTTGCCAGTAACCATAAGTCCATAAAGGAAACATCGGCGCTTGCCCGGTCAGGTTGCGTACCTGTGCTATAACACCGTCGGCATTTTTCCCATACATGAAGTAATAATCCACACAGTCACCTACTTCAGAACGGAAAGATGTTTCAACTTCGTTATCCGTAAAAAGAGTCGGCGAATAGTTATCCCAAAACACACCATATCCTTTGGTGGACTGGAAGAAAGGTGACACATCTTCAACGTTACCCTGTAGCAGATTTTTAGTCATGTTCCGCTGAATCATCTTTCCATTTTGCAATTGTCCCAAACCATAAATGGCTTCTTCCTTATCTAATACAAAAGGTTGATAAACCTGATAAGTTTTTGTCCCGGCATCATCGAAATCGATAAACTGCATACCGGATTTCTCTGCCAATAATACTTTGCCATCCTTTGAGAAATAAGAAACAATTCCCGTCCCGGTGTCCACACTGACACTTAGTTCACTGGTATTCAATACAATCTTATTATCTTTTATATCAGCTTTGAAACTTACCTTTTCAGGTTTTGCAATTACAGAAAGACTCTCTTTTTCATAGGCAACACCTTCCGGAGACTTTATTATCCTCGCCACAGCAGGCGCAAAAAATTGTACTTCTATATCCACTGCATTCACTGTGGTCTTGATACCCGACGATGTTTTCTGATAATTTTGTGCGAATAAAACATTTGTACTGAAGCATAAACATATACCCCAAAATAGATGATGTATTTTCATAATTATAGAATAATAAGGTTTCTAATTAATTACCAACAGATGTTGCATACAGTCCAATCATTGCTCCTGTAAAGCCACCAGCCTCATTAGTAGAAAGAATATCGCCGGAAACGGTTCCTCCTAAATTCATAAATACCTTTCCATCAATCGAATAATTAAAACGATAATCATCTCCATTGGCTGTTACTTGCAGTGTCACAGGTTTCTCTATTTCTATTTTCACCTCAGCCAGGACACTCGCTTGTCCTTTTTCGGTTCTTTGCAGCATCAGGTAATAGTCTTTTCCCTTTTTAGTGATACCGAAAACATAGTGATATCTTTCATTTTGATAACATGTTATACCGGCAAAATCTTTCTCATTTTTCGGTTTGTACGCCATGGTCGCTGCCGCTGTAAATTGATTATGCTGCTGACGGTAGAACAAGGTAGAAGTAGGTTTCACTTCATTGATATTTGAGGTAAAAGGGATGATCCGCAACCCTTTATCGGTCATCTCAACGAAATCTTCACGAGGACCTCTAAGACCAATCCATCTTAAGTCTAATGTTTTATCAGAGAAATCATCCTTAAAGACAAAGTTGCCACTAGGCAAATAACCGTTTTTCCCTGTTTGGTTCTCTACTCCCGAAGGCATCTTCAATGTAGGTTTCATAGGAATAAGCCCATTCTCGAAAACGGGAAATGTTCCGCTCCAGTCCACCGGAAGAATAAAAGTTTCGCGTCCGGTATTCACTCTGTTCTTCTCATTGGGGCGTATTCCTAAAAATACACCATAATATTTTCCGTCGGGTCCCTCCACTAAGTCTGCATGACCAGCCCAGTCTACTTTATCCGTCCGGTTTGCAGGAAAATAACGTTGAGTTAAAATAGGATTATTATTTGCCGGAAGATAAGGTCCTTTCGGATGATCACTTACAAAAATGACTTCGCTATGCCAGCCTCCGGTTCCTCCTTCCGCACACATTAAATAATAACGTCCATCTTTCTTATAGATATGAGGAGCTTCAATCCATATCGGCTTTTCTTCTATATTGACGCCACCGTTTACTATGATCCGGTCCGTTCCCGGAACCACTTTATCATTCTCCACATCATAATCCCATATTTTTATGACACGGTGTCCCGAGTAACGCTCGTTTGCTTTAGCAGGAGCATCATTATGTACCACGTATGCCTTGCCATTATCATCAAAGAAGAGAGAAGGATCAATGCCTTCAAATTGTAGTTTGATCGGATCACTCCAGCCATTCTCCGGATTCTTTGTCTTTACCACCATATTTCCAAAGCCACCGGAAAATTGAGTGGTTATCATATAAAACGTATCATTATTGGGATTATATCTTATAGCAGGAGCATATACACCTGCACTAATACCACAATCTTCAACCTTTAATTGTGACGTTCTGTCCAGCACATGACCGATTTGTTTCCAGTTGACCAGATCATTAGAATGGAAAATAGGCACCCCGGGAAACATAGCAAAAGATGAGCACACTAAATAATAATCATTACCTTTCCGCGTTATACTCGGATCGGGATAGCAACCCTGCAAAATAGGATTATAGAACTCACCCGGCTTTAAAGGATTGTTTTGATAAATAGCATCCTCCCCCTGATAAATAAATTGCGTAAAGACAGGAGCATTTTTCGTTATTTTACCCTTGCCACTCACCTCCATATTAAAAAACAACATAATAAATACGACAAGCCCCACGGATTGCCAGCCCGACAAAATCAATTTTAATGTTCTCATATTATCACTTTTTATTTTCTATAATTTCCTGTTCCATAGTAGTGTTTGCAAATGTATCGATTCGGTTTTATCATATATGTACAATCATGATACAGGCATCTATATACAGGTTACATTTATCACAGACATGTAACATGATTCTTTTCTGATGTAACAAAAAGCCCCAAAACAGAAAAATGGTAAGATAAATGACTACATTACCTATTATTTCAACACTTTTATCCCCATCATGTAAAAGACTGAATATCAAGCATTAGCAAATATTCATTTTCCTTTAAAGGAAAGCCCCGTTGGTTTAAAAGAAACGGGGGCTTGGTTTAAAAGAAACGACCCGTTCCTTTTAAAGGAACAAGGTCGTTCTTTCTTTATTCATTCAATAAATAAATCCGGATTGTCTATCTGTAAAAATAAACAAAATTCCAAAGAGGTATTACTGTACGTTCATTACAATCGTTTTCAACTTATTTCTATCAGAAGTTCCTCCATACAGTAATTCATAAGTACCTTCCAACGGACGCATCGTATTCGACTCTACATCAAACCATTCAAAGTTCTCACCGGTAAGAGGAATAGCTACTGATTCAGTTTTCCCTGCCGGAATATGAACGCGTTTGAAAGCACGCAAGGTATAACGGGGACCTTCCTTATCACCCGGACGTCTCAAATAAACCTGAACCACCTCTTCTCCATCACGTTGCCCGACATTGCTTACCGGAATAGTCAATACTACATTTTCACCTTTGGCGATTGTATTCTTGCTCAATTTAGCTTCTCCATAAGTAAAGTCAGTATAACTCAACCCGTGACCGAATGGGAAAAGTGGTTGCTGTTGCATATATCGATAGGTACGCCCTTTCATGGAATAGTCTTCAAAGTCCGGCAATTGATTCACATCCTTATAGAAAGTGACCGGCAGGCGTCCACCGGGATTATACTCTCCCCAAAGAGCATCAACGATAGCCGTACCGCCCGCCTGTCCCGGATACCATGCCTGCAGAATCGCTTCACAAGTAGTCGTTTCGGGCACTAGTCCGATAGCTGAACCGGAATAATTGATAAAGACAACCTTTTTACCAGCCTTCTTCAAAGCTTTCAACAAATCACGTTGAACGTCCGGAAGTTCAATATCCGTACGGTCACCACCCTTAAATCCGGGAACTTCTACCGGCATTTCCTCACCTTCCAGACTTGGAGAAATTCCACCAGCAAAAAGAATCACATCAGCATCCATTACTCTCTTCACTGCGAGGTTCAAGTCGATCCCGACCTCTTTGCCCAAATCAAAATCAAGTGTAGCCCTTTCATTCCGTTGTTTGAATAAAATCTCGATATGATACTCTTTTCCAGCTTTCGCCTGTAACGTATAGAGGTTCGTCGGATTCTTAACATATATTTTCCGAGCCACTTGTTTACTATCTATAATAAGAGTCACTTCACCATCCAGTTGGAAACGGAAAGCAACATCACCCGACTGCGAAGGACGAAAGACTGATTCATAACGGACCGAGAAATTAGTAATTTCCACACCGGGCGCAAATGTAGTAGCCCCTGTTGTCGCAAAATGGAACGGAGTGGAAATCTGATCGGTAGCAACGACTTCCCCTTCACGATCACGATTATTCCAGTATTCTGCCAAGAAACCGGGTTTACCATTTATGCTACATTCATCAAACAGGCTTTGGAGTGTCTTTCCGTCCACACGGTCACAACCCGGTTCGTATATGATTTGTCCTTCCGGTAGTTTGGCACGGACAGCTTCCAATAAGGTAACCGTATGTGCCGGAATACCGTTATAATTTCCCCACTGCATCACGGAGTCATTGGCATTAGGTCCCATAACAGCTACTTTCAGATGGGTATTCAGAGGCAAGATGTTGTTTTTATTCTGCAAGAGCACCAATGATTCACGGGCCATACGCAAAGCCAGTGCCTGATGTTCCTTACTATTCAGCACAGAGGCCGGAATTTCCGACCAAGCCGGTTGTTCGTCCATTTCTCCCAGTTCAAAACGTGCTGTCAACAAACGTTTCAATGAAATATCTATTTCTTTTTCGTCAATCAAACCGGCTTTTACAGCATCCGCCAGTGAAGCATATTCACTTCCACATTCAAGGTCTGTGCCTGCCCGCACAGCACCAGCCGAAGCGTGTTCCTTGTCCGGGTGAGTCCCATGCGTTCCCGGTCTATAGAAATCGGAAATCGCTCCACAGTCAGAGACTACAATGCCTTTGTATCCCCATTCATCCCGCAATATTTGCATCAACAGGCGATTGCTGCCACAACAAGGCTCTCCCTCAAAACGATTGTAGGCGCACATCACTTCTTTTACATGCGCTTTCTGTACCAAATCTTTAAAAGCAGGCAGATAGGTTTCCCATAAATCCCGGGGATCTATATTCTCCGCATCAAAACTATGCCGGTTCCACTCCGGACCTGAATGAACAGCAAAGTGCTTGGCACATGCGTGCAGCTTATCATACCTGGCATCTTCCGGTCCTTGCAAGCCACGGACCACAGCCATTCCCATTTGTCCTGTCAGATAAGGGTCTTCACCATAAGTTTCCTGACCGCGTCCCCAACGAGGGTCACGGAATATATTGACATTCGGTGTCCAGAATGTTAATCCCTGATAGCGTTTCAGCACGCCGCTTTCACCGAAAATACGCGATTTTACGCGAGCCTCATCGGAAGTGGCATTGAACACTTCATATAATAATGAATCATTAAAAGAAGCTCCCATACCGATAGACTGGGGAAAAACAGTAGCCAATCCGGCACGTCCCACACCGTGCAACGCTTCATTCCACCACTCATATTCTTTAATTCCCAGTCGAGGGATAGCAGGTGATGCATTTTGCATTAATGATACTTTTTCTTCCAAAGTCAACCGAGGCAACAAATCCTCCGTCCGTTGTTCCGCCGCTAAAGAAGTGTCCTGGTAAGGCAGCAATTGCTTACATGCCGAAAACGATAACACCAAACAAACACCCATAATCGGTATCCAACCTCTTTTCATAATATTATACTTATTAGTTATGATTAATTTGGAAACAAAAATAGCCTATTTTCCAATAAAACAATGTTTCATTGGTTACAAATACATATTTGTTTGTTACATTGACGCATCACAGAACGAATAATCAAAGGAGTCCACATCTACATAACCGCCCACGGAACGTGTAGCATAGTTAAATATGGCAAACTTACTGCCCATGAACATACGGGTGTAGTCAAATTTCATCTTGACAGGCAGACCGACAGGTATCCATGTTTTCCCATCAAGACTATAAGAAAAACGAGCCTCATCCCGTCCATTGGTAAAGTCACCTTCCACACGCAAGTAGACAAGCTCTTTGTTAAGAGGTATACGGGCTTGTTCGGTCATATCCACACGGCTAATGGCACGCTTTGTTTTCTCAAACACGCTTTTCTGTTCACTCATCACAAGAGACAGTTTATTTCCGTTCTTTTCAATCGTAAGCACACCGCTGTCACCATTAAAAGCCGATAATCCTGCACGGTCACCATCTTTCATCCCCCCCAGAGAGAGACTGACAGTGCCCATGCATTTCGGTCCTACCATACGTTGAGTCAACGTATTGGGAGCAACAAACAGGTTATCTACCACACGGGAGGTTTTCAAACGCAAAAATCCGGGACGGTCGGTAAGGCTCCATGCCTGATCGACGGGGTTATGATTCCACTGCCAATAGAGGGAAAGCCCGGAAGCGGAAAAATCATCCGAACCGCAGATACCATCCATTGACATATACGATAAAGTGGTATCATTCGGAATGTGCCCATCCTTGTCCCCTAGCATAGGCCAACCATCTTCCGTCCATGTACAAGGCATGAGACACGGCACACGCCCTACGCCACCACGATCCTGAAAAATCAGTCCGTACCATTCACCGTTTTTCCCGTCTACGATGCATCCCTGACCAACACCGCCATGCCCGTCAAACTCCGTTTCAAGAATGACACGCTTTTCGTAAGGTCCGGTAATCTTATCGGCACGATAGCATACTTCACGACGCAGACGGCCGGGAATACTCCAATCCATAGAAATCATCAGCAAATAATATTTCCCATTATGCTTGATGACGGAACTACCTTCCAACAGACCTTGTTCGTCAGCATCCCGTTCAAATATTTGCTGATTGATGCCACCGGAAAGTACATCGGTCAAATCGGGTTTCAACTCCGTAAGCTGTCCCGTACTGTGAAAGAGATACACCCGCCCGTCATCATCAAACAGAAGCGAACCGTCATGAAAATGCGGGGGACGCGAAAGAAGTTTCCAGGGACCGGCCGGATCTGTCGCAGTATAGACAAACCCACGTCCGGGCGCGCCATTGGCTGTAAACCATACATAGAATTTACCGTCATGATAGCGGATAGATGATGCCCATTGTCCTTGCCCGTAAGCAGTGCCTTCGAGCAGATCATAACGGGGACCATCGTCAATGCGGGGAAATACGTAGCTGATAGTTTCCCAATGTTTCATGTCCGGCGAACGCATGATAGGCGCTCCCGGCATCAGGTGCATAGTGGTGGAAACCATATAAAAGTAATCACCTGCACGACACACCGACATATCGGGCACGTCAGCATAAAGAATAGGATTACGGTATTGTGCTCCGGCTGATAGCGGAAAGAACAATGTAAAAAGAGTACACAGTAGAATAGTGTTGATTTTTGTTTTCAGCATAATCATCGTTTTTTTATTAACTGGCTACATTATCTATTATTTGAAAGCTAATTATTTAAAATATTCCTTGTTATCTTCCACATCACAAAAATAGAAAATGCAAACAGATATATTGCCCAAAGTATGCTACATGATTTCTTTGTGATGCTACATATCGAATGAAGAATGTTACATCTATATTTACTCATGTTACATCACCCTATCTCCCAAAGAGAGGAGACTGTATTCAGCCTCCTCTCACTTATTACATACCCGAAACAACAGGCATCAACAACTATTCTTATTACAAGAACTTATCAGAACTCAACCAGTATACGGAACACTTTTCCCGGATTAGCCGTCCATTCCTGCATAGCTTCCAAAGCTCCTTCCGGTTTGGCAATCTTCGAAATCAGTTCTTCCACCGGACAGTTGCCTTCTTTCATATAATTAATAACCGCACGAAAATCGGCAGGTAACGCATTTCTGGAACCACGGATATCCAGTTCTTTCTGAACGAAATATTTCGTTTGGAAAGCTACTTCGCTTTTGGCATAGCCAATGCAAACGACCCGTCCTGTAAAACCGACTTCATCCACCGCCATCACATAAGTGACCGGACTGCCGACAGCTTCAATCACCACATCGGCACCGAAGCCCTCCGTTACCTGTTGCATCCGTTCGTGTACATTTTCTGTCTTGGAGTTAATCACATAAGAAGCACCTACCCTTTTCGCCAGTTCCAGTTTCTCGTCATCCAAGTCGACAGCAATGACCGTTGCCCCTCTCAAAGCAGCACGTACAATGGCACCGATACCAATCATACCGCAGCCAATAACCATCACATATTCATTATCGATCACCTGCGCACGAGATACCGCATGGAATCCGACACTCATCGGCTCAATCAACGCACAATCGCGAGGAGAGATATTACCAGCCGGAATAATCTTCGTCCAAGGTAAAACTGCATATTCGCACATCACTCCATTGCGCTGTACCCCTAACGTTTCATTATGCTCACAGGCATTGACACGACCATTACGACAGGAAGCACATTTACCACAATTGGTATATGGATTCAATGTCACGTTCATCCCTTTTTCAAAGCCGGCCGGAACATTCGGACCAACCTCCTCAATCACCGCTCCTACCTCATGTCCCGGGATTACCGGTAACTTCACCATTGGGTTACGTCCTAAAAAGGTATTCAGGTCGGAGCCACAGAAACCCACATACTTGATTCTTACTAATACTTCACCGGCACCAACGGTCGGTTTTTCC
>OJQM01001052.1_pt1 | contig 12258 bp, 7 predicted proteins | sample 1598751 | NCBI WGS metagenome assembly OJQM01 (sample SAMN03922455, study PRJEB24848) | human gut metagenome | isolation source: stool sample | host: Homo sapiens | place: Germany | collected 2009-11 | reverse complement strand
GTCCTGTTGTTCCATATCAGTCTCTTTTTTAAGTTATTGCAAAGCTACGATTTTTTTTCTGATACCGCACGGAAAAGCATTAAATGCTTCTAACTTTTTAGGCATGGATGACATTAAAACATGTTTTTTTATTTTGCAGGATCGGAAAGTATTATATATCTTTGCGGCATGACAAAGACATTTAAATCGGATTTGGTTTTATAAACAATCTGTGCTTCTGATACAGATTATCCCCTTCGTTTACTCTCGGATAACTCCTTTCGAGAGTGATTCTTTATTTATTTAATTCAAGTTTAATCTGCGTGCAATGATGAAAGCGTTGTGATGCTTTCTGTGTATGCAAAATACATTACGATAATGAGTAACGAAAATAAAACTATTCATGAATTCGAACTTAATTTAATCTGTGACTTCTTTTCCAATATGGAGCGACAAGGGCCCGGAAGCCCTGAAGTGACACTGAAAGCATTGAGCTTCATAGATAATCTTACCGATAAATCCCTTATCGCCGACATCGGTTGCGGGACGGGCGGTCAGACAATGGTATTGGCGGAACATACGCCGGGACAGATTACCGGGCTGGACTTTCTTTCCGACTTTATTCATATTTTCAACCGTAACGCCCTGCAATCAGGTTTGCAGGACCGGGTAAAAGGTATTGTCGGCTCAATGGATGATCTTCCTTTTCAGAAGGAGGAACTGGATCTGATCTGGTCGGAAGGTGCCATTTATAATATCGGTTTTGAACGGGGACTGAATGAGTGGCGTCAGTATCTGAAACCGGGAGGGTATATTGCTGTTTCCGAAAGTTCGTGGTTTACAGACGAACGCCCCGCGGAAATCAATGACTTCTGGGTAGATGCGTATCCGGAAATAGATACGATTCCTAATCAGGTGGCCAAGATACACAAAGCCGGCTATCTTCCCGTCGCAACATTTATTCTGCCGGAAAACTGTTGGACAGAGCATTATTTTGCTCTGAAGGTTCCGGCGCAGGAGATTTTTCTTCGTAAGTATGCAGGAAATAAAATAGCCGAAGAATTCAGTGCGCTTCAATCGATGGAAGTAGAATTATACCGCAAGTATAAAGAGTTTTACGGTTATGTGTTCTTCATCGCAAAAAAGGTAGGACAATGAATCAGTTAGCTATTTATGGTTGGAATGATAAATTGGACCAGCTGAAACAGGAATCAACCTATAATGCGTTGCCTCATGGCAGGGTATCCGTCGTACATCGTACCTGCTACGAAGTAATTTCTGAAAACGGACAGTTTCAGTGTGAGCTGACAGGAAGTATGATGTATGGAAGATCGGACTTCGAACTGCCTTGTACGGGTGATTGGGTCATCTTTCAGCCGTTTGATGAAAATAAAGGAATCATCGTTGATATGCTTCCCCGTGAGCGGACATTGTATCGTAAGAAAAACGGTACAGTTGCTGATAAACAGGTGATTGCATCTTATGTCGATCAGGCGTTTATTGTACAAAGCCTTGATGATAACTTTAATGTCCGCAGGGCGGAGCGCTTTATGGTTCAGATGCAGGAGGAGAATATCAATGCCGCATGGGTGCTCAACAAAGCCGATTTAGATTTTGACAGACAGGAGATTGAAGAACAAATAAAGCATATATTCCGCCGGATACCGGTGTTTTTTACAAGTATTCGTCAGCCCGAAACGATTCTTCGGTTGCGGGAATCTATCCCGGAAGGCGAAACGGTGGTGTTTGTCGGTTCTTCGGGGGTCGGTAAAAGTTCTCTGGTGAATGCACTTTGTGGGAAATCGTTATTGCTTGCGTCTGATATAAGCCTGTCTACAGGGAAAGGACGGCACACTTCGACTCGACGGGAAATGGTGTTGATGGATGGATCGGGTGTGCTGATCGATACTCCGGGCGTCCGGGAGTTTGGGCTGGCTATGGACGGTGTTGATTCATTGGAAGAAGTGCTGGATATTTCCGATTATGCGAAGGCATGCCGCTTCAAGGACTGCAAGCATATCAATGAACCCGGCTGTGCCGTTTTGGAAGCGGTAAACAGTGGGCTATTGGATGCTAAAGTCTATGAGAGCTACCTGAAACTCCGGCGCGAAGCTTGGCATTTCTCCGCTTCCGAACATGAAAAGCGTAAAAAGGAGAAATCCTTTACGAAACTCGTGGAGGAAGTAAAGAAGCGTAAGGCGAACCGATGATTTGAAAATGAAAAAAGGCGTAGATAAGAGAATGATATCTCTTGTCTGCGCCTTCTCGTTTGCGGATGAAAAGCGAATTATTTCACTTCCCAAGTATCATTAGTCATCAACAGTTCCTGGAAGTTATGATATTTCTTCTTGCCTTTGATGTCTTCGATCTGCTCTGTTACGGCATCATTGTATGTAGGAGCTTCTACTTCGCGGATTACACCGAGTGCAATCGGGAAATCGGGACCCTCCATCAATGCCAGTTTTAACTGAAGCGTATTGTCTTGGCAGTGAGCATCATGAACGAGAATGTCTTTTTCTGTGATTCCATTTTCGCCAAGTTTCACTACTTTCAGTCCGAAACCTTCCTGCATCAAACCAAACTCTTTGTTTTCACCAAACAACATCGGTTTGCCGTGTTCCAGATAGATTGCGTTCTTCGCACGTCCTTCTTTCGTTGCAACGGAAGCATGAGTTCCGTCGTTAAAGATGACGCAGTTTTGCAGAACTTCTACTACAGATGCGCCTTTGTGATTGGCGGCTGCTTTCAATACTTCTACAGAAGCGGCACCGTCTACTGCTATACAGCGGGCAAAGAAACGTCCGCGGGCACCGAAGGCAAGTTCTGCCGGGTGGAACGGATCTTCTACTGTTCCGTAAGGGGATGATTTGCTGACGAATCCACGTTCCGAAGTCGGTGAGTATTGTCCTTTTGTCAATCCGTAGATGCGGTTGTTCAGTAGGATCATGTTCAGGTCGATGTTACGGCGAATAGCGTGGATGAAGTGGTTACCACCAATAGCCAGACCGTCACCGTCACCGGAGATCTGCCAGATCGTCAAATCCGGATTAGCTACCTTTGCACCTGTTGCAACAGCAGCAGCACGTCCGTGAATGGTGTGGAAGCCATATGTGTTCACATAATAAGGCAGACGGGAAGAACAACCGATACCCGAAATTACGGCGATGTTATGCGGAGCTACTCCCAGTTCAGCCATTGCCTTGTGCAGTGAGTTCAGGAAAGCGTGGTCACCGCATCCCGGACACCAGCGAGGTTGGCCTGATTTATAATCTTGTACGGTATATACTTTATCGCTCATCTCTTATTCCTCCAATAATTTAGTAAATGCATCTATCAATTCTCTCGTAACGAAAGGCTGGCCTTTCACTTGGTTGAACTGGCTGATGTTCAGTCCAGGTATTTTCATGCGCAGATATCCGGCAAATTGTCCCAGATTCTGTTCAGCTACTACAATCTTCTTGTATTTACGTAATACGTCTGCTGTGTTCTTAGGCAGCGGATTGATGTATTGGAAGTGTGCAAAGGCTACCTTCTTTCCATGATCGCGCATAAAGTCCATAGCCAGACGAAGATGTCCGTAGGTGCCACCCCAGCCAACAATCAGTAGGTCTGCGTCTTTATCGCCCAGCACCTCAAGTTCGGGAATATAGTCTGCAATCTTGTCTACTTTGGCCTGACGCAGGTGAACCATCTTGTTATGATTTTCGGGTTCGGTAGAGATGGCGCCGTTCTCGTTGCTCTTTTCAAGACCACCGATACGGTGCATAAATCCTTCTGTTCCCGGGATTGCCCAATAGCGTGCACCAGTTTCTGCATTACGTTGATATGGAGTCCAGTTACCAGCCATGTCCGGAGTTACATACGGAGGTTTGATAGCAGGATATTCGTCCAGATTAGGAAGTTTCCAGGCAGCAGAACCGTTGGCTACGAAAGCATCGGTGAGTAATACAACCGGAGTCATATGCTCCAAAGCAATCTTGGCAGCCATATAAGCAGCGTCAAAACAATTAGTGGGGGAAGTAGCAGCGATGACCGGCATCGGGCTTTCACCGTTACGTCCGTAAAGTGCTTGCAGCAAGTCTGTTTGTTCCGACTTGGTAGGCAGACCTGTAGATGGACCACCACGCTGTACGTTGACAATGACCAAAGGAAGTTCGCCGATTACAGCAAGATTCATCGCCTCACTTTTCAGACAAACACCCGGTCCGGAAGTAGTAGTTACTGCCAGAGCACCGGCAAAAGCGGCGCCAACTGCCGAAGCACATCCGGCAATTTCGTCTTCGCACTGTACGGTTTTTACACCTAGTGATTTATGTTTGGATAATTCGTGCAGAATATCTGTTGCCGGAGTGATAGGGTATGAACCCAGATAGAGTTCCAGACCGGCTTTTTCAGCGGCAGCAATCAATCCGTAAGATGTTGCTTTGTTGCCATTAATATCTGTATAAAGTCCTTTTGATTTCGGAGCTTTGCTTTCAATCTTATAAGTAGAGGTAGAAGCGTGAGTATTGGCACCATAGTTATAACCATCATTCAATACCTTTATATTTGCTTCTGCTATTTCGGGTTTCTTTGCGAATTTCTCGCGCAGCATCTTTTCTGCCGCTGCCAGGCTGCGGTTGAATAACCAGCAAACCAGTCCGAGAGCAAACATGTTCTTGCAACGGAGAATGGATTTGTTGTCCAGTCCGGAATCTTTCAGGCTTTCTTTGCACATAGAAGAAATGGGCACTTCCAACACTTCTTGTTTAACGCCTAATTCTTCGAAAGGATTGTCGGTCTTGAATTGTGCTTTTTCCAGGTCTCTGGCTTCGAACGAGTCGGAGTCGGTGATGATAAGTCCTTGCGGTTTACAGAATTTGATTTGTGTTTTCAGTGCGGAGGGGTTCATCGCTACTAATACGTGGCAACGGTCTCCTGGAGTGTACACCTGTCCTGCACCAATGTGAACCTGAAAACCGGAAACACCGGTCAGCGAACCTTGCGGGGCACGGATGTCTGCCGGATAGTCGGGGAATGTACAAATGTCATTTCCTACCGTAGCCGACACGTTCGAGAAGATGTTGCCTGCCAGCTGCATACCATCGCCGGAGTCGCCGGAGAAACGTACTACTACTTCCTCCAATTCTTTAACCATCATTTCGTCTGCCATAACTTTAATTACTATATTTAATTTAAAAACTGATTTTACTTTCAATTTGTGAGTGCAAAGGTCGGAAAGTTAATCGAATTATCAAAATAAATCGTACTTTATTGTCCTATTGACGCCAAATATTTGAAATTGCTGAAAGGAACCTGCATTTTTATTCTTGTTAAATCGACAGAAACCGTTATCTTTGCAACCAAAATAAAAGCGGCCTTGTAGTTCAACGGATAGAATAGAAGTTTCCTAAACTTTAGATAGGGGTTCGATTCCCCTCGGGGCTACTTAAGAAGATCTGTAGGGAGCTGTGTTGTTTGCTTTCATACTGTACAAGTTTAAAGTTTTACAATGGTCTCTTTTAAGATTAACGTCTTATAGCTTCTATTTGTTTTAATAATCAATAGAAAAAGCCTCTTCCGAATATTCGGAAGAGGCTTTTTCTATTTCTGGATTGTATTAATCTTCCGTAGTAGTTGTTACTACTTTTTTGCTCTTCATCATGTTGTATGCAATCGGAGATGCAATAAACAATGAAGATAAAGTACCGATCACAACACCGAGGATCATAGCGAATGCGAAGCTGCGAATTGAATCACCACCGAGGATGAAGATACACAGCAATACGATCAACGTACTCAATGAAGTATTGATGGTACGAGCCAGTGTCGTGTTCAGAGAGTCATTGAACAACTGACGTTTGTCGCGTTTCGGATACAAGCCGAAGAACTCACGTACACGGTCGAAGATTACCACCTTATCATTAATAGAGTAACCGATAGCTGTCAGGATAGCACCGATAAATGTCTGGTCGATTTCCAATGAGAACGGAACGAATCCCCACAACAGTGAGTAAGCACCGATAATCATGATCGTATCACAAGTCAGAGCTACGATAGAACCAATACTGTAAGCGATGTTGCGGAAACGGATCAAGATATACAGACCGATAGCGATCAGAGCCAGAACAACTGACCATACGGCACCTGTCTTGATATCGTCTGCGATACTCGGACCTACTTTCTGTGAACTTACGATACTACCACCTGTGTGATTGTCACGGTCGATGAAAGTAGCCAGTGTGATGTTCTGTGTCAGCAACGGCTTCAGTGTTTCGTATAAGTATGATTCGATCTCAGAGTCTACATTGTTACCTTCGTCTGCGATACGGTAGTTGGTACTGATACGTACTGTTTTCTTGTCTGTGCCGATAGCGATCACATTTACATTTACATCTTCACCAAACTTGTCAGCGATCAGTTCACGAACTTGTTCCGGTTCTACCGGATTCTCGAATTGTACCTTGAAGTTACGTCCACCGGTGAAGTCAATACTTTGACTTAAACCACGCAATGCAAACGAACCAATACAAACAAGAATAATAGCGCTTACGATGATCAGTGACTTCTTATTGGTTCCCATGAAGTCGAAACGGGTATTTACCAGCAAGTTTCTGGAAATCTTGGAAGTAAATGTCAGGTTCAGCCACTTGTCTTTATTCATGAAGTGTTCGTATACAATACGAGTCATGAACACAGCAGTAAAGAAGGATACAAGGATACCGATAATCAATGTAGTGGCGAAACCACGGATAGGACCTGTACCGAAATTGAACAGGATGATACCGGTGATAATAGATGTCAAGTTGGAGTCGAAGATAGCAGAGAAGGCATTTGAATAACCGTCAGCCAATGCTTTCTTCACACCCTTGCCGGCACGAAGCTCTTCTTTTGTACGTTCATAGATAAGTACGTTCGCATCCACCGCCATACCGAGTGACAACACCATACCGGCAATACCGGACATGGTCAGTGCCGCCTGGAAGGATGAAAGGATACCCAGCGTGAAGAAGAAGTTCAGGAACAATGCGCAGTTGGCAACCATACCCGGGATGAAGCCATACATGGAACACATATAGATCATCAACAGTATCAAAGCTACAACGAATGAGAAAATACCTGCGTTAATAGATTCCTGACCCAGAGACGGACCTACGATATCTTCCTGTACGATGTGAGCCGGAGCCGGCATCTTACCTGATTTCAATACGTTAGCTAAGTCCTTTGCCTGTTCCGGAGTGAAGTGACCTGTAATCTGTGAGCGTCCGCCTGTGATTTCAGAGTTTACGTTCGGAGCAGAATATACATAATTATCAAGAACGATAGCGATAGAACGACCGATGTTCTGCTTGGTCAACTGTGCCCAGCGGCGTGCACCATCAGAGTTCATTGTCATGCTGACAGCCGGTTTACTGTATTGGTCGAATTCATCTTTTGCATCTGTTACTACGTCACCTTCCAACGGAGCTTTACCGTTACGTTCAGTAGATTTGATGGCATACAGTTCGAATGTCTGTCCTTTTTTATCGAATTCAGAAGGAGAAACGCCCCATTTCAGACGAAGATCCTTCGGAAGTTCTGACTGGATTTCGGGCATGCTCAGATATCTGTTGATATCAGCAGTATCCTTATAGTTAGCATAGCCGATAACCGGACCCTGACCGCTTGAATTCAACTGAAGAATAGCCAGCAACGGATATTGCTTTTTGATTTCTTCCATGTTTGCTCCAGCTTTTTCGTCTTTGGCATCTCCTTTCAGAGTAGCTGCGAGACTGTCGGCAACGCTTACGGCTTTTTTGGCCGGAGTAGCTTCTGTCAGTTTGGCTGCAGGGATTGTGTCTGCTGTTGTGTTAGTAGCTGTAGAGTCAGCAGCCGTTTCCTGTGACAGGATAGCACGCAATTTTGAGTCAGCCGATTGCATAGCCGGAAGAATCTCTTTTGCAGTATATGTTTCCCAGAATTCGAGGTTAGCCGAACCTTGAAGAAGTTTTCTCACACGTTCCGGCTCCTTGATACCCGGAAGTTCCACCATGATACGGCCCATTTTATCTTCGAGGCTTTGGATGTTCGGCTGAACAACACCAAAGCGGTCGATACGGGTACGAAGCACGTTGTATGAATTTTCAACGGCAGCCTTTACTTCTGCTCTCAATACTTTTTCTACTTCAGCATCTGATGATTTCTGGTTAACTTTATCTTTCAACTGTTGTGTTGCGAAGAGTTCAGAAAGTTTTGCGCCCGGAGCAGTCTTCTGGTATTCTCTGACGAACAAGGTAATGATGTCGTCCTGGCTGTTGACAGCTTGCTTTGCAGCTTCATTCAACGCTTTGTTGAAATTCTCATCTGGCTTGTTGTCAGCCAATGCTCTGATAACATCAGGCACAGAAACTTCAAGGATAACATTCATACCACCTTTTAGGTCCAAACCTAAACTGATCTCCATTTCACGACAATCTTTCAGCGTCCAGTTCCACAGCATTACTTTCTCATTGGAGAGAGAGTCAAGGTAGTCTTGTTCTACTTTCGGGTCACCGTTCGCAATCTCTTTCGCCTTATTTGTGTAATGGCGAGTTACGAAGGAGAAGGAGAGGTAGAACACGCATACCAGCGTGAGTAGTACCGCAAAAACCTTTACAAATCCTTTGTTTTGCATTTTACTTTTAATTTATGATGATTACTTTTTTAATTTAATTTTCAGTTAAATTCTGTCGTATACAAGTTCTTTTTGCCGCATACAAGGCTGCAAATATAGTTTTTTTTTCACATTCATGTGTAATAAGCCCTCAAATATTTGATGTTTAAGGGCTTTTTTGCTGAATTATTTCATTCCTCTGTTTTTCAGTAGTGGTTCCAGGCTTGGTTCCGCTCCACGGAAATTCTTATAAAGCACCATCGGGTCTTCGCTGTCTCCCTTCTCCAATACGTTATGGCGGAACAGGTCGGCGGTGTTTTTATCAAAAATACCATGTTCTTTGAAAGCTTCGAAAGCATCATTGTCCAATACGTTGGCCCATAGGTAACTATAGTATCCGGCTGCGTATCCGCCAATGATATGATTGAAGTAAGTCACGCGATAACGCGGTGCTATTTCGGGAATCAAGTTAAGCTTGTTCATCGCTTCTTTTTCGAATGCAAGCATGTCCAAATTCTTTACATCTGTCATCGTGTGCAGGTTCATGTCGAGGATGGCGGCAGCCAGTAATTCGGTGGTCATGAAGCCCTGGTTGAAAGTTTTCTGTTGCAGTATCTTCTCGATGATTTCGTCGGGTATCACTTCTCCTGTCTGATAATGTTTGGCATACATTTTCAGCACTTCGGGTTCAGTCGCCCAATGTTCGTTGATTTGAGAAGGAAGTTCTACAAAGTCACGTACCACGTTGGTTCCCGATGTTCCTTTGTATTCACATTTTGTCAGCAGTCCGTGCAGAGCGTGACCAAATTCGTGAAACAGGGTTTCCACTTCATCCATGGTCAATAAAGAGGGGGTGTCGCCTACCGGCTTGGTAAAGCTGCAAACGTTGCATACCAACGGACGGGTTGTTCCGTGTTGCTCACGATAGTTGCTCATCCATGCACCACCGCTTTTCCCGGGACGTGGGAAATAGTCTACATAGAAGATACCGAGCTGGGAACCGTCTGCGTCTTTCACTTCAAAGACTTCTACATCAGGGTGATAAGTTGGTATGCCTTCCAGTTTGCTTAGGGTGATGCCATATAATTTGTTGGCTACGGCGAAAGCGCCATCGCGTACATTCTCCAGTTTGAAGTAAGGTTTTGTATCCTCTTCAGACAGGTTGTATTTTTCTTTCCGTAGTTTTTCGGTATAATACCACCAGTCCCATGCTTCTAGTTTTTCTCCTTTTCCTTCCTTATCCATTAATTTCTGAAGTTCGGTAGCTTCTGCTTTTGCTTTTGGCAGTGCGTAGCTCCAGAGGTTATTTAAAAGGCTCATTACGTTGTTGGCGTTCTTTGCCATGGTTTCATCCAGGACGAAGTTTGCATAACAGTCGAAACCTAATAAGTTCGCTTTTTCCAGGCGGAGAGAAACGATCTTGCGGATGTTTTCCTTGTTATCGTTTCCGTCGTTGCTGTTGCCGCGGTTGATATAAGCTTTGTATATTTGCTCCCGGAGCGGGCGATTTTCAGAATATTGCAGGAAAGGCAGACGGCTGGCATTGTGCAGGGTGAACAACCATTTTCCCGGTTGTCCGGCTGCTTTCGCTTCTTCGGCCGCACTTTGGCGGAACCATTCAGGCAATCCTGCCAGATCTTCTTCCTTGTCAACGAAAAGTTGGAAGGCATTATTCTCATTCAGCACATTGTTGCTGAAAGTGATGCCAAGTGTAGAAAGCTCCTTGTTGATTTCGCGGAGGCGAGTTTGGTCCTTTTCGCCAAGGTTCGCTCCGGAACGGATAAATCTTTTATAAGTCTTGTCCAGCAGACGTTCTTGTTCCGACGTCAGGTTCAATGAATCTTTCTTTTGGTAGACATCGTTCACCCGTTTGAATAGTTTCCCATTCAGGGAGATATTGTCATTATGTTCCGAAAGAACCGGTGCCAGTTTGATGGAAAGTGCGGTCAGCGAATCAGTAGTTTCCGCATCTGTCATATTGAAGAAAATGGCGCTTACCCGGTCTAAGATCGGTGCACTGTTATCCAAAGCTACAATGGTGTTCTCGAATGTCGGAATTTCCGGGCTTTCGATGATGGCTTCGATATTTTGATTCTGTTCTTCTATACCTTTTAGAAAGGCAGGTTCATAGTGCTCTAATTTAATCTTGTCGAAAGAAGGAACACCATACTCGGTTTGAAACTCTGTAAAGAAAGGATTGCTTTCTGTTTTCGTAGCACAGGAGTACATCATACAACTTACTGCTAAAATGGTTAGTGTCTTTTTAATCATCATAAGTGTTTTTTATTAGAGTTTTCAGTTCTTATCGTTTACTGATATAGCACCAGATCGGGTAATGGTCTGATGCCTTGATAGACCGGTCTACCGTGCAATTGTAGGCTTTCAGGTTGGGGCTGATCAAGATATTGTCTATGCGGAAATAGAACTTGTTCTGATTGTAGGAAATACCTAATCCTTTACCGGACTGTGTGAATGCATCATCTAGTTTTTGAGTCAGGATGCGATGGGTATATGAGATAGAACCGTCGTTGAAATCGCCGCATACTATGGTTGTCGGATATTTACTTTCTGCAATGGTTTTAGCCACAGAATCTGCTTGTGTAGCCCGGATAGCCGATGCTTCCGCCAGTTTTCTTATTAATTGCCTAAGTCCGGTTTTTACTTTCTTGGCATTCGGGTCTTTAATCATATCCTCATACATCCCTCTGTCTTCTTTGGTGAGCTTGTTGGATTCCAGGTGGTTGTTGATTAATGTAAGAGTGTCGTTATTCACATTCAGTACATATTTCATGGAGCCGTTATAATTACTTTCATATTCGATGGGATGTATCGAGAGTATGGGGAACTTAGAGAAACAGGCAAGTTGCACGTCTCCTTTCCCTTGTTGGTGGACGGATTGGTAAGGATAGGCTTTCAATGCTTTTTTAATGTCCTGTTCCGTCAGGTATTTCTTGTTGGTAGCGGTGTTATATTCTTGCAGACAGATAATATCGGCGTTACTATCTACAAGATAAGACAATACCGGGTTTTTTCCATCTTTCTTCTCCAAATTGTTGAAACTCATTACGTTGTAGGATAGGATTTTGATGCTTCCTTCCGGTATGTTTTTTGTGGTGGAGTTAAAAGGAATATAAGTCCGTATCTGCGGAATACAAATTAGAAAACCGATGGCAGGCAAGAGCGCATAGCGGTAATTGACAAATGCCCAGAAGCCGATAAAAATCAGATTAATCGTCAGGAATATCGGAAATGCAAGTCCCAAGCTGGAAGCAAGTGGGTTTATTTTCGGGTTAAGGTAAGGGCTATAAGCGCTTAATATCAACGTTCCCACGAAGAGAGCGTTGACAGCAAGTATCAGATATGCGACAAATTTGCCAATATGTTCCATTCTTTTATCTTTTGCTTGCGTCGAACAAGCTTTTCTTTTCTTCAGTTGTCAGACTGTCGTAACCGGATTTCTTTAGTTTTTCCAAAATACGGTCCACTTCATCAGACTGTGCTTTTTTGTGGGCATTGTAATCATAATCCTTCTCGCGACCGGTGGCACTGTTTCCATAGTGTACCTTCATTTTCGGTTTCCGTTTCCATGTTTTCTTTTGAAACAAGGAAGTGAAACCATCCAGAATCCAGTTGATCCAGGAAGTCAAATAAGTTCCTTTACGTAGGCT
>OJQM01001043.1_pt1 | contig 12369 bp, 10 predicted proteins | sample 1598751 | NCBI WGS metagenome assembly OJQM01 (sample SAMN03922455, study PRJEB24848) | human gut metagenome | isolation source: stool sample | host: Homo sapiens | place: Germany | collected 2009-11 | reverse complement strand
AAAAGGGTGAAAAAAAGCCCCGCCACATCTGTGGCAGGTCTTTTTTGAGCTAATTAGTAATAACGCTTGTTGCGGTTCTTACGGGCGGCCTCGCTCTTCTTGCGGCGCTTGACACTGGGGCTCTCATAGCACTCTCTCTTGCGGACCTCCGCCACGATACCGGCCTTGGCGCAGCTTCTCTTGAAGCGCTTGAGCGCGCTGTCGAGAGATTCGCCTTCCTTGACGTGGATCTCGGACATTTATGTTTTCCCTCCCTCCGATACACCCGGCTTGATCCTGGGCGCTCTTTAAGAGTCATTCACATGACTAACGGTGGTATTATATGAGAAAAATCACGGCTTGTCAATAATCTTTCCTCATATTTTTGAAAAAATCCGAAATTCCGCTCAGCAGGGCTTCACGATCAAGTTGACGAGCTTGTTCTTGACGTGGATGACCTTGACGATCTGCATGCCGGCGATGGCCTTGGCGACCTTTTCATTCGCCTTGGCGGCCTCGACGACGGTGTCCTGATTGCTGTCCACGGGGACGATGATCGTACCCTTGAACTTGCCGCCGACCTGGACGGCCATCTCCGCGGTGGAGGCGACAGTCTTGCTCTCGTCATACTCCGGCCACGCGCACTGCATCGCCATCTTGCCCTCGTACTTGGCGACAAAGCCCTTCTGCTCCCAGAGCTCCTCGACCATGTGGGGCGCGAACGGAGAGAGCATGAGCAGCAGCGCCTCAAAGTCGCCGCGGCTGACGCCGTTCGAATAGAACTCGTTGACCATAGCCATGAGGGCGGCGATGGCGGTGTTCATCTTCAGCGTGTCAATATCGTCCGTGACCTTCTTGATGGTCTTGTGGACGATGGGCGCGTTCTTCTCGGAAACGCCCTCCTCGTCCGTCACCTGATCGGCGAGGTTCCACACGCGGTCTAAGAAGCGCTTGCAGCCCTTGACAGCGTCGTCAGACCAGGTCGCTACCTTTTCAAAATCGCCGATGAACATGATATAAAGGCGCATCGTGTCCGCGCCGTAGGCCTTGACCACATCGTCGGGATTGACGACGTTGCCGAGGGACTTGCTCATCTTGACCGCCGGACGCAGCGCCTGATTGCCGTACTTGGCGATGAGCGCGTCCTTCTCCTCCTGCGTGGAGACGTTGCCGACGTAGTGCGGGTTCTGGCCCAGAATCATGCCGTGGCTCGTGCGCTTGGCATAGGGCTCCTTCGTGTGCACGACGCCGATGTCGTACAGGAACTTATGCCAGAAGCGGGAGTAGAGCAGGTGCAGCGTGGTATGCTCCATACCGCCGTTGTACCAGTCCACAGGGCCCCAGTAGTTTTCCGCCTCGTGGGAGACGGGCGCCTGGTCGTTGTGCGGGTCCATATAGCGCAGGAAGTACCAAGAAGAGCCGGCCCACTGGGGCATGGTGTCGGTCTCGCGCTTGGCGGGACCTCCGCACTTGGGGCACTTGGTGTTGACCCAGTCGGTCATCTTGGAGAGCGGGCTCTCGCCGTCGTCGGTCAGCTCGTAGCTGTCCACCTGCGGCAGAACGAGCGGCAGCTCCTCCTCGGGAACAGGCACCCAGCCGCACTTGGGGCAGTTGACAAGGGGGATCGGCTCGCCCCAGTAGCGCTGGCGGGAGAAGACCCAGTCGCGCAGCTTGTAGTTGACCTTTTCATGGCCCCATCCCTGCTCGACGGCGTACTTCTTCATCGCGGGGATGGCCTCCTTGACGGTCATGCCGTTCAAGAAGCCGGAGTTGACCATGATACCGGTGTCATCCTTGAGCGTGAAGGCCTCCTTCGTGATGTCGCCGCCCTCGACGACCTCGACGATGGGGATACCGAACGCCTTGGCGAAGTCCCAGTCGCGCTGGTCGTGGCCCGGAACGCCCATGACGATACCGGTGCCGTAGCCCATCAAAACGTAGTCCGAGACGAACATCGGCACGACCTTACCGGTCGCGGGGTTGATGACCTCGATGCCGTCGAGACGAACGCCGGTCTTGTCCTTATTGAGCTCGCCGCGCTCAAAGTCGCTCTTGCGGGCGGCGGCAGCCTGATAGGCCTCGACCTCGTCCCAGTTCTTGATGATGCTCTTCCACTTTTTAAGCAGCGGGTGCTCGGGAGAGATGACCGTGTACGTCACGCCGAACAGCGTATCGACACGGGTGGTGTAAACGGTGATATCATCCTCGGTGTTGGTCTTGAACGTGACCTCGGTACCGGTGGAGCGGCCGATCCAGTTGCGCTGCTGCGTCTTCACGCGCTCGATGTAGTCGACGTCGTCGAGATCGTCGATGAGGCGGTCGGCATACTTCGTGATGCGCAGCATCCACTGGCTCTTTTCCTTGCGGATAACGGGTGCGCCGCAGCGCTCGCACACGCCCTCGACGACCTCTTCGTTGGCCAGCACACACTTGCAGCTCGTGCACCAGTTGACGGGCATCGTCGTCTTGTAGGCAAGGTCGTGCTTGAACAGCTGGAGGAAGATCCACTGCGTCCATTTATAATACTGTGGGTCGGTCGTGTCGATCACGCGGTCCCAGTCGAAGCCGTAACCGAGCATCTTGAGCTGACGGGTGAAGTTCTTGATGTTCTGCTGCGTGACGATGGCGGGATGGATGTGGTTCTTGATGGCAAAGTTCTCCGTCGGCAGGCCGAAGGCGTCAAAGCCGATGGGGTTGAGGACATTGTAGCCCTGCATGCGCTTTTTGCGGCAGATGATGTCCATCGCCGTGAACGGGCGCGGGTGGCCGACGTGCAGACCCGCGGCGGAGGGGTACGGGAATTCGATCAGGCCGTAGAACTTGGGGCGCTTGTCCCCCGTCACGGCGGCGTAGGGCTTTACCTGCTCCCACTTGTCCTGCCATTTTTTCTCAATGGCTGCGAAATCGTACTTCATGGATCTTCTCCTTTATGTGAAATAGTATTTTGATGCGAAAAAAGTCCCTGACCGTTTTTCAAACGGTCAGGGACGTAACGAACACATTACGCGATACCACCCTGATTCAGCGCACGGTTTCCCGTGAGCCCTCAGCGGCTTCATAGCCTTGCCCGTAACGGGGGCGACCGTTCCGCCCTTTCAGGCGGACTGCTCGGGAGTGAGTCATCCACGCGCATTTTCCCACCGGCTCGCACCGACCGCCGGCTCTCTTCAGGTGAAAATCACGCGTCTTTTTGCTCCGTCATCGCGTTTTGCATAAATTCAGCATGACCATTTTAGGCGTTTTGTCCCGCCTTGTCAAGCGTTATTTTTCAGGTGGGATCACCCTTACTCCGCGTGGGGCAGGATGGCGCTCAGGTCGACTTCCTCGCCGTCGGCCCACAGGTGCTCGAGGGAATAGAACTTGCGCGCCTCGTCGTTGAAGACGTGGACGACGACGCAGCCGTAGTCGAGCAGAACCCACGTGCCGCCGCGGTAGCCCTCGCGGTGCAGCGGCTCCTCGCCCTTTTCGGTCAGTTCCTTTTCCACCGCGTCGCACAGCGCGTTGATCTGCGTGTTGGACGTACCGGTGCAGATGACAAAGTATTCTGCGAGCGTCGTGATCTTGTCGATGCGGATGAGTCTGATCTCCTTGCCCTTTTTGCTGTCGAGCGCCTTGACGGCGATCTCGGCCATTTCTCTTGCAGGTAACATAGGGGGTCTCCTTTTCTTATTTTGAGTTTTTGATTATTTTTATTCTTTTACATTACGGGCGCAGCCATTCCGGCATTTCGTCGCTGCCGGCCGTGCCGCTGTTGTCGCCGGTCGTGCCGCTCTCTCCCGTGCCGGGGCCGGTCGGGGTCACGGGATCGACAGGCGTGGTGGGCTCGCTTGGCGTGGTCGTGCCGCTGTTATCGCCCGTGTTGCCCGGATCAACGGTCGTACCGCCGCTGTTGTTACCGGTATTGCCGGGGTCGACCGTCGTGCCGCTGTTGTCGCCGGTATTGCCGGGATCGGTGGCCGTACCCGGATCGGTCGTCGTGCCGCTGTCCCCTGTGCCGGTCTGTGAGCCGGAGGAGGAATGGTGGTTCTGCGGCTTGGCAGCCTTACTGTCCTCCACATGGCCCGTGGACGAGGACACCGAGCCATCCGAGTTGACGGACATGATGTCAAGGTCGCGCATTGTGAATGTCTCGACAAACGGGCTGAGCTCGTTGTTGACGAGATCCAAAAGCTCCTGCGCGTTCGGCACCACGTAGGAAAGCATTCCTCCGATCGAACGGCTGTAAACCATCTTGCCGGTGTTCGGCATCGTGACAAAGTTCACCGAGTCGATCGTCAGTCCGCCCATGACGGCCTGCGAGCCGAACCAGAGCATTTCCTCGAACGTAAGATCCGAGGTAACATTATTTTTCACCGCGCGAGCAAAGTCGCCGATCTTCGTCACGTTCTTGAGCTGCAAAAGCTGCTCGATCATCGCCTTTAAAAGCGTCTGCTGCGTCTTGATGCGGCCAAGGTCGCCGTCCGGATAGCCATAGCGCATATCGTTGTCGTGGCGGTAGCGCAGCACCTGCATCACATCGCTGCCGCTGAGTTTGCGGTAGCCCTTGGTCTGGTGGATGTGAAGATCCTGATAGGGGTCGTCGTAGTTCATGTTGCGCGGCACATCGTAATAGACGCCGCCCATGGCGTCCACGATCTCGCCGACGGCATCCCATTCCAGTACGACCTGATAATCCGGCTCAAAGCCGACGAGCTGGGCAATCTCCTTATAGAGCGCCTGAATGCCCTTGTCTCCCCCGCCGTAGTAGTTGTAGACGGAGTTGATCTTCTTAATGTCCCAGGGAACGTTGACCATCGTGTCGCGCGGGATGGACATGACGGTCGCCTTCTGGTTCGTCACGTCATAGCTCGCGAGCAGCATCGTGTCGGTGTTGCCGCCGCCGCCCGTGTCGCGGCCGAGAATGAGCACGGTGTAGAAATCCTTGCTCTTTCGCTCGCCGCCCGCCTTCGGGCGCACGCCGTCGCCATAGTCGATGCCGTCGGTCTGCTCGGTGTTGTTATTCTTGCTGCCGTCGTCCTTGCTCGGCAGCTCCGGCGCGCGGATTTTCAGCAGATAGCTGCCGCCGGCAACCACACCGCACAGCAGCGCGATGAGCAGCACCTTGGCAAAGAGCCTCCCTGGGTGGGAAAAGGTCTCCTTGACCTGCTCCCAGGCCTCGTCGCAGTTGCGCTCGAAAAAGCCCTCTTTCCGGTGCGTGTGCCGCCCCTCGTAATAGGGGTCTTCCCTGTCTCTCTCGTAAATCTCTCTTTGATCACTCATGGGTATGTCCTCTCAAATACTCCAGCGCTTGCAGCGTGTTGTGGTGAACGGGGTTGCCCATCTGCTCCATTTCCTCCACGGTCATGGCAAGGCCCATTTCAAGGCCCTTGTCCAGATCCTCCCACACGACCTTGCGGAGATCCTCCACGCCGTCGAAGTCGCGGTTCGGCTCGATGTAATCGGCAAGATAGATGACCTTTTCAAGTAACGTCATATTTGCCTTGCCCGTCGTGTGCCACAGGATCGCGTTGTAAATCTCGTCATCCGCGCCGTACACGTCGCGCGCGAGCGCCGCGCCGGTCTTGGCGTGCAGCAGCTTGAGCGCATGCTGCTCCAGCTCGTCGAGCACGATGTGGTAGTGCTCGCACATCGCGAGCTGCTCTTCCATCGAAAGACGCTTGGTCGAGTCATGCAGAAGCGCGGCAAAGCGCGCCTTTTCGACGTCTGCGCCGTACTTTTCCGCGAGCGCCTTGGCCGTCTGCTCGGTGCCGAGCACGTGCGGGATGCGCTTGGCCTTGAGGTAGGAGAGCGCGATGGGTCTCAGGTCCTCTAAGGTTAGACGTTTTAAATTGAGATTTGTTCCATAAAGATGCTTGCGGTAAATATATCCCAGCACCGCGGGGGCCAGAAGCCCATCCGTCTCCCTCTTCGGGATGCGCGCGCGCAGCTCCGTCGACGAGACGTCGACAAGGTTCGGCAGCGTCATCGTCACGATGCGGCTGCCCGGAAAGCGCTGGCCGAGGTACTTGCGCTGCGGGGCGAAAAGCTCCTCGCCATCCTTTTCCGTGCGGCCAAAGGCGCACAGGCCCGCATACTGCACGATCTCGTCCGGCTTGTACCAGTACTGGAACGTCAAGAACATGTCCGTCCCCATCAGAAGCCACAGCTCATCGTCGGGGCGCTGCTCATGCAGGATGCGCAACGTGTCCGCGGTGTAGCTCTTGCCGCCGCGCGCGATCTCCATGTCGGAGATCGTGACCTTTACGCCCGTGTCGAGCGCGATCTGCTCGCCCATCAGGCGCGTCATCGCAAGGCGGTCGTCCACCCCTGCCGCGTCGGCGGAGAGCATCTTGTGCGGCGGGATACCCGCCGGGATGAGCAGGAGCTCGTCGAGCCCTAAATATTTTGCCGCGCTCTCGGCCGCGGCCATATGACCCAGATGCGGCGGGTTGAAGCTGCCGCCGTAAATTCCGATCTTCAAGTTTGTTCGACCTCTTTTTCTCTTTTACACGGTCTTCTTCGCTGCCTTAGGCAGCACGATCTTGTCCTTCTTGTCCTTTTTGTGCGAGGGGCGGTAGAGCACGAACTTCGTACCGATGACCTGCACCTGCTCGCTGCGCGTCAAGGCGCTCAGCTCGTCGCACGCCTCGCGCGCGGTGAGCATGCTGTTTTCAAGCACGCGGCACTTGATGAGCTCACGCGCCTCCAGCGCGTCGTTCGCCTGCTTGACGAGGTTGTCGCCGATGCCGTCCTTGCCGATGTGGACGATCACGTCGAGGTCATTGGAAAGGCTGCGCAGATACGCGCGCTGTTTGCTGCTTAATTCCATAGTATTTCCTTATCCTTTTTATTGATGTTCCGCAAGATAATTCTTGAGCGTTTCCTTGAATGCCCGCAGTGCCTTGCCGCGGTGCGAGATCTCCGCCTTTTCTTCTGCCGAAAGCTGTGCAAAGGTCTTCCGCTTGTCAGGCACGAAGAACACGGGATCGTAGCCGAAGCCGTTTTCGCCCATCGGCGCGAACGCGATCGTACCCTCGACCTCGCCGTCGTCCTGCAAGACGTCGCCGTTCGGGAACGCGCAGGTGATCGTCGTGTGGAAGTGGGCGCGGCGGTCGGCCTGACCGTGCATCATCTGCAAAAGAAGACGGTAGCGGCCGGTGTCATCCAGCCCCTCGCCGCCAAAGCGCGCGCTGTAAACGCCGGGGCCGCCGTTCAGCGCGTCGACGCACAAGCCCGAATCGTCCGCGATGGCGGGCAGCTTCGTCGCCTCCATGACGGCCCTGGCCTTCAAAAGCGAGTTCTCCGCAAACGTCTCGCCGGTCTCCTCGACCTCGATCTTCACGCCGAGGTCGGCTTCCGACACGACCTCCACGCCGAGCTCGCCCAGAATAGCGCTCATTTCCTTCAATTTCTTGGGGTTCTGCGTTGCCAAAACAAATTTCATCGTCAAACCTCCCACGGGTCTTTTTCCCGTCTCTTCCTGCTTTTTTCTTCGCGCTTTTCTTCCTCGCGCTGCGCCTTGCGCTCTTCGCGCTGCGCGCTCATCTTTTCCTGCCAGGCTGTGAACTTTTTATCGAGCTTGTCAAGCGGCCATTCGATCTCCGGCACGGGCACGATGACCACCTTGCAGCTCTCACAGTAACGGGCGGGCGTGTAATAATCTCCTAACAGCCCCGCTCTGCCAAGCCAGACCTGTTCCTTCTCGTCGCCAAATCCGTCTTTGAGCATGCCGTCCTCACCTCTTGGACACCAGTAAATATCACGCAAGACAGGGATGGCTCCATCTCGCATTTCCTTTCCGCAATAGGGGCAAACAGAAGTGATTTCCATATTCGTCTCCTTATTGTCTCGCGAGTCTTATGCTTTTTTGTCTTAGATCAGCGCCTTGACGTATTCCTCCGCGTTGAACGGCTGGAGATCGTCGATGCCCTCGCCGAGGCCGACGTACTTCACCGGCACGCCCAGCTCCTGCGCGATGGCGACGCAGATGCCGCCTTTGGCCGTGCCGTCGAGCTTCGTCAGGATAATGCCCGTCAGGCCCGCCGTCTCGCGGAAGACCTTCGCCTGCTGCAAGCCGTTCTGCCCTGTCGTCGCGTCGAGCACTAAAAGCGTCTCCTTCGCGGCATCGGGCAGCTCTCGGTCGATGATCTTGCAGAGCTTCGAGAGCTCGTTCATCAGGTTCACCTTGTTGTGAAGTCTGCCCGCCGTGTCGCAGAGGACGACGTCGACACCTCTCGCCTTCGCCGCGGCGAGCGAGTCGAACAGCACCGCGCCGGGGTCCGCGCCCTCAACCGAGCGGACGATCTCGCAGTCGGCGCGGTTCGCCCAAATTTCAAGCTGATCCGCCGCCGCCGCGCGGAACGTATCTGCCGCGCATAAAAGCACGCGCTTGCCCTCGCCCTTCAGACGGTGGGCGATCTTGCCGATGGACGTGGTCTTGCCCACGCCGTTCACGCCGATGACCAGCACGACGCTCGGTTTGGTCGACAGGTCGAGCGTGGTGTCGCCCACGTTCAGCTTTTCAATCAAAATATCGCGCAGCGCCTGCTTCACATCGTCGCCGCGCTGGATGCTCTTCTGGTACACGACGTCGCGCAGCTTTTTCACCGCGTCGTGCGCGACCGTCGCGCCGAGGTCGGCCATAATGAGGCTGTCCTCAAGCTCGTCATAGAATTCGTCGTCAATGGTCTCCCACACGATGGTGTCGAACCACGCCTTTTTGATCTTTGCAAAAATACCCATTTGTTTCTCCTCGCGCTTTATTCCTTAATGTTGAGTTCCTTCGCCATGTCGTTCATATTGATCGTCAGCACCTTGCTCACGCCGCGCTCCTGCATCGTGACGCCGTAGAGGACGTCCGCTGCCTCCATCGTGCCGCGGCGGTGCGTGATGACGATAAACTGCGTTTTGCTCGTGATGCGGCGCATGTAATTGGCCACGCGCACCACGTTCGGCTCGTCGAGCGCCGCCTCGATCTCATCCATGACGCAGAACGGCGTCGGATGAACCTTCAGGATGGCGAAGTACAGCGCGATGGCAACGAACGCCTTTTCGCCGCCCGAGAGCAGCGTGATCGTCTTGAGCGCCTTGCCCGGCGGCTGGACCTTGATCTCGATGCCGCAGGAGAGCACGTCGTTCTCGTCCTCGAGCTCGAGCGTGGCCTTGCCGCCGCCGAACAGCTCCAAAAACGTCTCCTGGAAGCTCTCGCGGATCAGCGCGAACTGCTCTTTGAAGATGACGGTCATCTCGCTTGTGATGCTGTCGATCACGCCGACGAGCTCGCCCTTTGCCTTTTCCACGTCGTCGCGCTGCTCTGTCAGATAGGTGTAGCGCGTGTTCACACGCTCGAATTCCTCGATTGCGCCGACATTGACCGCGCCAAGACCGCTGATGGCACGCTTGAGCTCGCCGATGCGGCGGCTCGCCTTAGCGACGCTCTCTAATTCAATGCGCTGCTCCTGCGCGGCGGAGTGCGACAGCTCGTAGTTTTCCCACAGCTTGTCGAGGATCTGCTGCTCCTCCATCGCGCTCGTCGCGCGCTTCTGTTCGAGCTTGCTGACGCTGCGCTCGACATTGAGCACGTTTTCGTTGAGCTCGCGGCCGCGGCGGTCGCTCTGGCTGCGCTCGGCTTCAAGTGCGAGTTTCGCTTTGGAAAGCGCTTCGAGCTCGGCGCGCTTTTCCGTCATTTTGCCGCTCAGCGCGGCGATCTCAGTCTCATGTGTGCCGATCTCGCGCTGTGACTGCTCACTCGCGGCCCTGTACTGCTCGATGAGCGCGCGTCTGCTCTGCTCGTCGCCCTGCATCTGAGCACGCAGGCCCTCCAAGCTCGCGAGCGACTTTTCCGTCGTTTCGCGCTCGGCGGCATAGCCTGCGAGCGCACTCTTCTTCTCGGCGATCTCGTCGCCGAGGCGCGAGGTCGAACGCAGTAGCTCGCTCTGGCCGGAAAGGCTCTTTTCCGCCTGTGCACGCAGCTCGCCCGCTTCCTTCTCCTGCGAAAGCGCGAGCGCTTCCTTTTCCTCCGCCACGCGCTTCACTTCGCCGCGGCGGCGCGCGATGGTCTCGCGCTCGGTATCCAAACTCTCGAGCCGCTCGCGCAGCGACGAGAGTAATAAGTCATAATGATTTTTATCGCCCTGCAATTTGAGCACGGCGTCCTCCGCCGCGCGCTGCTGGCCCTGTGCGACCTCCAGCTCGTAGCGCGCTTTGGCAAGCTCGCGCTTGGTGTCCTCGGCGGCCTTGGCGGCAAGGTCGAGCTTTTCGGCAAGGCTGCCGCGCCGCGCCGTCAGCTCGCGCAGCTCGCCTGCGCGGCTCAGAATGCCTGCGCTGCGAGAGATCGAGCCGCCCGTCATCGAGCCGCCGCGGTTCAAAACCTGGCCGTCGAGCGTCACGATGCGGAACGCGTTTGAAAACCGGCGCGAGATCGTGATGCCGCAGTCAAGGTCCTCGACCACGACCGTGCGGCCGAGCAGATTCTTGAAAATGCCGTCGTATTCGCGGTCGTATTCCACCAGCTCGCTCGCAAGGCCGACGTAGCCGTACTCGTTCTGCACGCGCGCATCGCGCAACGCCTCGCCGCGGATCGACGAGAGCGGCAGGAACGTCGCGCGTCCGCCGTCGCGCTGCTTTAAGAGTTGGATGGCGCTCTTCGCGTCCTCCTCACGCTCAACGACAATGTTCTGCAATCCCGCGCCGAGCGCGATCTCGATCGCGACAGCATATTTTTTATCGACCTTCATCAGGTTGGCGACCGGCCCGCGCACGCCGCGCAGCGCCTTGCGCTCCGACGCCTGCATGACCGTGCGCACCGCCTTGTTGAAGCCCTCGTACTCCTTTTCCATCTCGCTGAGTAATCGGATGCGGGAGTCCAGGTTGTTCATCTCCATCGTGAGGGAAACGTGCTTTTCGCCCGTCTCCTTCTCGCGCTCGACGCGCCCCTGCATCTTCATCGTATGGCCCGCGATGATGTTGCGGATGGCGTCGGCCTCCTCCTGCGCGGCCTCGAGCGCTTTACGGTTCTCCGCGGCGCTCCTGCGTGTGTCGGAAAGCTGAGCCTCCCCGCTCTCCTGCTCGGCGGCGATGGCGCTCTCGCGCTCATCCATTTCCGAGAGCGTCGAGCGCAGGGCCGCGACCTCAGCGCGGCTGTCCGCCGCGGCGGACAGGGCAAGCGCTTCGCGTCCGCGCAGGGTCTCGGCCTCGCTTGCGGCCTCGCCCGCGTTTTTCGACAGCTCCTCCGCCTGCTTCAAAAGCTCGGAGAGCGCCGTTTCGACTTCGTTTTTGCTCTGTTCCAGCTCTTCGATACGCGCGCGCTGCTGCGCAATCTGCGCATCCATCGATCCCACGCGGTCAGACTGGCTCCTGAGCTCCTCCTCCACGCGCGCGATGTTCTCTTCGTTGTGCGCGATGCCCGTTTGCAGCACCGCGACGGCAGATTCCTGCTCTTTGACCTGCGCGTCGAGCTCGGAAAGCTGCGCGCGCTTTTCCTCCTGCGCGATGTCGTTCTCGTGGATGCGCGCGGAGAACTGCTCGGACGCAGCGTACAGCGCCTCTAAGTCCGCGTTCGCCTTTTTGAGCTCCTCGCGCGCAAGGGCAAGGTCGGTGTCGAGCTTGATGGCGTTCGTCTTGAGCGTTTCCAGATTTTCAAGCCACACGGAAATTTCCAAAAGGCGCAGTTCGTCGCGGTAGATAAGATACTGCTTCGCCGTCTCTGCCTGCGCACGCAGGGGTTCAACCTGCAATTCCAGCTCGGCGATCTTGTCGTTGATGCGCACTAAGTTTTCTTCCGTGCGCTCCAATTTACGTTCCGTCTCCTCCTTGCGGTAGCGGAAGCGCGAAATACCCGCCGCCTCTTCAAAGATCTCGCGACGGTCGCCGCTCTTCTGCGAGAGTATTTCGTCGATGCGGCCCTGACCGATGATGGAATAGCCCTCGCGGCCCATGCCGGTGTCCATGAACAGCTCGTTCACATCGCGCAGGCGCACGGACTGCTTGTTGATATAGTATTCCGATTCGCCGCTGCGGTAGTACCGGCGCGTGACGGCGACCTCGGTCTCCTCCATGCTGGGGAAGATGTGCTCGGTGTTGTCGAGCACGAGCGTCACCTGCGCAAAGCCCATCTGGTTGCGCGTTTCCGTGCCGCCGAAGATGACGTCCTCCATCTTCACGCCGCGCAGCGACTTGCTCGACTGCTCGCCCATGACCCAGCGGATGGCGTCCGAAATATTCGATTTACCGCTTCCGTTCGGCCCGACGATGGCGGTGATATCCTCACCGAAGTTGAGCACCGTCTTGTCCGGGAAGCTCTTGAACCCTTGGATCTCCAATGCCTTTAAGTACACGAGCGATATCCTCCTTGGAAAAAGGCGTCATCCCCCACGATAAGGGTATAATGACACATTTTGACTAATACTATAT
>OJQM01001019.1_pt1 | contig 12617 bp, 18 predicted proteins | sample 1598751 | NCBI WGS metagenome assembly OJQM01 (sample SAMN03922455, study PRJEB24848) | human gut metagenome | isolation source: stool sample | host: Homo sapiens | place: Germany | collected 2009-11 | reverse complement strand
TTCCAGATTTCGCCACGGCGTTTCAGTTTTTTCTCTAATTCTTCATTCCACTCCATGATATCTACCTCAATCTGCTGTTTCCGCATTTCTCCGGACAGTTGCTGCATACGTCATGGTGACAGCTGCGGTCGCACTCTTTGCAGCACAAATGACAAAATTGGTTAATAGCGCAATCTGTAACAGGGCGTTTACAGAACCACTTTGGTTTCAGCCGTTCAATAATCGCCGGTATCTGCCGTTCCTCTTTGTATGACCACTCTTCTTCAGGCTTCAGCAACGGCAGCAAAGGCTTTTTATCGACGATTTTTACTTTTGCTCTAGTAGCAGCACGCTTGCTTTTCTTAATCTTGTTTTTGCATTCATCGCTGCCGCAGCTGGTTATATATCCACGCTCAACAGCTACGGCAGCAGCATATCTTACCGCACCGCATTCACACACGCAGACGAAATGCGTTTGCTTATAAGATAAATTCAGCATCTTTTGCGCCATCGCTGGAGCAATAACCCCCGCAACAGTAAGCATGTCAAACTTACGCCCGACATATGAATTCCAATCTTTCCGCATTTTTCTGCCTCCCTACAGCCCCAAAAGCTCATTCATGCTTCTGAAATCAGCTGCTACCTTCTGGCGGCGACGGCTCTTGCCGGTTACTTCTACCGGATGGCACATCTCCAGCACTCTGTCATAGATACGGCTGTTACCGATGCTGTCGGGCTTTTTGATTTCGTCGATGCTCAGGTTGGTTGTGATGATCATCGGCAGCTTTGCTCTATACCGTGCATCAATCACGTTGAACACCTGCTCCTGAGCGTATTCGCTACGACGTTCGGCTCCCAAATCATCCAGGACCAGCAGGTCGAACTGATTGAAGCTGTCAATATAGGTTTGCTTTTCCTCAATGCTCCACAATGTATTCAGCACCCGCGCAAAGTTGGTCATCAGGCAGGTTCTGCCGGAATCTATCAGGGCATTGGCGATGCAGGCTGCAGCAAAAGTCTTACCGGTTCCCACGCCACCATACAGCAGCAGGCCTTTGCCCTGCTCCCGGAACTGCGTAAAGTTGCCAACGTAGTTTTTAGCAGCTCTCATTATGCGCGGGTCCGCACCGTCATCAGCTGCAAAGTTCCAATTCTGCATATCGCTTTCAAGAAAGCTGGCACGGCGATGCTGCCTGATGCGCGCCTGCCGCTTTTCAGCTTTGCGCTGCTGTTCTTCTGCCGCCAATTTTTCGGATCTGCACCGGCAGAGGCACGGCACCACCTTGACCATGCCAAGGAAACTGCCGCGGAACTCTTTCGGCGTATGGCACTTACCGCAATACAGCAGGCCGTTTTCTATATAGTCAGCTGAGTCTTTAGGCACGTTGGCTGCTGTCTTCCGCTCCAACGTCGCTATGATTTCTTGTAATCCTTCCACGTTATCACCTTCCTAAAAATATTTGTCCAAATCAGTCATATCCTGCTCGCCCGCAGACTTTGCAGCTGCCTTTGCAGCCGGTTTGTCGCGCCTTGCCCAATTACGGATAGTAGCAAGGTGGTTTTTATAGCTCTTGCCACTGGAAGCCATATATTCAGACAAACGCTGTATACGCTGGTCCCAATCAGAAGGGAACTCTGCCTTCAGCTTCTCCAGATCATCATCTGAAAGCAGCACGTTTTGATATTCGCCGTGTTTATGGCGGGGGGATTTTTTAGATATACTCTTATTCTTATCTTTATCTATATCTATATCTATATCTCCTTCTATATCTAGGCGTGGAACGTCCATGGACGTCCGCGGACATTCCATGGAATTTTGAGGCAAAAGCTTTTCAGCTTCCCTTTTTCTCCGTTTGCGTTCTCTGTCTTTTTCTCTTATCGTCGCCAGCCTGTCTGTGCTCTGGTACTTCTCCCAGCTTGACAGGAAAATCATGTTGTTGATAATCTCTATCATCCCAAACTGTTCAAAGGTCTTCAGCGCAAGCCTTACAGTCGATATAGGCTTGTTAAACTGCGTGGCCAGCATTTCGTCCGTATATGGGATTTCCTTTGTCAGATAGATAAAGCCGCCATCGTTGACATTACCGGCAAGGCAGAGCAGTTGCACCCACATCAGCAGAAGGCTGTCGCCCTCCGGCATGCTGCCAATCTGCTTAATCTTGCGGTTGTCAAACATATCAACAGCAATCTTTATCCATTTCACGTCCGCCACTTTATCAGCTCCCTTTCCATGCCGCTTTGATTATATCCAGCTCCCAAGGCGGTAAAGTCTCAACGCCCACGCTTTTAGCCTCTGATACAACACTGTCTATCAGCCTTGACATCTCAGCTGTTGTATAAGTGCTGCTGCCATAATATGCTATAAGACTGGTATATTCTCCATGTTGGTCAATAGTATCTGTCAACCAGCCCAAGCCATTACCACCCCACCGCGTTGAAAACTGCGGCACGGAAGAAGTAAGCATCTCTAAAGTTGTGAAACTACCAACCTCACGTATATTTTTCTGATATACTACCGTTTTCGGTGCGTTAATCTTTTCCCCAATCTTATGGCACAATTCCCAACAATAGTTGTTAGCCCTAAGACTTCTTCTTTCTTTTTTAGGTTCGATGGTTATCGTATATGGCTTCTTGTCGCCCTGCATCGCGTTCAGGACTTCAAAAACATCTTGCCTATACAAACTATCAAGCACCACCGTAAACTCTATTGTAGAGCCCATACAGGCCACGTCAGCTATATGTTTAATCTGTGCTTTCATCTTTGTTGCTCTTTTCAAGTAAAATTCTGCCGCATCCCTTGCAAATTTTTCCCGGCGTGCCGTCGTTGCTGTGCATGCAGTAAGAGCAGCGGTAAGCGTAGCTCAAAGCTCCGTGGTAATAGGTTCTAATTTTAGAATAATCTTGACTTTTCAAATCTTCGCCCCCTTACAAATAGTTCTTGCCGACTTCCGCCATCCACAAAGCATAACCGCTTTTGGTGCCGTACCTGTCCATATAGCACGATTGTGCGAACCGCTTGTACCGCAGGTCTACGTCACGGCGCTGGTGGGGGCTGTACGCCCCCCGATGATGCTCAGCGCACAGCCAGATAGTAAGGCCTAAGCGGTCTGCTATCTTGCGCCCCGCCGTACCATGGATTACATGGTGGCGTTCCAGGTTCAACGTAGTACCGCAGCAGAAGCATTCTTTTCTGTCCTGCAATATACTTTTTCTCATGCATCAGCCCGCTTTCTTAGGCTGTTCATGCATTGCGCCCATTGTTTTGTATCCATGTCTTGCAGGTTATTAATCTTGTAACCTGCAACGACGCTATCAACAGCAACGCCCTTTTGCTTTGCCAACGCTTGCAGCTGCCCCATCTGGTAGCTAGTGACTTTTCCCGCTGGCTTTGCCGTAGGCTGCCGCTTAGCGTTGTTAGCTGGCTCCTGACTTCCAGCAGGCTTTTCTGCTGGTTGCTGCACCGGTGGCAGTGCGTCCGCGTCCTTTGCGTCGTCCAGCGCAAACAGCCCATTAAGCGCATATTTACGTGCATAGCTGCTACAACTTCCTGTAATCTGCGCTACATCCTTACCTTTTTGTGATTCGTCTTCGCGAGCATAACCATCAGCTTCCACAACACCATCACTTTCAGTATCAATCAACTTAGCTACAGCCTTCACATATGTACGATTGCCAATGACAACGATTTCATCCGTCAGCAGCAGCACAGCTTTTACTTCTACCAGCAGAGGCTTTGCCGCTTCTGTAATATCTTCACAGCTGCGGTAATAGTACCCGCCGAAGTCGCTGTACTGCCCTTTAGGTACTTTCAATTTTGCCTGCAATGTCAGCAGCTTTTCATAAATGCCCATGATCAGTACCGCCTTATTTAATCTGCAGGTTCTGGCGCGCTACCAGCTCGCAGCCCGGTACAGTTTCACCGGCCTTGATAGCCTTTTTGACTGCAACCTTGTCCAGCTCCGGATCTTTGAATTTCAGGAATTCTTCCGGAACATCGCCGATGCACTTTGCGTCAAACTCTACCGCTTCACTTTTACGGAAGCTCATGGCCACCTTCGTACTTTCAAACTTTTTGCCGTTCAGATAGCGGCTCAAAAAGCCTCTAAGGCTTTCCGCCTTGGCCTTCTTAGCCTTTTCACGTTCTGCAAAAGCGTTCTTCTGCGCTTTCAATGCTTCTGCCTCCGCTAACAGGTTTTTATACCAGCAGCCCAGGTTCTCAATCTTCTTGTCGCGCTCCATTTCCAGAGCTGCGATTGCTTCAAGGTCGATGATTTCGCCGCTTTCGGTATCTACAACACGGCTTTCGTCCAACTTGACGCAGGCCGCCAGTCTTTCGTCTATATCAAACAGTTTCATGCTATGCCTCCTTTAAACTTACGTTGTTTATGATGTTCTGCAGCTCCCGGGTGGTAAGTCCGGCAAACTGATCCATGTTAAACATTTCTTTGGTGATGCCTTTTGCAAGCAGCTGATTTTGGAAATAGTCCATTGTCAGGCCGTCATAATCTCTTTCGTTCATCTGCGCACCTCAATGGGAATCAGCACGATGTCCCCCGGCTGAAGGTCACCCTTCAAGTTGCTGATTTTCTTTGTATAAAAGATGACCTCGCGAATATCTCTGCTGTCGCCCTCGTGCTCCATTACAGAGCCCACCAAATGCCAGAGCGTATCGCCCTCTCCGGCAACGGTCTTGACAACATAATTATCAACCGGACGCGTTGCATCCCATGCAGCCCAAACGCAGCAAGCTGCCAACAGCACAAATAAGATTTTTTTCATTGCTCACTACCTCCGGAGCACATATTGTGCAAATACTCATCAATAGCAAACGCCGGTACATAGCGTCTGCTATTCCGGATAACATACTTCAGACGACCTGCATCCATCTCTTCCTTCAGAAAGACAGGAGAGCAGCAAAGCAGGATTTGAGCCTCGCCGGTAGGATAAAGCATCCTGCGAGGAATTTCTTTACGCTCTTTCGGGGCAGCTTTTTTAATCGTTCTTGCCATGATTGAACCCTCTTTTCTTGGTAGCCTCCGTGTTATAATGTGATTACAGCAAGGAGGTGATTTTACAGTTAGTAGATTTTATACCAGACATCATCCACCATCACGCCCCGCAAAACTTGTTGATAAAGTACTGCTGGCCTTTGCCGGTAACAATTCTTTTCTTAACTTCTTCGTGAAAAGCTTCTTCTCCAATATGTAAAAGTTTATAAGCTTTCGTTCTGGATAAACCAACTTCTTTGCACCAAGTTGTTACATTCAACTTTACTGAGCATACTTCGATAAATCGTGTTTTTCTTTGATGCCCAAGGTTGAAAGCCTTAGATACCCATCTGCAATTTTCTGGGCAATAGTCCATGTCGTTGTTTATCCTATCCAGTTCTAACCCATCTTGGTATCCGTTATTTACAGCCCAATTATGGAAATTAGCAAAGGTAAGCCAGTCATCACAGATTTTTATTCCTCTGCCACCGTAATTTTTATAAGAAACTGCTTTCGGATTCAAACATCTGGCTTTCATCCCATTCCATATAACAAAAGTTCTGGGTTTTCCGCCGGTCGTTATCCCATGTTTTTCAAGCTGTGCAACATGCAAGTCATGGGCATAACATCCACAAGATTTTAATTTTCCTTGAAGCAGCTTACCGCTAGGAACAATATGCTCCTTGCCGCAATCACAGCGACATAACCATAAAACATTACGGTATTTGTTTTTACCACATGGCTTAATAGCCACCAGTCGTCCGAAGCGTTGATTACTCAAATCCTTCACTGCATTTGCCCCCTAAGAACTTATTTGCAAAATAAATTTGTGCTTTAGGAGTTACCTTAACCGTTTTGTTGACAGTTACGTGACCATCAGCATGGATAATTGGTGTTTCTTTTACTCTGAACAGCCCTAATTCCATTGAGCGCTGCGTAGGGCTATTATAATCAGCACCCTGACGCTTAATCAGATAGCCGTTGTCACGCAGCCATTGGAACAAACGCTTCTGTCCGGTGTTGTAACCGTTCTGCTTCAGAATCTTCGCAAGGTCACCGATCAGAATCGTGCTGTCAGACGCGCTCACCGCATCTGCAAAGAGTACCTTCGGCTTCGCCGCCTGCAAGCTGGCTTCCGCCTGTTGGCGAGCTGCTCTTTCCTCTTTTAAAGTTGTCGCCAGCTTTATAATCGTGTCCGGGTCAGTTAGTGCCTGCTCAATTTTATCGGCCGTCAGATATCCACCGTGTTTTCTGATTGCCGGAAGCACCTCGCTGGTCACCCATTCTTGAAAAGCTTCTGCCTTATCGGTTTTCGCTCTCATTACCAAACTGTAAAGTCCGGCTTCATCAATAATTGTAGTTTCTTGTTTACCTCCAGGGGTGTCCAAAACAGACATACCTTTATGGTTATCTTTTACGTGTTCTCTGACAGCCTTAGCTGTTTGACTGTAACCTAATGCTTGGGCTACATCCTTACCAACAAACCAAGGTTCCCCGTTTTGCTGAATTGTGCGAATCTGTCCGAAGTCAGGACTATTGAAAATCTGTAAATTATTCATTTTGTACCTCCTTTGCTGTCACGATACGTGTCACGATTAGGCATAAAAAAGACGTTCTACACTTGTAGAATAATAATGTGCCAGCTTAACCTTGATTTCATCTCTAGGAATTCTATTCCCTGTTTCGTACATAGTTAACGCTGAAACGCTAATTCCAATGGCTTCAGTCACTTCTTTTTGCGTTTTCTTTTCAGAAAGACGCAATTTCAAAAGACGTTCTCCAATAGTTTTAGCATCGTTCATTTTATCACCTCCACTTTTTTGTCACGTTATGTGACTAAATTTATAATACCACTTCCCATTGATAATGTCAACACGTTACGTGACTTTTTCTTGTCAAATTTCACGTAACGTGATATTATAATATCAGAAGAAAGGAGCGTCATATTATGCCATTCAATAATATGCTAAAATCATTAAGATTAAAAAAGGGATTGACTCAAGAAGAACTCGCCAAGCTTACAGGATTAACAAGAAGTGCTGTAGGAATGTATGAATCTGGGAATCGCGAACCCAAATATGAAGTATTAGAATTACTTGCTGATTTTTTTAATGTAGACATGAATACCTTGCTTGACAAAGCTTCAGCAGATGAAAACATTCCAGTTTTTGACGACCCGGATATAAGGATATTGGCCCGTAAGTCTCTTGTGAATGACCCTCAAAAAGCAAAGAAACTTAGAAAAATGGTGAAAATCATATTAGCTGATGATGAGGATGATGATTAATTGTATAATTCTATTCCAAAAAAGCCTAGGTTTAATTGCGCTGAGGAAAAAGCAAGACAAGTATTGCTATATTATAAAGTAAATACACTGCCTATTGATGTACGAAAATTAATCAAGGCAAGTAATATATGCGTGATTAAATGCTACTCCAAATTAATTAAGCGTCACAGCTTAAAAAAAGAAGACCTATATGAATCTTTTGGTAAAGATGGTGCTGTATTATATGATGCAACTAAGCCTAAGCCTTATACAATCGTCTATAATGACATTGATAAACCTACTATGCGTATCACTTGGACTCTAGCTCATGAATTAGGGCATATAGTCCTAAAGCATCATGTAGAATTTGATGAAACAAGGCTTATGCGTTGTGGCTTGATTGATAGGGATTATAAAATTTTAGATGCTGAGGCAGATGCTTTTGCTGCGGAACTACTAGCTCCAGTAATTGTTATGATTACCGCCAACTGGGATACCAAAGATTCCATAATGCAGCACTGCGGACTTTCTGGTATGGCAGCACGCATCAGAAGTCGTTCTTTACGTTCAATAAAACAGATAAAAGAGTGTTACTTTAAATATGAACGAAATTTATATTACGCCTTTTATAATTACATCCACTTGAAATTCTGCCCAGAATGCAAAACATTTTTTGTCAGCAAAGATGCAAATTATTGTCCCATCTGTGGCAGTCATAGTATTATATGGAAAAAAGGAGAAGTAAACATTATGAAATACGAAGGTGTTAACGTTAACGAACTATCTAAGGCTATTGTATGTCCTATTTGTCAAAATGAAGAGATTTTGGAAAATGGAGATTATTGCGCTATATGCGGCACATATTTAGTTAATCATTGTTCTGATATTACTGACGAATACGATAACATAGAAAAACAAGGTTGTGGCACTCTTCTACCAGGAAATGCACGTTATTGTCCATATTGCGGCAATCCTAGTCATTTCAAACAAATAAATGCTTTGTGTTCTTGGGAGCAAGAACAAGCAATATTTAAGTCATTAGAATCAGGGAAAAGCGTTCCATTTGATGAAGAGATTCCATTTTAATTTTTTGTACAATCAATCTATTATTCACAAATAAAAATACCGCCAGCGCAAGGCGGAAGAAGACGTGGAGAGTTTAGGATAATAGATTTTGAAAGTGAGGAATGAAGATATGAAAGATGTAAAATTGTTTCAGAGTGCGCAAATTCGCTCCATTTGGAACGATGAAGCCGGAGAATGGTTCTTTTCTGTTGTCGATGTTGTCGGTGCATTGACCGACAGTGCAGATAAATCAGCTTATTGGCGCAAACTAAAGCAAAGAATGAAAGCCGAAGGTAATGAAACCGTGACAAATTGTCACAGGTTGAAATTGCTTGCAGAAGACGGGAAAATGCGTCTCACTGACACCGCAAATACAGAAGGTATTCTGCGTATTATCCAATCTATCCCCTCACCTAAAGCCGAACCATTCAAGCAGTGGCTCGCACAACTCGGCGCGGACCATATACACGACCTTGAAGCAGCAGAAGCTTTCAACAAGGAAATAGACGCTCGCATTGAAGCACGAAATAATATCAAACAGCATAACGTTGCTCTCGCTGATGCAGCCTTTGCCGCAGGCGTAAAAACGAACCTTGACTTCGCCAAATTCCAAAATAGCGGTTACATGGGACTTTATGGCGGTGAAACCGCTGGCGATATAAAACGTCGCAAGAAGCTTAAACCTAATCAAGAGATTTTAGACCACATGGGCAGTGTGGAACTCGGTGCGAACCTGTTCCGCATCACGCAGGCAGAAGACAAACTGCGCCGTGAGAATATCAGTAGCAAAGAAGCTGCCAACAAAGTGCATTACGAAGTCGGTCGTACCGTTCGCAAAACTATTGAAGAACTCGGCGGCACAATGCCAGAAAAATTGCCTACGCCAAGCGAAAGTATTAAGCAGCTCGATAAACCTAAAAAATAAAAAAATACCGCCAGCGCAAGGCTGACGGCGGAGAAGAACTTAGTTATAAATTTATGAAAGCGAGGGATTGAATAATGCAAAATACATGGAAAGATATTGTAAAAGACTTTCCAACTACACCATTTTTATTCGTAGGTTCCGGACTCACACGCAGATATTTCGACCTGCCAAATTGGGAAGAACTCCTAAAGCATTTTGCCGCTATTATTTCCGATGATTCATTTATCTTTCAACGCTATATGCAGGAAAACGATAAAGATTATGAGAAAATCGGCTCTGCCATAAGTAAAGATTTTGATTCAAAATGGTTTAGAGATGCGTCCATAAGAACAAATGAAGAAGATGTTTATGCCGCAGTTGAAGCAGGAGTTTCTCCATTTAAGGCTGAACTTGCCCATTTCATCAAAACAAATTCCATTAAGAATGAAGCCTACGCAGAAGAAATTGCATTGTTGCAGAAACTAACGGAAAATAACATTTCAGGATTTATTACTACCAACTATGATACATTCATTGAAGATATTGCCGCAGGCTACAAAACATACAATAGTCAAGAAGAGCTTATATTTTCTCCTATTCAGGAAATGGCAGAAATCTTTAAGATACACGGTTCGGTTACTGATCCTGCCTCTATAGTCATTACTGCAGAAGATTATCAGGAATTCAATGATAAATGCGCGTATCTTGCAGCCAAGCTTTTGACTATTTTTATGGAATACCCTATTATTTTTATCGGTTATTCTATCACAGATAATGATATCCAGAAAATATTGTCTGCTATTATAGCCTGCCTTTCTAAGAAAAATGTTGATAAATTGCAAAACAGATTTATCTTCGTAAAGCGCAATGCTGCTATTAATGACGATATAAAAATCGGCACCTATTCCAAGGAAATAAACGGACAGGATATCTTCATGACGCAGCTCGAAACAAATAATTTCAAGCTGATATATGAACCATTGACCGAAAAGCAAGCTGCTATGCCTGTAAAACTACTAAGATTCTTCAAAGACCAATTTTATAATTTTACTTTAACTAATCAACCTAGCAAACATATCTTTGTCAACGCATTTGACCCAAATGTTCCTCTTGATCAGCTCTGTTGTTCTATTGGACAAAATAGCCAATTGGTAAAACGTGGTCTTGTCGGCATGAGCTTAGAACAATGTTACAAAGCTATTGTTTTCGATAATATTATCCCCTTTTCAGCAGATGATATTTTAGCATTTGCTATCCCTAATTTGCTATCACAAACTTCAAAACTACCATTATTCAAATTTTTAAAATCTGCAATTCAGCCACATTATGATATACAGCAAAAAATTTCATGTACAAAATTTGATGACTTAATCAGTACAAGTTTCAAAAAATACAGAGAGAATAAGTCTTTCAAAGACCGAAGCGTTAACGGTATAATTCAAGAATATACTAACGATGGTATTCTTGATCCAAGAGCCTTAGAGTATATTGCTTATCTATACGAAAACGAAATTAATGTTGACGAATTAGGGACATTTCTTGCCAATTATTTAACAGCTTTTCCAGAAACTCTTTCAAAAGAATTTACTAATTCGCAAATAAAAACCAATCTAAGACGGTTAATTAGAATATATGACTTTCTAAAATACCACGATTAAAAAGAGAAAGACCTCGAATAAGTGAATAACAATAATCCACCTTTCGAGGTCAATCTACCGAATCGTAATTTAATTATAAACTAACATTATGAAGAACCCGGAATCTAGTACCTAACAATAAGCTACCGCATCCAAAGTTCCTCTGTATGTATATTATACTATACCACCTTAAAAAGTCAATTCTAATTGATTTTATTTCTTATTAAAAAAATCCCCCGGTGCTACCAGCACCGAGGGACCTGCAAGAACGTGCTACCAACACGCTCAACGTCATCAACCCTAGAACCAACAAGAGCTGATTACCTTTTTATTATATCAGCTCTGCTCGAAAAATGAAAGGAGCTGATTTTTTATGGCTATCATTACAAAAAAAGCCGGCAAGAAGAGATACACTTTTTCTATCTGCACGGATGAAATACTTCCCAACGGCAGGCACAAATACATTAACGGTCCATACTTCCTTACCAAAAAGGAAGCCAAAGAAGCAGAAGCTGTTGTACTTGCACAGCTGCAGAGCGGCACCTATGTGGCCCCCAGCAAGCTCACTGTAAACGAACTGCTTGACCTTTACAGCAGTACCAAAGCAGATTTGCGTCCATCCAGTATAGCGTCAATAAAAAGCTTTACCAACAGAGTTGCAAGGCACTATTTCGGTAGCATACAGATAAGTAAAGCAGTTCCGCTTGATGTAGAACGTTACCGTCTGTATCTGGTCAACGAATCCGGTCTGGCCAACCAGACTATACGCGAAACGCTGTCCTTTATAAAGACTGCTTTTACCTGGGCAGTGAACAATGACATGATAGGTAAATCACCGGCAAGACTTCTAAAGCTACCTCCGAAAGAAGAACCTAAGGGAATGCATGTACCTATCGAAATTCTGCTGCAGATTCTGCGCATTATCAAAGCATTTGATTACAGTAATCTTTATATGCCGTTTCTGCTTGGCGGTATGTGCGGCATGCGTATAAGCGAAACGCTGGCCGTCAGCGCCGACGTATTGGAGGGCAATGAAATAACCGTAAGAAGCAATCTTCAGCGTGAAGATGGCGTCCTGCAGTTCACTAAAACAAAGACAAGGACCTCTGCAAGGGAGATACCTCTGCTCAGCTTCGTCCGGCACGAAATAGAAGATTACCAAAGGTTTATTGCGCAGTCTAAAAAGGAAGCACTCAATAAGCACCAGCTTTTGCTACAGACTCCGGGATACATCGCCGAGCTCAGCGACCGGCCATGGAAAAACGACCTCAATCTCCTTATAGTCTTTCCGGATGACGGACGTGGTATGTGTCGCGATCATGTGGAAAGACGTTGGCGAAGACTGAAGAAAAAATGTCCGGAATGGCTGCAGCTGGTTGATGCCTACCCTCTGTTAGCCAACATGCGCCATCATGATTTCAGGCACAGCTTCGGCAGCAATCTCAGAGACCGCGGTGTTCCTATTGCCGATGTCAGCGAAATCTTGGGGCATAGCGATATATCTTTCACCGCCAAAACCTACGCTTTGCCTCTGGAAAACACCCACAAAAAAGCTATGAGCATCTTTGAAAATTCCATCAAAAATCTCTTATAAAAGAAATAGCAGGAAAGCTTTAAATCCTTCCTGCTATTTTTTTATTTAATTTTATTATTTTAACACATTCTAAAGCGCACTAAATAGACAGTTGGAGCAAATATTGCATAAATATTGCATGAATGGCCTTTTTGCCCCTTTTCCTTTCGTCCTTTAAAGCTTCAGTATACAAAAAGAACCGCAT
>OJQM01001015.1_pt1 | contig 12635 bp, 5 predicted proteins | sample 1598751 | NCBI WGS metagenome assembly OJQM01 (sample SAMN03922455, study PRJEB24848) | human gut metagenome | isolation source: stool sample | host: Homo sapiens | place: Germany | collected 2009-11 | reverse complement strand
CGCCGGAGCGGTGCTTAAGCCGTCAGGCGGGAATTGTGCGGTGTTGCCTTAGGTTCTGCACGGGGAACCACCCCTCAGTCACCTTCGGTGACAGCGCAAACAGCGCCCCGTCCCCTCTGTCGCTTCGCGACATCTCCCCGCCCCGCGGGGAGTCACCCCTCAAGGGGCGCCAATATCTCCACCTTATGTTTGCGGTGGCTCCCCTTTGAGGGGAGCTGTCTGCAACGCAGACTGAGGGGTGGTTCCTCGCCACAAACCTAACGGCCGTGGGGTGGTTCCCCGCCACAAACCTAACCCGTAGGGTGGTTCCCCACGCAGGGCCTAAAAATCAACCGAACAACGGCCATGTACACCCCAAAAAATTTATTCCCCAATAACCCACCATAGGGGGAGGGCCAAATCCGGCCCTCCCCCTGTGTATGATGGATTATCCCTCTATACCCTATTGGTGAATTGTAACATTGTTTTGCCTTGCGGCGGGCGCATCAGGTGCGGTTCTTCTTTTTCAGGCTCAGCAGCACGCCAACACCGGCCACAACCAGCAGCACACCAATGCCGCTGAACAACAGGGTGCCGAAACCACCGGTGGTGGGCAACTTGAAGCCCCTACGGTTGATGACAGTAACCGTGATTGTAGCAGTGTCAGTAACGTCTTTTCCCTTATCATCGGTAAACTTCGTTGTTTTCTGATCCCAATCATGCTTTGTCAAAACGCCATCTTTGTACTCAAAGTTTTCATTCCAAGACGTCTCTTCGCTAATGTTCAGCGTAACCTTGACAGGACCGTTCAGCAAATTATAACTATCAAGAGTCTCTTTCTCAACCAAGTAGTAATCACCATTTGCTAAGCCATCCTGATGAATATTACCTTCGCTATCTGTTACCAACGTATCTGTGTTTACTTTAACCCACACTTTTCCAGCTTCTGCAGTAGGCAGACCATATGCTTTCACTTCATCCGCTGTCAAAGCCTTATCTCCGGCTTCCTGCTCCGGAACCTGCTTGTACAAGTCAAACTTTACACCGACTAGATTCTTTTTATCATCACCGTCTTTATGCACATTGATTGTATAGCTATAAACAACGGTATCGTCATGAATCTCGCTGTTAGAGCCGTCATCCGGCTGACCATCGACATTAATCTTATTGGTATACTTCAACTTTGCAGTATTGTGATTACCATCTTTCGGCGTGCTAGCAGCAGCCGTCATTTCGGCAGTATAAGAAATCACAATATTCTTCCCTGCATAATTTTCCATAGCAGCAGGGGTAAATGTAATCTTAAAGCCATTTGCAGGAACATCTTCACCCTTGGTAGTAATCCTATATACCGCTTCATCCACAGCAATGCCTTCGCAGGTCAATGTAGCATTCCCATCATACTTCAAGTTGTTAGGCGTATCCGTTACTTCAAAGGTACTAAGCTTCGTAATGTTATTAGGAACACTTACTGTAATCGTATACGGAACATGGTCGCCTACGCTGTAATCTGTATCTTCTGTTTCGGTATTGTCTTTATCAATTACTTTCTTTTCCAAATCCGGCTTTTCATTGATAACTTCAATGGTAACATTTGATTCCGTTTTGCTACCATACGTAATCTTGCCCTCGCTGTCAACTACAAACACAATCGGAGTCTGATCAAGAATATAACCAGTATCTGGATCATAGCTCTGTTCGATAAAACGGTAGGTACCCTGAGACAGACCGCTTACAGTAATCTTGCCATCAGTCGTCTTTAACGTTCCAAGATCTTCATCCGTTTGCTCATTTTTGGTTACTTCTTCCCATGTTTCGGGATCATCTTTTACCTTCTTTTCAAGCTTGTATGTAACGCCATTCAGATTCTCTGGAGTTCCACCGCCCACGCGGCCTTTTTTCTCCAAGGTCACTTTGCCGTAGGTCGTTGCATTTTTAGGGAATACATACACATCGTACATCCACTCTGCCTTATTGGTTGGATTTGCCATAGGAAGCGATACCAGGAACGGTTCAACCGGGGTCGTTACCTTAGCGGGGGTTTCAGTTTCGATAATAACATACAAGCCAACCGGCAGGCCCGTCTCGCCATCGCCAAACTTTACAATGCCATTCTTGCCCGTCTTACCAGAGCCATTTGGCTTATTAGCATAAGCAGAAAGAATCTGACCATTCTTATCAACATAAGTGTTGATGCCTACCTTCTCTGTGCTCTTACCATTATAGTACTCGACCAGTTCATCCGCAGTCATTACCTGATAATAGGTAAAGGTTGCACCTTCCAAGTCTTTTGCATCTGTGGGCACATTGTTCTCGTCTCCTGCTACACCTGTGCCGGCTTTATCCTCGTTACCATTATATTCATACTTATGAATCGTGATGGTACCCTTTGCATCTTTATCAATAGCGCTAGCCAGGGGAGTTGTGGGTGTAGTTTCACCTGTACCCTCTGCCATTGCTGGCATGGCGCACAGGCTGAGGGCCAAGGCGGCGCTCAACAGGCCTGTGAGAAAACGTTTTGCTTTTTTCATTTCAGTACCTCTTCTCTTAAAAAAAATCATCATCGGATGGGCGGCGGGGCCGCCCGGCTTAAGGGTTCTGCATCAGCACGGCGTGCAGTGCGGGGCGCTGCAGCGGGGAAACGCTGCAGCGCCGCCCGCACTGTGCCGTGAAGAAAAAAGGAGGAAAAACTGGGCCGCTTGCCCACTTGGCTTAAGGTGCATCTGAAACCAAAGGAAATAACGGATATTTCGCAGCCACAAGCAGGATGTAAGGCAAAGAGCCGCCGGAATCCTTTCCGGATCCCAAGGCTTTTTAACATAAAATCCGGCTGCGCTTATAGAAACAGGCGATATTTTCCGCATTTCAGTTACACACCCCGGCTTATGGTTGCGCCCTGCCGTAAACGGGCGCGCACTGGCGGGCAGGCCCTGTACCCTGGGGGTTGCTGGGTTTCCGGGGGATGGTTAATGTCGCCGGCCCCCTTTCCTGTTGTAGCGGAATGTGAATATCAACAGCCCTGCCACCGCCAGCGGCATGCCGATCAGCAGCCACAGGCTTGGCGCGTCTGCACCCGTGTGGGGCAGCTCAGGCGTTTTACGGTTCAGAACGGTAAGGGTCATGGTGTAGGTGTTGCCGGACTGCGTAAACTTGTCTCCGACCGGAATTACCTGCCCATCAATAGAACACGTGCCGTCTTGGGTAAATTCGATCACAATTGGCTGTGCCAACAGGTTGTACCCCGGATGTGCCTTGGTTTCCGTCAGGCGGTATGTACCGGGTTCCAGATTTGTGAACGGGTTCGGGGTTATCTTGCCGTCCGCTCCGGTTGTACCGGTAATGGAACCTTTGTTTGTGTTATCGAATGGGTAGTTTTTATCTACTACCGACTGCGTTTTTCCTTCGGTTGTTGTTTCGACCAGCTTTTCCAGCTTGAACTCAACACCTTTCAAGAATACTTCTTGGCCCTCATTATTGGGTTCCGCGTCCTTCTTGATGATATCCAGTACAAACTTCGGGTTCTGCAGCTTGTTGGTCAGCACAATATTGCCGCTGCCGCCGGTGATGGTTCCATCGGTGGCTGTGGCTGGCGTTGTAGTTGCGCCGGTTTCGCTGTCCTTTTCGCTTTTTGCTGTTGCTTCAGCCGTTACAACATACGTATTGCCGTTAATCGTAATGGTTCCGTTTGCCTGGGTAAATTTACCTTTATCGTCCACCGTACCTTCCACAATGCGGTATTGGTAGTTCGTGTTGGTATCGTCAACCGGGTACTGATCCAGGTTGCTAAAGGTAAACTGCCAGCCGTTATCACCGCGGGTAATGGTAACATAGTCTGGGCTGTCTGCGGTCGGGTATTTTACCGGTGTCCAGTCTGCATCGTTTGTGCTGGTTTCCAGGCGGCGCTGGAGCTGGATGCGGATTTTATCCGGCTGGTTCGCAGTACTAAGGTCCGTACCATTTGCATCTTTCCAGAGCTTATCGAACTCAATGTTGATCAGTTTGCGCCGGGTGTTGGTAAAGATTGCGGTAACTTTCGGATCGTTGCTCTCCTTAATCACGCCTTCCACCATGGTGTTGTTGTTGATCACATGGGCAGAATCGCAATCAGCCGGAACGGTTACGCTTTGCAGTCTGGAATCATCGGTTTTGACTTCCTCGATGGTATAGCGGGTGCCAACGGGGATGCCGGTGATGGTTCCGGTGTGTTCTGAGTTGTTCTCATCGCTCATGTTGATCTCAACATACTTTATGATGTCCTTTTTTTCCAGACCCTCACCGCCAACATCATTAAAGGTAACTTTGAAGGTGTAGGTGCCATTAATGGTACCTTCCTCCCCCTCTGCGGCCTTCTTTTGGATTTTCAGCCCGCCGGTTTTGACGGTGTTGACGTATTTTACCTTTAGCTTTGTCAGCGTGGAGCTTGTTTCGTCCGGGTCCTTATAGGAGCGGAAGACGATGGTGTCGCCTTTGGGTTTGGTTCCGGTATAGTTATTACCCGTTTGATCATCATTCGGTCTTATTTTTTCCGTTCGGCCATCATTGGGGCTGCTTCCCTCCTGCTTGTCCAGCGACTTGTTCGTGTCGGTAACTGTCACGGATTCGCTATCGCCCTTCATCGAAGTAACCGCCTGCCCGTTCTCGCACACCGTCCATGTGGTGTCGTACAGGTTTCGGTTCAGTTCCTCTTTGAGCGAAATGTAGCTGCCGCGGCGGAACTGGTCACTGAAGGTAACGGTTTCTCCATCTTCCAGAACAAAGCGTCCGTCATCGTCCACTAACTGGGTGTCGTTGTCCTTGGTGGATGTGTACTGTGCGTTTATGGCGTTTTGCAACTGACCGGTTTTGGCGGAGCCGTAATCCGGGATTTCCTTCTGATCGGTTGTAAAGCCGGTCATCGTTTTTGGCACCGCTTTGGGAATGAAGGTAAAGTTCCTGAAATAGATGTGGCGGCTATAGTTATCGCCCACGCGGATGGTTTTGACCTTGCCGTTAAAACCGTCCTGCGCTTTCATCTTGTTCAGGTCCAGCTTTACGGTGACCCATGCGCCTGTCTTCACTTCGACCGAGCCATACGTTGCGCCGTTAATGCCTGATGTGCCAAGGCTGCCTTTTTGGACGGGGGTAGGTGTTTGATCATCCAGCAGTTCCAGATACAGGTTGTTGAGGGAAAGGTCACCTCCACCATCTTCTTTGGCAACGTAAACCTGGAACGTAAGGAAGCGCTTGTCTTTGATATTGATGGGGTCTTTCAGCGTCAGGATGCCATAACGTTTCTCACGCGCTGCACTGACGGGTTCCGTATCCGTATAGCGTGCGTACCAGTGAAGGACCTGTTCGGTATCTTGCCCGGAACCTTGCTCGGGGTTTGTATCCAACTTGAAAATGTAGTCCCCTTCGGTTGATTGGGTTGCGGGTTTAATCTCGATACTATCCGCAGTCAATTTCACCTCTTGGGGCGGAGTACTTGTATCCGAGCCAACGGCCACTTTTTCTCCATAATGGGTTGCCTGGTTCTGGATGGTGAAGTTGAAGATTTTCTGGTCTTCAAAGCATTTTTTGAAGTCCGGATCAACCTTGTTCAGATCAACCTCTTTTTGAACCTGCAGCTCGTTATTATCCGGGAAGTTGAACGCCACCGCCATGTTGGACTCCCACATACCGCGTTCCATGTAGTACATGGTAAGGGTGTGCTTGCCGGTGGAAAGATTAGGGATGGAAACACTTGCGTTTTTATAATACGTTTCGGTTGTTCCTAAGTAAGTAATGCTTGTCGCCGTTGTATGGTTGTGCTCATCACAATTTTCAGCGCCATAATTACCTGTCTTGCTGTTCTTGACCCGGCTAACATAGGAAGTTACGGTGTTTTTCTTATTATCGCGCTGGTCAAATTCCAACACACCAGAAACTCTGGCATGAGCACCGCCAATATCCAGGACAAGCTGATCGTCAATGAAAACCCACACATCATCATCACCAGAGAAGTAAAAACGAATTGGAATTTCATTATTGTAGTCGTCCTTAACTGTTCCGGTACTGGTTAGGGTAAACGGGATTTCAAGTTTTGCACCGTAACCGTAATTGTACCTGACTGCGCTCTTACTGGTTGTGGTTTCATTGAACGGGAAAAAGCCGTATGGCGTTGAAACATTATCTGGACTACTTGCACTGTCCACGTTGTGGGACGCCTCGCTCTTATATCCAGCGGTTGTCACTCCTGGGCTATCATTACCAAGGTACAACTGATCGCTATTTGTATCTTTGCGCAGATATAGAGAAGTTTCTTTACTGTCAAACCACCAGTATTTAACGCCCTCGCCTTTTTGCGGGCCATTTGGCGTTTGCGCTGGTTCTATAAAAACTTCTTCTTGGGTAAACGGGAACTCAACATTGTGGTAAACTTCGCCAAGTTTTGCATTTTTGCTGTTTTGGCCGGTCAGGAACTTTTCATTGAAATGCGGTTCTTTCAGGGTCGTTCCATTCATCACGATGTCGCCATCGCTGTCCCTTTTGTCTGCCACAATGCCCTGGAAAGCGTAGGAATTTTTTTTCTCTTTTGTGTCTCCTATATCAAAGTTCGAGTTATTGGCTGCGATAAAGATATTGTAAGAACTCCATCCGTACAAATTCAATGTACTTGCAATATCCGCAAATCTTTTATCCCAATCGCTTGGCTGGAAATGGCCTGTATAAATGGGATATATAATGGGCTTTCCGGTATTTTTATCTACATAACTCTGATAGTAGTCGCTGATTGCCTGATCGAACTGGCGGAAGGGTACCCAGTGGCGCTGATTAACCGTATTATCATTATCGTACTTATCACGGTTCTTGCCGTTCAGTTCGTAATCTGTATAATAGTCATACAGCGTACTGGTAACATATTTTGTGTTTGCTTCTTCCGTAAAAGGAGCGGATTTAATATCTACTACTTTAGTGCCAGTATCTTTCCCCTTTTCGGCATCACGCAGGGTACCTTTTGGAGCCCAGTAGCCGCCACGAGTGGTATCTTTATATACTGCATCGTCATTCGTATCCGCATAGAAGCAATTTTTGTCATCTGTGGGAATCGTCAGCCACGCTGTACTTACTCCATTTCCTTTTGTCTCCTCGTCACCGTTAATTGCATCACCGGAAAAGATGATTGAACTATATCCTTGGGGAATGTCAATATAATAAAGATTTTCGTTTGTACCATCTTTTACCAGCGTGCCGCTTTCGGATTCTACGCCGTCTCCTTTTATCCGATAATAAATGGTCTCTTTATTATTATTATTGGCTTTGGGGATTGAAAAGTCGCCGGTATCTCCATTCAATGCCATCTTGGAGAAAGTAGCATCGTAATAGATGCGGATGGCACCGGGACGCCCCCATGTTGCATCATCATTGCCATTGTACATGTAGCAATAGCATTGACCTTCGGAATACTGGAAGCGTTTCTGTTTTTCTCCTGTTACTTCCTCATTATAAAAATTGTAGTATTCACTTATTTCTGTATCACTATCGCCCGCGGTAAAGCGAACAAAAGAGCAAAGAACTTTAGGAATGGCAAAGGTTGCTGTGAAACCAGGTTGGATATCATTTAAGGATATTGGCTGCTCACTGACTGGTGTAAGGTTTTTATTAGTATCCGGTTCATAAAACCAGGCTTTGACGTTCGTTAGTGTTGCACTGGTTTTATTTTCAAAGGCCATCTCTTTGCCAGCGAAATGCTTATGGCTAACCGTATAGATCTCCCATTTCTTTGGATCCCAGCCATCTTCGTTCTTTCCGTCATAGTAGTCGCCGCCGATATACTTCTGATCTGTTGGATTGAACGACATCCACGGTAGACTATTATTATTATCTACTTGAACAATTGTTACTTTGTCTGTAGGGTTATCGTCTGTAAGTGAATCTTCCGCATATCCGCAAAATTCAAGTCCACCCAACCCGTTATTTGGATAGTGATCGGCCTTATTCAGGACCGCAGAATAAATTTTTCTTCCGTCCTCCGTTTCGTCAGCTTCCTGCATATCAAGATAATACTTTCGATCTTGTGGACTTTGTCCAATAATGGCATGTATTTTTACCTTTGTATAATTTTCCCAACTGTTAGGCACTGCAAAATAGAGCGTGTGAGTTTCCGTATTTTCCCCCTCACTAACTGCCTGCACGTTATCCACGCTTGTTGCGGCGTACATCTTCTGCGGCTGTTCGGTCGGTTCCGGGGTGGCGGTGGGGGTCACGGTCGGCACAGGGGTGGCCGTTGCGGTGGCTGCCGGTTCCGGGGTCGGGGTGGGTTCTGCCGTGGGCTCCGGCGTTTCGGTCGGGGCGGGCTGCTCCGGCTCGGCGCTTTGTTCCGGTTCCGGGGTGACGGCATCCGGCACCGGGGTGGCGGCGTTCTGCTCCGGCGGAACGGTATCCTCCCCGGAGGCCGTTCCCGGCTCATCCTCCAGCAGCTCTACTTCGTCAGGTGCGTCGGGCAGAAGATCCACCTCGGCGTATACAGGCAGGGCCATTGCCATAACCAGGCAAGCGGTGACAAGCAGCGCTGTCAGCCGGCGCGCCCAACCTGTTGTGTTTTTTCCTGTTCTATTCAATCTGCTCACCCGTCTTTCGCGCTGGCTTGATGGAAGCACATTGTTCCACAGGGGATCCCTGTAGAACAGTAAAAGAAGCCAGCTTCTTTTACTTGCGCATCCGTTGCCATGTTGTTTTCAAAAAAAAACCGCATCGAGTCTTCTCATTGCGCATTTACTTTTTATTTTCTTAATATAGCACCTTTACACCAGAAAGACAATACAATCCACGCAAATTCCTGTTTTTCAGCACTTTTACTGATTGCGTTTTTCTCCAATTATACAATGTGTTCAAAGCCTTTGTATAATTTATTGCTGATTTTCTTTTTGGCAGCGGTCCCTTTTATATACTTTGACCGCGCGTTTATGATCCTCTGCGCACACAGCGCGCAACTTTGCGGCAAAATTCGCCTTTTTTGTTGCATTTTCCTGTTTTTGCGCAATTATTTGTTTCGCATGCGCCTGTTTGCGGCGGGGCATGGCTGCTGGGTGGGCGCCTTGTGGGAGGGATGGCAGGTTTGCGGCGCACGGTTCCCGTTTTTTTGCGGCGCGATGGGTACACCGCGCCCCTGCAAACGGTTTGCGGTGTTTGCGGCGGCGGGTGCGGGTTTGGTGGATTGCACGCCCGCCAACGGGACGCCGTTCTCCCTTTACAACGGGGTGCGGGTTTGCTGCAGATATGCCATTCGCTTTTTTGTCCCCCCTGCCCTGCCCCTGATTCCCGGTTCCCCATTGCCGATTTCTATTTGCGCCAGCTCCTGAGGTGCCTCTGAGAGCAACGAAAATAGCGGATCTTTCGCAAGCACAAAATCCGGCTGCGTTTACTGAAACAGACGAGCTTTTTCTTTGTTTTCAGATACACCTCCAGCTCCCAGCTTTCAATCTATCCTGTGTAAACTGCAACCCCTCACGCGCCATTCTGTGCGGCACTTACCTTATAATATAGGGGTGCTGCCCTGTGTAAATTTGCAACTGATCTATTTGAAGCAGCTGTGAGCTGTTGCAATTTTGCACAGGGTATTGCCCGCATTCTGTGCCGAACATTCCCGAAACGTGTTGGAAAAACGCACAGGATTGCCTTGTTTCCCTATGCCGCTTACCGTTGGAAAAACGCACAGGTTACCCCCGGAACAGTTGCATTTTACACAGGGTATTCCCGCTCCCCTGCCCCGCCGTGACCCGCGTACCTGTTGGAAAACCACACAGGATAGGCCCGTTCCCCGTGTTGCAATTTACACAGGTTTGGCTGTTTTTGGCTTATTTGCAACTTTACGCAGGTTGCTTTCCGCACAGGAAAATGGTGGTGGAATGCACAGGCTGCAGTTGGTTGAACACACAGGTTTGCGTTGTTAAATTACACAGGCTCTACCTATTACTAATATAGAACTAAACATCTAAGCCATAATAACAACCAGAGGTAAGCCGTGAGATGGGGGAGAACGGGAAAAAATTGGTGTTGCCATTCCATCAGGTTACAGAACCCTGAAACAGCAGGACAGAAAAGCACAAGAAAACCCTGTGTAACCTGCACCCGGGCTGCAACCCCAACAGGATATATGGCAAACCACAACGCAGGTGTTGCATTTTGCACAGGGTAATGGCGGTGAAACCCTGTGTAAATTTGCAATTCTTGCGCTGGACAACAGGATGTGCTATAATGTTTAGCATGATGTGCGTGACCACCCGGGATACAGCAACCGATATAGGAGGCCCCTGCTTATGGCGGCAAGTAAACAGAAAAAAGATGATCCGTTTGTCGTTACGTTTGAAGAACGCGGGGACCAGACCATCGTTCGCAAATCCAATGACCTTGTACAGATGACGCGCAACAACCTGACGCTGAGCCAGCAGCGCCTGATGCTGCATATTTTTTCGATGATTAAGCCGGAGGATACGGACCTGCCCTCTTATGAGCTGAGCATTTATGATTTTATCAAGATGACCGGCATGGACCCGCATAGCGGGGCGCTGTACAAGCAGGTGCGCAAAAATATTGAGGAGCTGGCCAACGCGCCCATCCAGTGGATCAAGAATAACGGAACTTCCACGGTGGAAACATTCCGCTGGATCGATAAAGTGCGCATTGATGAGGGCCGCGCGCGCATGACCATCACGCTGGACCCGGTGCTGAAACCGCACCTGGTGCAGCTGAAAACCCTGTATACCACCATGGATGTGACCTACACCATGCTGATGCGGTCCACCTATTCCATCCGCATTTACGAGCTGTGCAAGAGCTACCAGAGCCTGTACCTGAAAAAGAAAGCGGCCGGGGAACCGCTGGTATGGAACCTGAGCATGCTGTATGAACAGCTTTCGTATACGGCCAACCGATGGTCGGATTTCCGCCGCCTGGCACTGGAAAAGGCAAAGGCGGAAATTAACGAAAAGACGGATATTATTTTTAATTACGATGTGTACGAAAAAAAAGGGCAGAAGGTTCTTTCGCTGGTGGTAACGATTGACCCGGTGGATGATGCCGCCGCACAGGCCAACCTGGACAGCATCAACAGCACGGTGCGCAAAAAGAGCAAAAAGAAGGGCCGCCCCACCGTGGCGATTGAGGATTCGCTGCTGGATGACCCCAGCGTGATCACCTTTGATTATGTTTCGGCACCGGAAACAACGATCCCCTATTCCTTTGGACGCCACCGCACCGAGCTGCGGGAGGAAATTGTCGTGAAAGCGCGCATGGATCAGCTGCGCGCGGAGATTACGCCCGAAGAGCTGCACGCGGTGGAAGTGATCATTGATGTGTTGGCAGATGCCTGCTGCACCATCCAGGCAGGCGATGGCGAGCAGGACGGCGGCAACAAAACGGTGTTTGGAAAGATGAATGCCATCATCCTGGATTGCGGCGGGCTGACCAGTTGGCTGGCCGGTGTGGCACCCCGCTATGCACAGGAGATCATTCCCCGGTCGCAGACGATGCGCAGCCCGGCGCGGTACCTGAACAAGGTGCTGCGCGAGGATATGGATAACTATCGCATTTATATTTTCCGCAAGGCAAAGCCGGCAGCAGAACCCAAAGAGGAGCTGTTGGAAGCGGAGTACCATGTGATGGACGAGCCGGTGCAGCAAACGATGCCGGAGCCTGAGCCGCCCAAGGTAGAGCTGATTCCCGAAACGATTGTAAAACGGCAGGATATGCGAAAAGAGTTTGCAAAGTTTGTAGATGATGGATACCTGGAAAAGACGTTGACGAGCGGCCAGCGCGGCGCTTACCACGAAATTTACCGCCACCTGGCAGCGCGGTGCGTGCCATCGCCTTCCAGCCTGCGCAATGGGCTGAAAGACGAAATGCGGCTGCATTACCTGGCCTGCATGAATGAAGTGATTGAAAAGTATGGCAGCCTGACCCCGTTGATGGAAGCTATGGCGCATGAACTGGACTTTGATGTGTTCTGGGCAAAGGCCGCCAAGGACCCCAACGTGAATAACCCGATGGGGCTGTTCTACCACATTATTGAAGAGCGCGCGCTGAACCCGATCGGCACCATAATGAACGATCAGGCACAACGACAGAAGGTTGCCGCCAAGGAAAAAGGTGAAAAAGATAAGTGGCACAACGAAAGCTGGATGGATGCTTTTGAGGAAGATATCCCGGATGACAGCGAAGAGTAATTGAGATGAAGCGGAGCGGAACATCCGGGAGCGCTATTATAATAAGGTAAGCAGCGGCTGGCAGATTGCTGGCCGCTGCTTTTTTGTTGGGGTGCAGCTGAGAAATGAAAATATCCGGCGTTTTTTGATTTCAGATAGACCTTGGGATAATAGGTGAGAATGAAGGCAGGTGAGCGGGAATGCCTGGATGAAGTGAAGAAGGATGGGAAGGAAAAACGGCAGAGAAAATACGTGAACAGCAACGAAGAGATGCCTGCATAATATTCGTCAAAATATCCGTTGACACACGCGAAGCATATGATATAATAGAAACTATAACAGCAACGAAGAGATGCCGCACGGCAGGGGGTGCCCGCTTTTGCAACCCGCAGTTAGGGCAATACCGCATAATTCTAAGTGCCGATACGGCGAGCAAGGTACGGCAGATGCCAAGCCAAAAGCGCAGATAATACTGGATGCTGCAAAGGTGAGCGC
>OJQM01001011.1_pt1 | contig 12672 bp, 9 predicted proteins | sample 1598751 | NCBI WGS metagenome assembly OJQM01 (sample SAMN03922455, study PRJEB24848) | human gut metagenome | isolation source: stool sample | host: Homo sapiens | place: Germany | collected 2009-11 | reverse complement strand
AAATATACCTCTGTTACGATCAGTCATCGGCTGGCAAGCGCGAGACAGACAGACGTTATCTTTGTGATCGAGAACGGGAGAGTTTCCGGTTCAGGAAGCCATGAGACGCTGTACAGAGAAAACAGGTTGTACAGGGAGATGTACGACAGTCAAAGGAGCTGGTATCAGGGATGAAGAGACAAAAAGAATGTTTTATCGGGGTCTCCGCAGTAGTTCACTTATTTCTAAAGATCGCCGGAGCCATGCCTGTTGTGTTTCTGCTGTTTCTTGTCGTGAATGTTCTACACGGTACGGCGTGGGCGTTAGAAACACTGGCAAGGCAGGTGTTTTTTGACGGATTACAGAGCGCTGTGGAGAGAAACTCACTCCAGGCCGCTTATTCTGGAGCTCTGTGGGTAGGAGCGGCCGCGGTCTATGTGCAGGTACTGAATGGAGCTGGCAATTTTATTGGGCAGCATATTTTCAATCCTAGGGCAGTGAACACGCTGACAAGAGAGTTTCACACACAGACGGCGCAGTTGCCGCTGTATGAGTTCGAGAAGGAGACGACTCTGGAAACGATTGAGAAAGCCCGGCAAGGAATCAACGGGACCGTGCAGCTTCTCAGAGCCGTGATTTCGATTGCCATGTTCAATCTGCCGTATGTGGCGTTCATGGGGGTGTATTTGTACCGCCTGGATCCGATCCTGGTTCTTTCGTTGCTGTTTATCTTTAGTCCTATGGTGTGTGCCCAGGTGATAAAAAGAAAGGCGTATCGGCGGCTGACCGATGAGACGGCAGCTCTCGAGAGGGAGTACCGGCATTATTCGGACTGCATGATTGATAAGAGGTATTGGAAGGAGACTCGGACGCTGGGAGCTGTCGGCTTTTTCATGGAACGATTTCGGGCGGTGCTTGCAAAGTATGATAAGAAGCTATGGGAGACAGATTCCAGGTTGTATCGAACACAGCTTTTGATGCGTGTTTTGACTCTTCTGGGATATCTCGGAGTGCTCTTTCTTCTGGTGCGGTCGTTGCTTTCCGGGAACATCTCGGCTGGGGCGTTTGCGGCGGTGTTCACTTCCATTGATTCCATTTTCCGGTTCATGGAGAACATCGTGGCGAGAAGCGCCGGAAATATTTCACGACACATGGCGTCGGTAGGGAATTATCTTGAGTTTTGCCGGCAGAATGGGTTTGCGGCCGACGATGGCCAGGTCAGAGGAGCTTCTGACGGCTGCTGTATTGCAGAGGAAAGTGAAAGCGGCAGGGAAAGCTGTGCCGTCATTGTGGAAGACGTTTCTTTTGCCTATCCCAATGCCGACCGACCGTCTCTCGATAGAATATCGGTTCGGATTCGGAAGGGGGAGACGGTTGCGGTCGTTGGTGAAAACGGAGCTGGAAAAACTACCTTCGTAAAGCTTGTTCTGGGACTGTATGAGCCTTCCTCTGGGTGGATTTTGCGGGAACGGGACAGTTTTGTCTCTCAGTCTGCAGTCTTCCAGAATTTCCAGAAATACCGGATGCGACTGGATGACAATATTTGTTTGAAGGAGCTAGAATGTCGGGATGCGGAGGAGATGGAACGGGCTGCGTCTCTTGCTGGAGTGGAGTACGGGAACTCCGATCTGTATCCGGAGAAATTCGGGACGCTTCTCGGCCGGGAGTTTGGTGGTGCCGAACTTTCGGGTGGCCAGTGGCAACGGATCGCCATTGCCAGGGGACTCTATAAGGAGCATGACATGATTGTGCTGGACGAGCCGACGGCCAGTATCGACCCGCTGGAGGAAACCCGTTTGTACCGCATGTTTGCAAGGATGGCGGAGGGGAAGACGGCGTTTATCGTAACCCACCGAATTGGCTCGGCCCAACTTGCCGATCGGATTCTTGTGTTTGACAAGGGAAAGATCGTCGAGCAGGGAACGCATGAAGAACTGATGAAAAAGAAAGGCAGATATTACAAACTGTATACGGCACAGAAATCTTTGCACTAAAATAAACGAAAAGAGCCAAAAGTACTAGGAATTATCCCCCTTTTATGTTACCATAATAAGTGCAATTATTATGAACAGAAGGGGGATACTTATATGGCAAAAGAACTAGTTGCGATGTTGCTTGCCGGAGGCCAGGGGTCCAGATTATATGCACTGACACAGAAGCTTGCAAAGCCTGCAGTTCCGTTTGGGGGAAAGTACCGTATCATTGATTTTCCACTGTCGAACTGCGTAAATTCAGGAATTGATACGGTGGGGATTCTGACCCAGTATCAGCCGTTTGTATTAAACGAGTATATTGGAAATGGCCAGCCGTGGGATCTGGATCGTCTTTACGGAGGCGTGCATGTACTTCCACCGTACCAGAAAGCATCGGGGTCTGACTGGTACAAGGGTACGGCAAATGCCATTTATCAGAATATTGCTTTTATTGAGCGCTATGATCCGCAGTATGTGATTATTCTTTCCGGAGACCAGATCTGCAAACAGGATTACAGTGATTTCCTTGAGTTCCACAAGCAGAAAGGGGCAGAATTTTCTGTCGCAGTCATGGAAGTGCCGTGGGAGGATGCTTCCCGTTTCGGCCTGATGGTAGCAGACGAGGATGACAAGATTACCGAGTTCCAGGAGAAGCCAAAGGAACCGAAGTCCAATCTTGCATCCATGGGAATTTACATATTTAACTGGGATATTTTAAAGAAATATCTGATCGAGGATGAGGCGGATCCGGAATCTGAAAACGATTTCGGCAAAAACGTCATTCCGAGCCTGCTGCGTGACGGCAGAGATATGTACGCTTATCATTTCAGCGGCTACTGGAAAGACGTCGGAACCATCAGTTCTCTCTGGGAAGCAAACATGGAGGTCCTCGATCCGGAGCACAGCGGCATTGACTTATTTGAGGATGACTGGAAAATCTACAGTCGAAACAGTGGGAAAACCGGTCACAGGATTTTGGATACCGGCGTTGTGGAAAACTCCATGGTGACGGACGGCTGCAGGATCGCAGGACATGTCAAGCATTCGATCCTGTTCTCCGGTGTATCGGTAGAAGAGGGCGCTGAGATCGAAGATGCAGTTGTAATGGGAGGCACCGTCATCAAAAAGGGCGCATCCGTCAAACACTGTATTGTTGCAGAAAATGTCGTGATCGGCGAAAACGCGGTTGTAGGTGAGATGCCAAAAGACGGCGCAGGCAGCGTTGCAACCATCGGTTCCGGTGTTTATATCGGAGACGGCGCAAAGGTCGGCCCTGCAGCGATGATCGATCAAAATGTAAAGGATGGTGAAGAACAATGGTAAACTCCAATGCGAACGCGCTGGGAATTATTTTCCCCAACAGCTATGATGGTCTGATTCCGGAGCTTGTTACGGAGCGTCTGATGGCTTCCATTCCCTTTGCAGGCCGTTACCGTATGGTAGACTTTATTTTATCAAGCATGGTGAACTGCGGAATCGACAATGTTTCTCTGATCGTCCGTAAAAATTATCACTCTCTGATGGATCATCTCGGCTCCGGCAGAGAATGGGATTTAACCCGTAAATACGGCGGACTCAATATCGTGCCTCCGTTTGCTTCCAATACCGTGAAAGTATACAACGGAAGAATCGAAGCATTGGCGAGCATTCTGGATATGTTAAAGGATGCGAGAGAAAAATATGTCGTGATGTCTGACGCTAACCTTGCGGTAAACTTCGATTTTACAGCGATGCTGGAGCAGCATATCGAAAGCGGTGCGGATGTGACGATCGCATATAAGAAGCAGGAAATTCCCGTCGGAATGAAAAAGCCGTTTGATATTACAAAGGATCTGTACTACACGTTTGAACTGGACGATGACGGCAGAATCCGTCAGCTGCGGATCAATCCGGAGGACGAGGGAGTTCAGAACCTTTCCATGAACATTTACATCATTGAAAGGGAATTTCTGGTACATATGATCAGCGAAGCCTATAGTAAGGGCATGGTTTATTTTGACCGTGATCTGCTGGCACCGAACCTGGAGCGTCTGAATGTCAGAGGCTTTGAATTTAATGGCTATCTGGCGCGCATCAGTGATATCAAGAGCTATTTCGATGAGAATATGAAGCTGTTAAAGGATGAAAATCTGGACGGTCTGTTTGGCGGCAACCCGATCTACACCAAGATCCGTGACGACAACCCGACCCGTTACATCCAGGGCTCCAAAGCGAAGAACATCATGTCCGCAGACGGTTGCATCATCGAAGGCGAAGTGGAGAACAGTATTCTGTTCCGTGGCGTCAGAATTGCGAAAGGTGCTAAGGTGAAAAACTGCGTCCTGATGCAGGATACAATCGTTGGCGAGGGTGCTAATGTAGAATATGTCATTACGGACAAAAACGTAACGATTTCAGCAGGAAAGGAAATCAAGGGAGCGGACAGCTTCCCTGTATATGTAGCAAAGTATCGCAGTGTATAAATGGAGGATTCCTATGGAAGCTTTCCGGATATGGCTGCAGGAGGAGCCGACGCTGTTTTTAGGAGCAGCGGCGGCTCTGATGCTTATGAGCGGCAGCCTTTATGAGCGGCAGAGAGAACATAAAACAACACAGACTTTGATGTTAAAAGGCGGGACGACGCTGATTGCAGCGCTTGTCGCGGGCGCAGCGGTATGGCAGCAGAACAGTCTGGCAGCACGCTTTGTGCTGGCAGCGACGCTTTGTTGTGCGGTCGCGGACGTCTTGCTGGAACAGATTTTTAATTTCGGCGCGTGCGTGTTTGCATTGGGGCATATCTGCTATCTGGCGGCGTATTTTTCCGAAGCGCATTTTAGCATCGCTACAGCGGTCAGCCTTGTCGTTTTGCTGGCGGGGATGTACCTGATACACCGAAAACAGACCGTCGGAAAAAGCGGCAGGGAGATTTTGTCTGTTGTGGCCTATGGGCTGGTTCTGAGTGCGATGACGGCGGGCGCGATTACCTACTGTGTGCAGCAGAGAGATTTCGGCAGCCTGCTAACTGCAGCAGGCGCAGTCGGATTTTTCGTTTCAGACAATATTCTGATCTGGCGGCTGCTAAGCGGCTGTGAAAGCCGCCTGCAGGGCGCGGTGCTGCTGCTGTTTTATTACGGCGGTGTCTTTTTGATTGCGGCAGGGCAGGTAGTTGGATAAAAATAACGTTTACTTTGCGTGTATTTTTTTGTATGATAGGTTACAGCGTGAAAGCAGAAATTCCTCTGTGCAGGAGGCATCTATGGTGGAAAGGGAGCTGGCAAAAACAGAGGCAGCAGATAGGATCGAAAATGGAGTTTGAACATTATATCCAGCAGGGACAGCAGAAGCTGCGCTGCGGCTACACCACAGGAACGTGTGCGGCGCTGGCGGGAAAGGCTGCCGTCCGGATGCTGCTTGGCGGACAAAAAACAGAAGAAATTTCCGTCCTGACGCCGAAGGGGCTTTGGGTCACGACGGCGGTGGAAGCAATTCAAAGCGGCGACGGCTGGGTCAGCTGTGGCGTGCGCAAGGACGCAGGAGACGATATCGATGTCACCGCGCAGTCCCTGATCTGTGTCAAAGCAAAAAAAACGGCGGGAACCAAGATCGTTATCGACGGAGGCGTCGGCGTCGGCAGGGTGACAAAGCCAGGGCTGGAACAGCCGGTCGGCGCAGCGGCGATCAATTCTGTCCCGCGGCGGATGATTTTGCAGGAGGCGGAGGCAGAGTGCCTGGACGCAGGCTATGAGGGCGGACTTTTGCTGACGGTATTTGTGCCGGACGGGGAAGCGCTTGCCAAAAAGACCTTCAATCCGCAGCTTGGCATCCAGGGCGGAATATCGATTCTCGGAACGACCGGGATTGTTGAGCCGAAAAGCGTGCAGGCGCTTGTGGATACCATCGGTCTGGAAATACGTCAGCGAAGGGCATTGGGGGAAGAGGCACTTTTACTGACACCGGGCAATTACGGCATGGAATTTTTAAAGGATCGACCGGAATTTGCCTCCATGACGCCGGTACAGTGTTCCAATTATATCGGAGAAGCCTTCGATTTTGCAGTCAGCAGCGGATTTTCAAAGGTCATATTGGTGGGGCACATTGGCAAGCTTGTCAAGCTGGCGGGTGGTATTATGAATACGCATTCCAGGGTCGCAGACTGCCGGTGTGAGCTGTTCGCCGCCCATGCCGCACTGGCGGGTGTAAGCCGGGATGCGATCGGCAGACTGATGGAGGCTGCGACGACGGACGCCTGTCTGGAAATTCTGGATGAGGAAGGTAAAAAAGAAGCGGTCATGCAGAGTCTGATGAAAAAGATCGGACAGCATGCAGCGCACCGGCTGGGCGGTACGGTGGAAGTTACGGTTCTGGTGTTCAGCAATCGGTTTGGAGTGTTAGGAGAAACTCAGTGTCAGGAAATATAAAGGGGATTTTTTACGGAGTGAGCACGGGTCCGGGAGATCCGGAGCTGATGACGGTCAAGGCGGTACGCATTTTGAAGGAAGCAGACGTCATCGCAGCGGCACGTGTGATGGGAAAACAGAAAACCGCGCTGGAAATTGCAAAGCAGGCGGTCTACCGGGAGAAGTCGTCAAGGACGGTCTTTTGGAAAACGAGGCTTATGGATATTTCACAACTGTGATTGTAAAGGAGTAAAGAAGTGGTTCATTTTGTTGGGGCAGGCTGCGGCGCGCCGGATCTGATCACATTGCGGGGACGCAGACTTCTGGAAGAAGCGGATGTCATTATTTATGCGGGCAGCCTGGTCAATCCGGCACTGCTCGGGTTTGCAAAAAAAGATTGCAGAATTTACAACAGCGCGCAGATGACGCTGGAAGAAGTGATTGCCGTCATGGAAGAGGCGGAAAGCAGACAGCAGATGACAGTGCGGCTGCATACGGGTGACCCGAGCCTGTACGGGGCAATTCGAGAGCAGATCGACTGCCTGAAAGAGCAGGAGATTTCTTACGATGTGACGCCTGGCGTTTCGAGCTTCTGTGGTGCTGCAGCAGCTCTGGATGCAGAATACACGCTGCCGGGCATTACGCAGAGCGTGATCATTACCCGGATGGCGGGGCGGACGCCGGTGCCGGAAGCAGAGTCGATCGCCTCCCTTGCGGCGCACGGCTGCGCGATGGTCATTTTCCTGAGCGCCGGGATGCTGGAGGGACTACAGCGCGAGCTGTTAAAGGGCGCTTACACGGAGCAGACACCGGCAGCGATTGTATACAAAGCAAGCTGGCCGGAAGAGCGTACGCTGCGCTGTCCGTTGGGAAACCTTGCCCGGTGTGGGAAAGAAGCTGGCATATCCAAAACGGCGCTTGTAATGGTCGGAAATTTCCTCGGGGATGTTTATGACAGATCGTGTCTGTATGACCCGGCGTTTACGACAGAGTACCGGCAGGGAACAGATGCCGGCGGAGCAGACGTTTGCTGCGGTGGGGCGGTCTGATGAGTAATTATATGATCTGTTTCAGCAAGAATGGCGCGGCACTCGGACGGAAGATTCTGACAGCAGCGCCGCAGGAAAATTCCGGCAGCGCAGCGCCTGCTGAAGCTTGCGCAAGTGTTTCGTCTGCGTCCAGCGCAGGCTGGGAGCTGACGGAATGCTTCGGTACTGTCCACGAAAGCCTTGCGGATTGGACCAGACGAACCTTTCAGCCGGGCAACAATCTGCTTTTTATCGGTGCGGCAGGAATCGCCGTACGTGCGATCGCACCTTATGTCCGGGAAAAACAAAGCGATCCGGCTGTGGTCGTGATGGATGAAAAGGCAAACTGGTGCATCCCGATTTTGTCCGGGCATCTCGGCGGAGCAAATCTTCTTGCCAATAAGCTTGCGAAAATGACAGGCGCGCAGGCGGCGATTACGACGGCAACAGATGTGCGTGGCGTCTGGGCGGTGGACAGCTGGGCGAAACAGGAAGGGCTGACGGTTGTAAATCCTTCCGGAATTAAAGAAATTTCTGCAGGGCTTTTGCAGGGACAGACCAAAAAGCTGTTCAGCGAATTTCCCATTTCCGGGAAGCTGCCGGAGGGGCTTGTTTTTTCCGATGCAGCGTCCTGCGATATTTATATCGGAATCCACAGGCTGACAGACCGAAAGCAGGAGCCTCTTTATCTGATTCCTGCAGCGCTGATCGCAGGAATCGGATGCCGGAAAGGTGCACAGCGGGAACAGCTGGATGCGCTGTTTGAGGAAGTGCTGGAGCAGAACAATGTCTGGCAGCAGGCGGTTCAGAAAATATGCAGCATCGATTTAAAAAAAGAGGAACCGGGGCTGCTTTTATTTTGTGCAGAACATGGTATTTTGCTGGAAACCTATGATGCGGAAACGCTCCGTAACCTGGACGGGGAGTTTACCGCATCGGCATTTGTCAGTCAGGTGACGGGCGTGGACAATGTCTGCGAACGGAGTGCCATGGCGGGCAGCCAAAATGGGAAAATTCTGATTTCCAAAATGGCGAAAAACGGCGTGACGGCAGCCTTTGTACTGGATGAGGTCAAAATTTCCTTCTAAAGCGAATGGTATCCTGAAAATTCTATTTTGTGGGAAGAAATTTCAGGATAGTTGTATGCAGTGAAATATCGATTGACGGAGAGAAAAACGATGAAACGTCTTTTTGTAGTAGGGCTTGGGCCTGGCGGCAGGGATGGTATGACGCTGGAGGCAAAAAAAGCGCTGGAACAGTCAGAAGTAATCTGTGGCTATACCGCCTATGCGGATTTAATCCGGGGAGATTATCCGGAGAAGGAATATCTGGTCAGCGGTATGACAAAAGAAGTCGAACGCTGTCATATGGCGCTTTTGGCAGCGCAGGACGGAAAAACGACGGCGATGATCTGCAGCGGGGATGCAGGCGTGTACGGAATGGCAGGGCTTGTACTGTCGTTGGCAGAAAAGTATCCGGAGACGGAGGTTGTGATCGTTGCGGGCGTGACAGCGGCGCTTTCCGGGGCAGCTCGGCTGGGCGCACCGCTGATGAACGATTTTGCCGTGATTTCCCTGTCCGACCTTCTGACGCCAAAGGACGTGATCGAGAAGCGGCTCCGTGCGGCGGCAGCGGGAGATTTTTCCATTTGTCTGTACAATCCGTCGAGCAAAAAGCGGGCGGACTATTTAAGCTGGGCGTGCCGGATTGTATCCGAGTATTATGCACCGGATACGCCCTGTGGCTGGGTGCGGATGATCGGAAGACAGGATGAAGAGAAGAAAACCTGCACGCTGCAGGAGCTTACCAAAGAGCAGGTGGATATGTTTACGACGGTCTTTATCGGCAGCAGCAGGACAAGCTTCCAAAACGGTCTGTTGGTAACAAAGCGCGGCTATGAAAAGCGGGTGGCGGTCAATCGGGCAGGCGGAAAGGAAAAGCTCAGAATCCTGCTGTTTGGCGGAACAACGGAGGGTAGAGAGCTGGCACAACGCCTGTTGACTCTTCCAGTCATTTTTAAAGTCAGTGTAGCAACTCCATATGGAGAGGAACTGCTGCAGGATCTGCCGCAGGCAACGATTCTGGCAGGGCGGATGGATCGGACGCAGATGGAGCGGGAGATGGAAAAGGGCTATGATCTTGTGATTGATGCGACCCATCCCTATGCGGCAGAGGTGAGCGAAAATATCCGTCAGGCGGCGCAGCAGGAGCAAATCCGTCTGCTTCGGGTTTGCCGCAGAGCTTCAAAGGTCGGAAGTGACTGTTACTGGGTGCAGGATGCAAAGGAGGCGGCAGGACTGTTGCAGACGCTTTCTGGAAATGTCCTGCTGACGACGGGCAGCAAGGAGCTTGCGGCGTTTGAAGGCGTGGAAAAAGAGCGGCTCTATGTGCGGGTGCTTCCCTCCAAAGAAGCGCTTGATCTGTGCGAAAAGGCTCAGATTCCGCACAGCCACATTCTTGCGCTGCAGGGACCCTTCACAACTGCGTTAAATATTGCGCTGATGGAGCAGTACCATATCGGCATCCTCGTGACGAAGGATGGCGGCAAAAAGGGCGGCTTTCTGGAAAAACAGGAGGCTGCGCGTCTGCAGAAGGCTGCGCTTGTCGTGATTGGCAGACCGACGCAGGAAGAAGGGTATTCTGTAGAAGAAGCCTGGAACCTTGTACTGGAGAGCCTGTATGCAAAAGGAGGTGCTGTGGAATGAGAAAACTGACAGTCGTTGGAATGGGACCCGGCAGCCAGTCCTGCCTGACACTGGAAGCGTTGGAAGCGTTACGCAAAGCAGACCTGATTGTCGGGGCAGGGCGCCTGCTTGAAACACTTCCGGAGGGATGCTCGAAGAATCGGAAAATAGCGGTTTCCGCCCAGGCGGTCTGTGATGCAGTGTATGGTTCTGACAGCAGCTTTCCCTGCGTGGTCTGTACCGGGGACACCGGCTGTTACAGCCTTTGTACCGGGCTTGGAAAATACTGGGACGGAGAGCTCTCCATTCTGCCCGGGATCGGAAGTATGTCCTATTTGGCTGCGAAACTGCAGCTGCCGTGGCAGGACTGGAAAGTGGTGAGTGCCCACGGAAGAGCCTGTGATCCTGTTGCGGCAGTTACAGAAAATCCGGAAGTATTTTTTTTGACCGGACCGGACAATACGGCGCAGGAACTTTGCAGACAGCTGATGCAGGCTGGATTTGGCGGATGCCGGGCGTATGTCGGAGAAAAGCTTTCCTATCTGGAAGAACGGATTGTGTCCGGAACAGTTCGGGAAATAGCAGAAAAGATATTTGCGCCACTGGCGGTGCTGGTGGTGAAGCGGGAGAAAACGGCAGACGATATCGGAAACGATACGGTATCTGCGAAAAAGGATTCTGAGAATTCTGTTACGGGATCTTGTTGGCGGGAGCGTGCAAAAACACATGGTCCCGGACTTTTGGATGACTGGTTTGTCCGGGGAGAGGTTCCAATGACAAAACAGGAGGTGCGTGCAGCTGCGCTTGCAAAGCTCGGGGCGGCAGGCGCGAAAGTCCTTTATGATGTCGGTGCAGGAACCGGTTCTGTTTCTGTCGAACTTTCGCTGATGGCAGGACAGGCAGACGTGTATGCGATTGAGTGTGAGGAAAAAGCAGTAGAATTGATTGGGAAGAACCGGGAGCGGTTTGGCTGCGGGAATTTGCATGTGGTTTTTGGAAAAGCGCCGCAGGCATTAGACTCCCTTCCTGCGCCGGACGCTGTGTTTATTGGCGGGACGAAGGGAAATCTGCCGGAAATTATATCCATCCTTTTTGAAAAAAATCCGTCCGTCCGGATCGTTGTGACCGCGATTTTGCTGGAAACAGCACTGCAGGCATGTGAAAGTCTGGAAGCGTTTACCTTAAAGCCGGCAGAAATCATGCAGCTTCAGGTTTCGCGGTCGAAAAAGGCAGGAAAAGGTCATATGCTTTGCGCCAATAATCCGATCTTTTTAATCAGTGCCGGAGGATGTGCAGATGAATAGGATTTTATTTGCAGGTCTGTCCAGCGGAAGCGGGAAGACGGCTGTTACCTGTGCGTGCCTGCGGGCATTGCAGAAAAAAGGAATCTCTGCGGCTTCGTTTAAGTGCGGACCGGACTATATCGATCCGATGTTCCATCAGCGTGTGCTCGGCATTCCGGGAGAAAATCTGGATCTGTTTTTTGCAGATGCAAAAACACTGCAGCGCCAGATTGCCTGCTATGAACAGCGGTGTAAAATTGCAGTGCTGGAGGGCGTGATGGGATATTATGACGGTCTGGGCGGCGTGTCGGACCGGGACTCTACATGGGATGTTGCGTGTGCAACAAATACTCCGGTAATTCTTGTTGTGCGTCCGAAAGGTGCGAGCCTGACGATTGCCGCACAAGTTCAGGGAATGCTTTCTTTCCGGAAAAGAAACCAGCTTGCAGGCATTTTGCTCAATGGCTGTTCGGAAGGGATGGCGCGGCTGCTTGCACCGATGCTGGAGGAACAGACCGGACTGCCGGTGGTTGGTTTTTTGCCCTATGTGGAGGATGCTTCTTTTGAAAGCAGACATCTAGGGCTTGTGACAGCGCAGGAGGTCGGAGCGCTGTCGGAAAAGGTGGACAGGCTGGCAGATGCTTTTTTACAACATGTTGATCTGGAGCAAGTGCTGCGGATCGCAGCGACAGCGGACAGCGTGGCAGAGACAATAAAAAGCGAAGCAGCGTTAAAAAGCCCGGATTGTCCGGATTCTCCACAGTTTCCTGCCCCGGATAAAGAGTGCCTTCGAATCGGCATTGCACAGGACACAGCATTTTGTTTTTATTATGAAGAAAACAAAAGGGCGCTGCGGCAACAGGGATTGGAGCTTGTGGAATTTTCGCCGATGGAAGATAAAAAGCTGCCGGAAGGCATCTGCGGACTGTATCTGGGCGGCGGATACCCGGAGCTGCACGCCGGGAAGCTTTCTGAAAACAGTAGGATGCGTCATGCAATTTTTGAGGCGGTCCGTCATGGAATGCCGACGATTGCGGAATGCGGCGGCTTCCTGTATCTGCAAAAGGAACTGGAAGACGCTGAAGGACAGGTCTGGGAGATGACAGGCGTTTTGGATGGAAGCGGATTTCGGACGAACCGTCTGCAGCGCTTTGGATACGCGGTCATGACAGCAAAAGAAAATTCCATGCTGTTTGAAAAAGGGGAAAGCATTCCGGTGCATGAATTTCATTACTGGGACTGTACCCAGAACGGGACAGCGTTTGAAATGAAAAAGCCGGTCGGAAACAAAACCTGGGAGGGAAGCGTAGCAGGAAGCAGTCTGTATGCAGGCTTTCCGCATTTATATT
>OJQM01001008.1_pt1 | contig 12681 bp, 5 predicted proteins | sample 1598751 | NCBI WGS metagenome assembly OJQM01 (sample SAMN03922455, study PRJEB24848) | human gut metagenome | isolation source: stool sample | host: Homo sapiens | place: Germany | collected 2009-11 | reverse complement strand
ACTAAAAAAAGATTGGGGAGTTGACTTTATTTGATTTAAAAGTTCTACTACAGAAAATTGAACGGCCTTATTCCCCTTTACTGTATCAGCGGTTAGCCTGTATAGCCATTCTATGGCAAAACGGCTCACCTCCAATCGCCTTTCAAAACGTTTGATAGTTAATTCCATATCTGCCAGACGACTGATTTCCATATTGTGGACCTCATCCTCTTTCTTGCGAGTATATCCCTTAACGGTAAGAAAATAGAGTAGTGTACGGATATCTTTTTCTTTGGATGTATTGATTCCGTCATTCACAGCATTGTCATTCAGTTGCTTGCATGATATCCGCAAAGACCCGTCAGGAATGTGGGTAAGGATATATTGTTCGAGTTTTGCAAAACGTTCAAGGAGTATTTGTGATTTTCTTTCCGAGTCACCTGTATCCAACAAATAAGCAGATATATCCTTACTATCGGCTAATATGCCTTCCTGTCGCATTCGTTCCACCACGGATATGACTTCTCTTTTGCTTATTCCCAAAATGTCTGCCAGATAATCAATCCGCGACTCCGCTTCTGAATCTTGAGCTTTGGCAATATATTTCTGGGATATTAATGATTTAATGATTCGGACTGCCTTTTCTATTTCGTTACTGCCAAAGAGCAGCGATGCTGATATACGTTTTCTTGCTTCATCGATGTTCCTTACCGTAATGCCTGTGGCATATACATGAGGCATATTACTCCCTCTTACCAGGTATCCATTTTGTTCCAAAGCCGCTAAAGCTGTCCGAACACGTGTCTCAATATCGGATACCGAATCGTCCCAACCTGCCTGACGTGCAATTTCCAATGCAGAACAGCTGACTTTCATGCGTTGTCTGGTAAGGTCTTTTATAGCTTTCCAGATCTGTTGTATCTCACTAATACTTAGCTTCGTCTGGTTCAATAATATAAAATGCTTGTCTAGGTCGTTGTCACTATAAAGCACATAGCAACGTGCGCTGAGGCTGGGATCACGACCGGCTCTGCCTGCTTCCTGAACATAATTCTCCAACGAATCGGATATATCATAATGCACTACAAGACCGACATCTTTCTTGTCGACTCCCATGCCAAAAGCTGATGTTGCCACAATGATGCGTACTTGATCATTCATGAATGCATCCTGGTTTACAATCTTTTCATCAGGTTCCATCCTGCCATTGAAAGGTAATGCATTATAACCATCACGGGTTAATTTGATAGCCAGTTCTTCTGTACGTTTGGTACGTGATACATAAACAATTGTCGGACAATCGGATTCAGCCACAAGTTCCCTTAGTTTTAAATATTTATCATCGTCACTTTCAGCATATATGACGGAATAACGCAGGTTCGTTCTTGAAGCCGTTGACGCAAACAACTCTAAGTCTAAATCCAATGTATGTTTGAAATAATCACAGATATCTTGCACTACTTTTTGTTTGGCCGTAGCAGTGAAACAAGACACAGGTATCGGGCCCTTGCATTTTTTCTTTTGCTGGTATTCACTAATAAATTTACCTATATAAAGATAATCAACCCTAAAATCCTGTCCCCATGAAGAAAAACAGTGTGCCTCGTCTATCACAAACCTCACAACGTGGCGTCCCATCAATATTCTCTCGATGGTCTTTGAACGGAGCATTTCAGGAGATATGTACAAAAGCGAAGCTTCTCCGTCTTGTACTCTTTGTATTGACAGTGACCTTGTAATAGGGTCTAACAAACCATTAATGGTTACAGCATCAGTAATCCCCCTATCCGCAAGGTTATCTACCTGGTCTTTCATCAGCGACTGCAATGGCGAGATAACAACCGTAAGTCCATGTACAGAACGGCCTGCCATAAGTGCAGGCAATTGGAAAGTAAGCGATTTCCCACCGCCGGTAGGGAATATTGCCAACAATGACTTACCTTTCACCGCGGCCTGGGCAGCTTGCTCTTGAAGTGGCTCGCCCTCATATGTACGGAATCGTCCATATCCAAAAAATGCTTTTAAGTTATGGAGCACATCCAATTGGCTATTGCAATAAACACAGCCTTCGTTACAACTGGTATGACGCAGGAGTTTTATTACAAATTCCACTCCGGGATAATTGTGGAGTACCCATCCGGGAGTAATAGAACGATAGTCGGTAGTGGCAATTAGAGCCAATGCATATGCCAATTCGCAAGGATGTTGCCTGACCAACATGTCAAGATCTGCATGTTGACAGATTTTCCCTACGTAAAGGTTTCTTATTAGTTCAGATACCCCCTCATTGATATATTCCGCTCCCACCATGCTAAAAAAGCCCTCAAACTCTTTCTTGTCCTTTAACAACGAGGCAAATAGCCTGCGTTTTTCGTTTGGCAATAAATTCCAGCGTGTTATTTCGTCTAATAACAGATCTTTTGCTTTTTCGCAATCATTTACCGGATTGTTCATCTGCTCACTTATCAGTTTGTCATCTTTCACAAGCTTGTGGTAAGGACGTTCCGGAAACAATAAAGGTGAGATATAAAGTGTATCGACCAGAAGCCAGCGACATGCTTCATCTGTGAACAGATATCTGGCATCGTGATGAATGATATTATGTCCACAGACATAGTTTACGTCATTAAGAAATTCAAATAGTTCTTCTTTAGAAGTTTTATGATATATTGCACCATCATGACGGAGTGCACCAATATCATGAATCTTATGGTCCTTTAAACCAATCTCAACATCTACTATGGCATAACGTGAGGGCATCATATGGCACATATGGATTTGATTACCGATGACATTATTGGTTTCCTCTGATTTTCTAGTTCCTATGAATCTGCTCCATATCGACATACATTCAATATAATAAGGTGTTTTATAATCGGAATTTATTATGTATCTGCATGTTTCTCTTATTGTCGTTCAGGTATAATAACCCATACATACAAAGGTAAGGATAAATTCACTAAAATCGTCTTTTTTACAACTTTTATATATTGCTATCACATTGCTCATTAAGAAAAACTATACTTTCATAACTAAAAGCTGCTGTTACTGAATAATCATTCCCGGGGTTACACTATATATTACAAATATTTTGAATTTGAAGAAGAAAAACAATGCTAGTATTTTACTCATAATAAAAAATTAGAATAACAGATTTCTATTATTAGATTTCTCTTTTTGTAAAAAGATAGGGGGTTGTCTGACGCAATAGAAGTTAGCAGATTCCTCTCGCTTTATTTTTCTGTGATATGTATAAAAAATCTAAATAAAAGAATGGCCAATCAAATTATTTCTGTGCAATTTTATACGATTGGATTAGAGGTGTGAAGCTCGAATAATAATGGTAATAAAAGTCTGGTTTATTTTGTTTTGAAAGGGCTTCTGTTCTCGTCTAGGGATATAGAGGTCCTTTCTTATTTCCGTGGGGTTAGCTGAAGGCGAAAAGTAAGTGAACAAAGTGAAACGACATACATAACTCCAGTAGGGAGATGAAAGTGGAATAAAAAGTTGTGCAAATCGTGTACATTTTATAATAGAAGTACATTTTTTGTGAATAAAATATTCCCCCTTCGGCTATGTATCTACTATCGTATAATCTTCTGTCTACGACTTACCCAATAAAGAAAAAAAAGAAAAGAAGCCAAGTCATGCTTTAGCCTCTCTCCTTATAAATATTTACCAAGAGCAAAAATTAGCAGGTTGGTCAAGTTTTACCAGGCAAATGAATATCTGTCTTCCCACGTTCCTTCTCCAGGTCTTTTCACTATCAACTCCGTTGGGTAACCATTGGAATTTAACGTCCATTTAAAATCATAGTCACTAAAATAAAATCCCTGTGAGTCATGTGCATAGGGAGCATGCATCCTAAGCGGCAGATGCTTTGTAGCCGTACCGAGCAGCATACCTCCATAGTAAGCATATATCATCTCGTCCATATCCACATCCAGTAGTTCGTCAAACAGCATCAGACATCCCTTGTTTTCTATAGGAGTTGTAATCTCATCTGTTGTATAGTAAATTTTAGTGTCAGGCCATATATCTTGATTATCAATTTTCCCATCACCATTTATATCCTTGCCACCATCATCCAAGAAGGATTGGGTGGAAGTAGCCACCACATCACCATCCTTATAAGTAATCTTCGTTAACTCACCATCGCTTTCGGAACGTCTCATTTCAATCAAATGCCCCTCGGTATCGTATTCCATCTCCCAAGTAAACTCATCAGCGTCGGGAGTACCGGCGTGGTCTATTGATTTGCAGTATTTTACATAGCCATCACTGTTGAGCTGCAAGTTTAGTTCGGTCACATCGCCGTTTTCGTCCGTCACTGTTATTCTGGCTGAATTTATTGAAGCCTCCGCCCGTGTAACAGGAAAATATTCGAAGAGGGCCTTTTCGCCCTCATCAGTTGTAATGCTTGTCACCAATCCCTCTTCATTTTGGGAGATAGACATGCCTGAAACAGATTTGGGGAGCCCACCTGTAAATACTTTCTCCGGATTGACCACTGTAGTTGTGTTGTCGCCATCGTTACCATTACCATTCTCGTCATTGTCACTGCAAGCTGTGAACCCTAAGCAGAAAGCTATCCCCAGCATAAAAGCAGCCATAACTTTAAACATCTTCATAAATCGCGAATCTTGTTTTACCCCCATTCCTTGAAGGGAAATTATATACAAATAAGAAGTATAAGGAATGCTCTCTGAACCAAACAGAACGGATACTTCCAGTTATTATCAGATTGAATTCATACGATATCTTTTTTTGCAAAGAAAGAAAATTTTCACTTAATAAACAATATACGAGGTAAAATTAAAATATGAGAATTACCCTTGTCACATATTGAACTGCACCCCAAAAGTTGGACACAAAAGTTTAGGAGTGCAGTTCATGCGGCAGAGGGGAGGGAAATCTTTGAATATAATTAGAAGGTTATAAAGGTCTAATAAAAAGAAATCCGCCGTTTTATCGTGTTATTTCTCTTTTTTTAGTAGTTTATCAGAAAAAATATCTTTTTTGTTTGCATGTTTTCCAAAATATCTCCATCTTTGCAACGCTGTTTAGCTCCGTTACTTATGAAGTAACAGGCTTAAATTCAACATATTGCTACTGACATTGAGCGCTTTATAAAATCTACCACTTTTTTATTGGCTTCATCTATTTTCTTATTCTGAAAAGGTTTGAGATATGTCTCGGTCACCGTAATTGACGAATGCCCCATAGCTTCAGAAATAACGCCCGGATGAATTTCACAATAGTAAGCTGTCGTTGCCCATGTATGGCGGGCTGTATACGAACTTAGTTTATCTCCCAGTCCTAACATTTCACCAAGCAACATCAACTGCCTATTAAAGTTACGGAGAGCCAACTGATATTCATGATAAGCCTCCTTTGTTCCTTCCCGACTGTTTAATAACGGAAATAAATAAGGAGAGGAGCTATCACAGTCCATGTACCTCTTTAATATAGCCATCGCTTCCGAAGTCAAAGTCACAGACAAAGGTCGGCCTGTTTTACGCCGTCGATAAGTGATTACATTATCACGCAAATCGCTTTTACGCAAATAAGCCAGATCGACAAAAGGCAGACCACGGAGCAGGAACATCAGAACGAACAATTCCTGCGCACGACGCATGGCGGGACTCACGGTAGATGACTGTGGTAATTTAGTGAATACCTTCTTCATGTCTTCTTCGCACAACGCACGTTTGCGGTCAGCACGTGTCCCGGTATACACCGAACGAAAGAGATGCGGCACATAAGGTGCCATACGCCTGTCTACCGCGCGATTGTAAACCGCACGAAATGTACGCAAATAAGTGGAAACAGTGTTCCAACTACAACCACGGCTACGAAGGTGAATCTCGAAGCCTTTTAACCATTCCGGAGTTACTTCACGAAAAGCAAAATCCCTTTTCCCACCATAAGCAATAATGGCATTGAGACTGCTGCGATAAATGTGAGCAGTTCCAAAGTTTCCCTCCATTTGTAGCCCCACTGCTACTTGCTTCATAAATGCTACTACTTTTAACATTTTACTTATTATTTATTAAATGACGCGATAAATATAACAAAATAAGGGGATAGTATGTTTTTATAGAAGAAATTTAAAAACGAAAAAAGAGGATGCCGTTAGGGAAAGGGAGGCATCCTCTTTGGAGGGACAGGAAAGATTCACTTTCACAAGCAAATTCTTCCACTGCTACCCCCTGTTATTTCTTCACATTAAGTGAAGAAAGGGTTCATTGCGGAAATACATACTTTCGCAAGCACGGATTCCCTTGGGGTATTCTCATGTGAGGCTCTTCGCGGGAAAGCGAAGAAAAATGGGGAACACCGCACATGAGATATCTTAAAAAAGGGTTATGCCTTTATACAAACATTATTCTACCACGCAGATACTGACACGATTTTCCGTAGGATTCGTGTTCGGTTGTACGGTATCCCCTTTAAAGTCAGTCACGATCCGGTCCGCAGCAATGCCTTTCGCTTTCAAGACGTCCGCCACGTTGTTCGCGCGCTTCTCTGACAAGGTCATATTGATGCCCGGGTTACCCGTTTCCTTATCCGCGTATCCGGTAACGGCTACCTTGGCAGTCGGATACTTTTCCAGATGCTTCACCAAAGATTCTATTTTGGCAAGCTGGTCATCCTGGATCTTTGCGGAATTCAGCGCGAAGAAGACGCTTTGCTTCATCGGCTCGACGGTCACCACCGGTGCAGGTTTCGGCTGCGGCTTTTCTACCACAGGTTCCGGTTTGGGCTGTTCCACTACAGGCTCCGGTTCGTAATAAACGGGAGCAGTCTTGGTATAACTCTTGCCAAATTTGATACTAAGTCCCACCAATACGTTAAATTGCCAGTCGCAGTTGCCCGCTTTCTTTGAATTGAACTTATCGGAAAGGATATTGGCGTTTCCTTCGATGTTGATCGCCAGACGGTCATTCAGGCGAAGGTCGCAGCCCAAGCCCAAACGTCCGGCTACCAGGTTCTGGCTGTCCTGCCACAGATACTCCATTTCATAAGCACGCGTATCCAGCGCGTTGGCTTCGTCATTGTCGAAAGCGTGATTAAATCCTACACCGGCAAAAAGATAACCATTGAATACACGGTCGGGGTTAAAGCCGCAGAACAAAGCGCTGAGGTCCGCCATCAGGTCCAGGTTGCCTTGAAGATATTTATACTGATAAGATTGGGAGGGAGTCACCCAGCCCGCTCTAGCCTGCCAGCCGCTGACACCGATACGCGCCCCGAATGCCGGAGCGAACTTATAGCCCACGTTGAGGGCGGCTGCCGGAGAGATCAGATCGGTAAATTTGGCTTCGCCTATCGTATGAGCGGCTCCTACTTGCACTTGCATAAACCAGTGGGGATTAAAAAGGGTTTTACCCTCCTCCTTGATCCGCTGCTCTTGAGCGAAAGCCAAGGTGCTACTGACAGTCAGTATGGCTAGTAGTAAATTTCTTATTTTCATCATATGTTATGTATTTAATGTCTTTATCACAGAATGATCTGCATTGCATCCCTCACATTATCAGGAAGTAGTTATAAAAAGGGTGCTCTTTTGAGCAGAGCACCCTTTCGATTGTAGCATGTCTAAAAGTTTATTACTATCTTAGATTTCTTACTTGTTGTTGCCTGCCGGCTCAGCCGTAAGAATCAAGTCTGTCTTAAGGATACCCCAGCCATATTCTATAGAAGCAGGGATAGTGATGGTATATGAATAGCCAATATTTGATTCAGCATTTTCATACTTCACAGTGTTAGTAGCTCCTTGTGTCAGCACTGCATCATCAGGCAACTTATGATTGTTGTATTCCAAGCTTGTGCTAACATTATTTATATCAAGCACGACATTCTTGATCTCTCCGTAATAATCCCAGAATTGACCCAGAACCAGAACTTCGTGATCGTGCTCCCATTGATGCCATTCCCAGCAACCGGAAGTTTGTCCGTTCACTGTACCTGCGTAATGAGGTTTTGGAGAATGTTCATGACTGATTTCCACTTCTGTAGCCGGTACATATTCATATACAGCAGGCACGTAATTAACGCCCGTGATATTAGTAAAGGAAACTTCACTTGATGCAGTAATAACGTGTTCGTCGTAAGTAACATTATTGTTAGACACACATCGGGTCTGCATAACTTGACTAGCAGCATACTGCTCAGCTTGCAATGCAAGTTCAACACGAACAGCGTCTTTACTTATCTTCACATCTGTTACATTAAACACCTTATTATAATCCATAGTCATCCAACCCCAATATTGTGTGCCGTCGGCGGCAGTTATTAGCCTATATTCTTGAACTGTATAACTTTCTCGACCGGTATACATCTTCAAGTCAGTTCCTGTAGTAAATGTAACTGTCTCTGTTTCAAGATTAAATTCAGCATCCTTTGTCTTATTATAATGTCCGTCAACATAAGTGTACTCTGGCACGCAAATTGTTTTCCACCTACCGTGTGTCTTTACAACCGATTCCCAAACAGGATGTGTGATCGCGTAACCTCTCCAGTCTGTCAACAAACCATCGTGCTGGAAGCTGACTTCATCACCACCTGTCGCACCGTCTTTTACAGTGATACCATCAGGCATAGTGAAAGTGACAGGACGGATAAATGTTACCTTAAATCTGTTCACGATATACGTATCACCACTCTCAATCATATACTTGTGAATAATAACAGCTTGCAATCCCTTTTCGCTATTCAACGCTGCCTTAACTGCAGTATTACTCTTGTTCAAAGAAATGATCGTTCCATTCAACTGAACACCGGTAAGAACGTTTGTTGTTTTGACACCGTTGCTATAAGTTGATTCAATTTCGTACGTACTTTCAGTGCATACTCCAGTCGGTATATTAACTGTATAAGTACCATCAACATAAGCTTTCGTTATATCTTGTGAGATTGTACATTCCGAAGCCGGTGAAGTGATAGCACCCGGTCTTTTGGCATTTACTCTGAACGCGATATACTTACCGTCAGCATCCTTATCCCAGAAGGCATCATTTACCTTTGTCTTTTCCGTATCCAAAGCAATGACAGGCAAATTAACTTTCACTGCGAAATGGAAATGAATGTATTTCGGATATTTATTAGAAGAAACCTTATTGCGGAGTGTCAAAGTAGCATACAAGTTAGCTCCAGTTATACCTACATTTCCAACCTGTCCATGAGCGAATCGCCAAGTTACAATCTTAGTAGCTTTGCCGTCAGTTGCTACACCGTCAATCAGTCTCGGTGCAGCAATACCCGGAAGAGCAACACCATTCTTAAGAACTGAGGTTTCTAGGTATTCATACGTATTCCAGAATTCCTCATGACTCATACCTTGTTCAGAACCGTCACCCTTGTTCATCAAACGATAGATATTATCACGCAGATAATCCTCTTCGAATTTATACAGTTTAGATTGCGTATTTGCACAGCCATAAGTTTCAGTACCTTCTATAGTCACGGCCATATCAGGAGTCTTCTCTGCTACGATTTCAACTTTCACGAAGCCGCGACGAACTACATTACCGGCCTTGTCTACCAACTCAACCTTGAAAATAGGAGTACGTCCTACAAATTCCGGGTTATGTCCATTATCAGCAATCGCCTCGAAAGTACCCTTCTCAGCATCTGTACATACCAAGTCTTTCTGCTGATTAGTTATAGTAGAGCCACTTTGTACATTATACTCAGAAGATGCTACAGCAAAGCGGTATGACAATTCATAATCTTCAACAGGGAACGCTTCATGTGAACCGTCCTTCACAAGACAAGTAGCTACCAATGACTTCAAGTCAAACACTTTGTCATATGCCATTTCGTAACGAACGAGTGTAGTCTTACATGCACTGAACGTTTCTGCGAAATGAGCTTTATCCTTTCCAGTTGCCAAAGTCGCTCCGTCGGCAATAAAGATGTCTTTAGGAGTGATCAGATCGTCATATACAGCTACATACGGAGAAGTGATTACGGGGTCTGCATCCTTCTGGGCAGGATCACCGGTCATAGTTGCCTGCAAAGCAATCATGTTTGTTTTATCTTCTGCCGGTCTGACATTGGCATGCTTACGACGAAGTGTAAAGTCAACAGTTCCTGTAGCGGTATTCTTGATCGGTTGTCCGATGATATCTACCAAATTGCTGCCTGCCGCGCGAGTTCCAGTTTCAATAATAGTTACAGTACGGTCAAGATAGCTATAAGTAGCATTCGCCAAATTGAAGCTCTTCGGATTGAAATGGTAGCTGGCAATTGCCGGAGCACCTACAGAAAATTTATACCTAGTAGGAACTAGAGCATTTTCATCCGGATTCATTGCGCTATACTGCAAAGAACTGAATTTAACAGCTTCCACACCGTCTACAATATAATCCGGAGCAAACGCGATGCTGCTCAAGCGAGCGACGATCAATACATGCAAGTTGCTGATTTCTGTAGAGATGAGAGTTCTAAGAGTGGTATCCAGAGTAGTAATTCTTTCTCCAAGTTTACCCATATCTGCTTTGATTTTATCCAGCTCGCCATCGATTCTATCTCCCAGATCTTTGAGGTCCTTATTAGTTTGCACCAAATCACCTTGCAAGTCCTTAATATCCTTTGCATTGTCACCTATCAGTCCGCGCAATGCACTGTTTTCCTCTGTCTGCGCATCCCACAATTTTTGGTTTGCTTCCTGAGCGGCTTTCAGTTCATCCTCAGCTTTCTTAATAGCTTGCGCAAGAGCTTCGTCAGCTTCTATCTTGTTGGCGTCTATCATGCCTTTCAATTCCTTATCATAAGCTTTCAAGGCATCCAACTGAAGTTGAAGGTTCTCGTCCGCAGCGATCAAAGTCTTGATAGCGTCTTGAGCGTTCTGGATATTGTTCGCGTTGGTGACTACGTCCCCCTTAAGACCTTCTACAGTACCTGTCAGTATACTTAAGTCGGCTTGAACACCGTCAATCCTACCACTGAGCAACTGAACGACACCCTCAATGTCTTCATTGAATTGCGCGATAGCGGCTTCCAGATCTTTCTTGTCAGCCTTGGTCGCGTTGATTTCAGCGATAGAAGAGTCTACATACGCTTTCATCGCAGTTACTTCTTCCGTGATTTTAGCGAGCGCTTTAGCTTCGGCGTCGGCAGCAGCCTGTTTTGCAGCTTCTGCTAAAACTTTGGCTTGGGCAGCTTCGGCAGCGGCAGCGTCACCGGCAGCTTTGGCTGCATCGGCAGCTGCCTGGGCTTTGGCAGCGTCGGCCTTGGCAGCGTCGGCAGTAGACTGGGCTGTCTGCAAAGCAGCCTGCAAGGCAGTCAGCTGAGCAGTCAACTGTTCTTGTAGAGTGCCAACGGTAGTTCCGTTTTTGTCGATTTGTTCTTGTAACGCCTTGATGTCGTCATCGTAGTCTTTACAAGAAGTAAATGTACCTGTTGAAGCCGCCAACAGCGTTCCAAACAGGATTGCACTTAAATACTTTTTGTTCATGATAAAAAAACTTTTAATTTATAAATTAAAAAAATAATAAAAATATAGTTCTTGTTTTGGATTATCAATTCCCATAAATCCCATGTTTTACTCCTTTCATTCCTTGCATAACCTCCTTTTCTTAAATTAACATTTGCCTTATACAATATACTCTGAAGTATATAGTCTATGCACACTTTACCCGTTACTTTGTAGGTAACGGGAAAACCTTTGTACCTGCCCCAAAAGGGTAGTCAATACCGGAAAATGTCTGAATTGGTAATGAAACATCTTTACCCCTGCTTCTGAGAAGAGGCAGAGGGGAGGAAATTCTTTTATCTAAATTAGAAGGGTGAAACACTCTAATACTAAGAAAATCGCTGTTTTATCGTGTTATTTCTCTTTTTTTAGTAGTTTATCAGAAAAAATATCTTTTTTGTTTGCATGTTTTCCAAAATATCTCCATCTTTGCAACGCTATTTAGCTCCGTTACCTACAAAGTAACGGACTAGCTATCAGGCAGATATTCCTATCACCGAATGCTTTACATAACTGATTATTTGTGTGTTGGCTTCATCAATTTTCCTACTACGGAAAGGTTTCAGATACGTCTCCGTCACAGTGATGGAGGAATGCCCCATCGCCTCGGAGATAATACCCGGATGAATTTCGCAATGATAGGCGGTCGTCGCCCAAGTGTGACGGGCAGTGTACGAGCTGAGTCTGTCGTTCAGCGCCAGCCATTCGCCCAGAAGCATGAGTTGCTGATTGAAGCTGCGTAATGCCGATTGATATTCGCGATATGCTTCCTTCGTCCCCTCACCACTTTTCAACAGAGGAAATAAATAAGGAGATGTGTCGTCACGACTTATATACTTCTTCAGGATTGCCATCGCTTCCGGAGTCACAGTAACCGACAGAGAACGACCCGTCTTACGCCTGCGGTAAGTTATCACATGATCACGCAAATCACTTTTACGCAAATAGGCAAGATCGACAAAAGGAAGACCGCGAAGCAAAAACATCAGAATGAACAATTCCTGTGAGCGCCGCATGCCGGCAGGCACGACAGAAGACGAAGACACCCCAGCGAACACCTTTTTCATATCTTCATCACACAAGGCACGCTTGTGATCCGCACGGGTACCCGTATAGACAGAACGAAACAGATTGGGTACATAAGAAGCCATGCGACCATCCACCGCACGATTATAGACCGCACGAAACGTGCGTAAATAAGTGGAAACAGTGTTCCAGCTACA
>OJQM01001002.1_pt1 | contig 12789 bp, 10 predicted proteins | sample 1598751 | NCBI WGS metagenome assembly OJQM01 (sample SAMN03922455, study PRJEB24848) | human gut metagenome | isolation source: stool sample | host: Homo sapiens | place: Germany | collected 2009-11 | reverse complement strand
TCCTTATCCGATATAACGGAGTTTAATTGTTTCTTCAAGCCGGACACCTCCTCCACAAGCTGCTGCATGGTTACGGACATTTCCGTATATATGCTCTGGGTTTCTTTCTCCTCCTTATTAGCTGTAGTCTTGCTTACAACAGTAGGGTATTGTCTGCCGGCACTGTCGGGCACAGAAAGATAGGTAGTAGTGTTCTCAACTTTTAAATTAGAAAGCTTCTCGCTTGTTTCCTTCCGCACCATATCCATATTATACAGAAGAGAATCCATACGGATATGCATCTTCTGTAACACGTCAGAATAATCCATGTGGCTTTCCTGCTCCATATTCTTAGGTACAGCACACGATGAAAGCAATATGCTCCACAACATAGCGGACAAACCGACGGCAAGCCAGAAAGAAAGCCTTCTGAACTCCGACAAACGCATATGTTCAATGAACCTTTTCATGACTCAAACTTTAAATCGTTTATGCGGTTCATCCATCCCCGTTTGAACTTGTTGTTTGCCGGGCGTTTCCTGCATATATCCTCGATGAAGTCGAACCGGGCAATCTTAATCATGTCGAACAACTCACGAGGGTTCCTGGCATTCACCGCAGCAATGGTCTTAGGGCCTACTATTCCATCCACGGTCACACCAAGCAATCTTTGGGGAATTTTGACGCCATGCACACCGGATGCCCACACCCAATCGACAAGGATATTCGCCACGGACTGACTTGTTATCAAATCTGCCTTCCATCTGTCCCAGTACATGGTTTTCAAAATTTCCGCCCATTCCTCTTTAGTGAGATTTTTCAATCTTTCAATTGTAGGCTTGGGGTATCCTTTCTTTCGACAATATGCCTCATAGGTTCCAATAGTCACGCCCATGTTCGTAGCACCTCCAAGGTCTGCCGGGTCATTTACCCATCCACCTTCCCATTTGATAATGAACGGTGCAAGTTTATTCACATCAGCCATTTTTGTTTTCCTCCTTTACCTTTTCATTGTCAAACAATGCCTGAGCCATGATTTTGGCAATATCATCCTTGTTCTCGATGATTACACTCATCGTCTTCTCAGCCTTCCGTAGCTCCGCTTTCTCCCATGACTTCTCCCTTACCGACACGAACTCACAGAAGATACAGTAGCCAGTCCACAGCATCGAGAAGACCGGGAAAGGGATAACCACACAGCAGAGCAGGTCGATAAAGCACAATTCGATGAACGGGGTAAAATACTTCCTTGCTTTGGTGGCGGTCTTCTTATATCCCGTGGAAGTCCTCGCCTCTCCCCTCTGACGGGCTTTCAGCACTCCGGAAACCAAATCAACGAACATTGCACCGATAGTGGCCGCAATACACAAAGCAATCAGCACAATGTGAGTCATCATGTGCTCGTTGATAAAATTGTAAATCACATCTTTCATACTAATGTTTCAAATTATAAATTCATACGCTCTACAACTAACCAAAAAAGTGTCTGTCAAAAACGACAAAAGCCCCCGAGCCGGATGCAAAAAAACATCAGCTCAGAGGCTTTGATATATGTCGGACAAATACAAGTACATAGTTACGGTGCCGTACATCTTCATACGGGTACTGCAAATATACTAATATTCTGTCAAACACCATACTAATCCAAACTTTTTTCACATGCAAAGCTAACCTTATAAGAGCAGATTAGGAAGCTTTCAATGGACGCAGAACGAACAATCGGGAAAAGGTTCGTTTTTCGGCAAAATCGCTATCTTTATAACAAAAAAATGATTTACGCATACATTAGGGTAAGCACAGACAAGCAGACAGTAGAAAACCAGCGGTTCGAGATAGAGAATTATTGCAGGAAAAGGCAGATAGATGTAGACCAATACATCGAGGAAACGATAAGCGGAATGAAAGATGTGGACAAGAGAAAGCTCGGTATATTACTAAAGAAGATGAAGAAGGACGATACCCTTATAGCCTCGGAAATATCCAGACTGGGCAGGCGGTTGCTGGAGGTTATGTCCATTCTCGACAACCTGATGAAAAAGAAAATTCGAGTAATCACCGTGAAGGAAGGCTTTGAACTTTGCGATAATCTACAGAGTCACGTCATAGCATTTGCTTTCTCACTGGCTTCCGAAATAGAGAGAAGCCTTATCTCACAACGCACGAAAGAAGCACTTGCAAGGAAAAAATCGCTTGGAATGAAACTCGGAAGGAAAACGGGAGGGACAAACTCCCGGCACAAGCTTGACAAACACAAGGACCTTATACGCACCATGGTCGACTACGGATACAGCAAAGCAGCCATCTGCCGGAAAGTCAAGTGCCAGTACAGCACCCTTGACAAGCATCTCGAAAGAGAAGGACTGATAGTTAGGAACTATACTCCGCGTCCACGAAAGCCCAAGGACATCCCCACAGAAAAAAGAATCGTTCCTCAAAAAAGAAAGAAGCGAAAAGTCATCATCAAGAAAAGAATCCAAACCGACCGCGCACCACATGTGGAATACCAAGCAGCCGCTTACCAATATCGCCACCAATTGATGGAAGCTGGCACACTTCGAGAAAAAGGCATTGTTGTTGATGTAGACAAGCCTGCCATACTTGAGGAGAAAAAGGAGAAGCTCAAGTCTATTCGGCACCATCATCATTTGCTTTTCCCTCACGAAAAGGAAATATTGAAATTCTTGAGGCAAGGGAAAAGCAAGGTCTTTATCTCCCGATACTTTAATTGTAATATAAAAACACTGGATGCGCACTTGAAGAGAATGGGGGTGGAAGTGGTGTATAGGTGATGCCCATTAAATGTACAAGATTATGGCAGAAGATATAAGAGAAGACCAAATGACTGTGTCCAGCATTATAGATTACTTGCGAGGGCTGAAAGGTAAGGATAGCGTGCTGATATCATTATCCACATTACTATCAATGACGATAAAAAATGCAGGGAATGTAGGCGATGATGATTTGAAAAACGTTGGAACATGTTTCGGGTATTCCTACTCTTCCAATGACGGCTCAGGCATTAATGGCATTTTCTTATCAATAGAAGTAGTGGGATGTTATTTTCAACTCAAAGTGTCACATACTGGGTACCCTATGAAATTTAGAGTACATAATCATGAAAACAGTATTTGGACATCTTGGAAATCTATATCTTTTACTTAATAAAACTTTGGGAATTGCATAACCTTTATGCTGTTGTATCTCTTGCCCATTAAATGTACAGAAGTATGGCAGAACAAGATATTAAGGAAAATGAGATGACCTCAGTCAGCAGTGTGGACTATGTGAGAGGCTTGAAAGGCAAGGATAGTGTGTTGATAAAACCTGGCGACCTTCCTCATCCGAACACGGGCAGTGGATATACGAAAGCTGCTTTATCTAATGGGAAGTGGTATAGAATAGCCAGAGGTGTAAACGGTGATAGCCCTTCTTCTGGAATATTTAATATTGCAAATAGTTTTGCCTATGAAAACTCAAAAGCGATATTATTTTACGCTTTTACCGATGCATATAGCGGTGGCTCTTTCATTACTAAAATAGCTGCTTCAAGTGTCGTTCCCATTTCAAAAGCTCGTGTATTGTCCATTAAGTCAAATTCGGGAACTTCTTACTTAGATGTATTTGTCCGCTTAAATGAAATAAATGTAGTACATATAGCTGCATCATCCATGATTGGTTTTACGTTGCAGACACCGGAAGAGGTTAGCAAAACCATTCCTGAAGGCTATTCTGTAAAGGAAGTTTCCTTCTGATAGTGGCTCTGCAAGCCATGTGGATTTTCATTCTGGTTATGCCCGTTCTGACCGAGATGGCCGGAACGGGTAATAATAATTAGTATTACCTATGAGTAATAAATTATACTTTAATCACCTTCAATCTAAATGTTGCTTCAATATCTCTATTATTCTTTATGTAAAAGCTTCCATTTACTTCCTTTCGCCCAAAAACAACACTCTTAGTCCCATCAGTATAATCACAGAATAAATTGTTCCCTCCATCTGATACAAAACATTTCTGATACGCTCCAACGCTATAAATAGCAGTTCGTGATGCTGTTGGAGATGTTAGGAAATACACACCAGTTCCAAGATTTCCAAGGTCTTTTTCCTCACCTGCTGCTAATGTAAAGCTATGGGTGTGTATTCCCATTGCACTTACTACTTCTGCCAATGTCGGTGATGTGCTATTACCATTTGCGTCCAGCCCACGCAGCCGTGCTGGCGTTCCACCAGCCATCGCATTCTCTCTAATATCTTGTTCTGCCATAATATTGCATATTTAAGGGGCATCCGCTTTAAAAACATGATACCCTAATTTAACATTTAAATAATTAACTCGTTTTTGTTTAAATAAATTCCCGAATTAACGGCATCGGGAAAGCCGAAAAAAGAACAAGTTTCCTTGTTATAGAACAGTGCCTTCAGAAGATTCCTCGACCACTTCCACAAAACCACCGGACACCAGGTCGGCAAGGTCAAAAGACATTCCCATACCGCTGTCACGGATGCACAAGTAAAGCACATCCTTGTCTGTGTAATACTTGCCGTTAAATAGCTCCATTCCCTGCTTCCAGGCTATCGGGTCCTCCTTCGTGCCGGACGCTTCAATCTGGACAACCTTGTAGAGGGATTCTGTTCCTATACCCGGTACCCACTGTTCGGCAAATTCATGCTCCTGAATCACTTCATACAAAGTGTCTTCGTAGGTGAACATGAATCCGATAGGCTCAGTCTTGCCAATTAATTCATCCCATTTTGGGAAATACTCCTTATGCTTAAGGCTCTCCTCAACCGTCAGACCTGCGGTGTTGATGTTCTCCTTAATAATCTCATGTAGCGTGTCCACCTTGTCCAGATACTCATCCGACAAATCGGACGAGTCCAATATCGTCCCGGCATTGAGCATGCGTTCCTTCTCGGCTTCAGATACCTGGCGATATTTGGAAGCCTCCGAAGCGTCGCTGATATACGCGGTATTCCCGAACACCCTTTCATCTATGGGCACATCCGCACTCTGTGTAAGGTAGTGCCCTCCGTCTGCCTGCAAAATCATTGTTGTTCCTCCTTTCTTGTTTCATTATCATTTGTACTCTCCTTAACATTCATGTCGAACGAATCAAGCAGTGAAAGATTGCCGAAGTTTTCCGCGAATTGCTTCATCAAGGTAATCTCCTCGTCAGAATACTCCGTCGCCCCTTCCGACTTGTAAATCTTCATCGCCAGCGCATGGCAAGCCACACCACTACCGTTCAAGTAGATGATATTGGCAAAGCCTTCCCTGCAATCCTGCACAAGCACTTCCTTATGATTGATGGAAGTGTAAATCTCAAATCTTTCAAAATTGATTGTTTTCATATTAGTTTCAATTTGTATATCCGTAAACCCAATCTCTATTGTGTGCATCATATATGTAGATGTGCCACCGGTTAGAAGCGAAACTTCCTCCACTACCGGTTATGGTATCTCCTGATGCAGCTGCTACATTAACCTTTTTCTCGTTTCCCGAACACAACCATATCTCCTGACCGTCCTCGCATCCTGCCGGAAGAGTAACCGTTATTTCAGCGGTATTCACCAGCCTCACGATACTGTCCATATTGGTCAATGTCGTGGAAGTAGAAACCCTTCTGAATCTTCTACGGAATCCGGTAATATGCCCTTTGGGAATATATAGCGCGCTATTGCCATGAACGTTGCTGTCATCATAGGTTGTAGCCCCTGCTATTGAGATGTACAGCCCCGCCTTGTTATAGGTATAGGATGATGTGCCGGTATCTTCAAAACGTCCCAACACCTGCATATTGGAAGTTGCAGGCATACAGTTCAGCCCGATGCCCACCCATTTGTTACTGGCACTGAATCCCATAAATGCAGAACTGTAGCCATCCGCATGCAGGAAGAACTTGGAATTGGAATAAGAGTTGTTCCCAGAACCACCGTCATACGCGCCATTTATGCTTGAAATGCTGGTACCAGAAATTTTGAAGCCTGCAATAGTACCACTCTCTATATTTACATTATTAAATATGCCTTTTGTAGCATTTATATCGCCATGAACCTCCGCATTCATGCAGATTACTTTTCCGCTCTCCAATACTTGGAACGGGGCATTGTCAGGCTCGTGCGCTCCAGCCCATATACGCACCTTGCTACCTTCTTCCGAACCGGAAAGACCTGCTGTCACGGTACCGTCATCCTTCTTGATAAGCAGCTGGTTGCCCTGCATGAAGTCAATACTCGCGTTCTTTGCAATAATGAGGGACGTGTAGATAGGACCTACACCGCTTAACTTGGTCCATGTGGACGATGACACTCCCGGCTTGTTGCTTTCCGAGCTTGTATGGGTAGTGTTGCATTTGTAGACATCCCATCCGTCGATTGCGGCATTGTTTCTTATCATGGCAATATCAAGGTAGCGAGTGCCGCTTGTCAGAGCTTCGTCGTTGCGGTATGTCACGTCCACAGCCCATTCGGAATGCCTTATGATGCAGCCTTGGATGCCCTGCTCTCCTTTTTCCCCAGGCTTGCCATCAGCTCCGGGTTTCCCGTCAACACCAGGTTTTCCGTCTTCACCCTTTGAAGCAAGTAAATCATACTCCGCGGAATTCATCTCGCCGGAAAGTATGTACCCGTATGTCTTGCCACCGTCCTGGGTCTGGGTGATGCGTCTGCCGTCGCTGGTCGTAGTAGTCCATAACGGTGGGTTGGTGGTCTCCTTCTTGGCTATGTATGATGAGCCGCCCATCGTGACAACTCCTTGCTTGGGCACGATAAGCCCGGTATGCCATCTGCCCATAGCGGTTATGCTATCACCCTTATCACCTTTGATTTTAATTGGCGTGCCCCATGTCCCATCACTTGCGGATGAAGCAACCTTCTGCGACATCCATATAGCTCCACTTGTAGCATTCGTATGCCAGCCTCCGGTAGTACCGTTTCCCGTAGGAACAGAAGGCTGGGAAGTGCTGTCATTGTAAGTTATGAACACGCTCAATCCGTTCGAGCCGGCTGCACCGTCAGCACCGTCCGAGCCGTCAACGACCATCAACGACCATGCTGTCCCGTTCCATATGTATACACGACCGTTATTGGTGTCCCTATATGCCCAGTTGATTTGAGGATTGGAAGGTGGAGACTGCAGGTCGCCTTTCCATACGATGCTCAGTCCGTCCTTTCCGTTCTTTCCGTCAATTCCGTCAATGGTCATTTGATACCACTGGCCGTCTTGATATACATACGACTTCTTGTCGGTCGTATTCTTGTACGCCCAACCGTTCTGAGGAGAGGAAGGGGCAGACGAGAAATCACCTTTCCATACAATACTCGTACCAGCCACACCTTCTGCGCCATCAATGCCATCAAATCCATATTTAGCCCAGAGAGCAGGTGTGCTGAAGTTACTCCATATGCCGTTTCTCTTCTTCCTCTCGCTTATCCATTCAAAAGGCAGGGATTCGGAAACGCCAATAGGGTCATCATGCCATCCGGAAGGGATATAATCATCCGTCTGTGAGGTCGCTGGGGTGGAGGGGCGGTTTTCCTCCGTGGTATGAATAAACACTCTTTCGTAATCGGTACCGTCGCTTCCGTCCTTTCCGCTCTGGACAAGCAGGTCGTATTCCTCCGTATTTGATTCACCGGAAAGTATGTATCCGTATGTCCTTCCTCCGTCCTGCGTCTGGGTAATGCGCCTGCCGTCATTTGTCGTAGTGGTCCACAACGGTGGGTTGGTCGTCTCCTTCTTCGCGCAGAAGGTGCTCCCTCCCATCGTGACGATTCCCAGTTTGGGCACGATAAGCCCGGTATACCATCTGCCGAGCGAAGACACGCTCTGTCCGTCTTCCCCCTTAAATTTTGACCATGTATAGTCAGAAGGATTGTTACTTTCTGTAGCAGTCTCTTTGTTGACGGCTATACCGATATATTTAGTCGTGTCTTTAGGCTGTTGGTACATGCCCGCTCCGTCCGCATTGTCCGAATAGGCAACCCATGTGTAATAAGTCTTTCCGTCGGCACCGGTAGCACCCGGTATACCGTCTTCTCCCTTTATATCGCTCCATGTATAATCGGAGGGATTGTTACTTTCCGTAGCGGTCTCTTTGTTGTAGGCGAAACCTATATACGCTTTTCCGGTAGGATTGTTGCTTATACCACCACCTTGCGCGTTGTCGGCATATTTTATCCAGGTGTATAGAGTTTTCCCGTCAGCTCCGGCAGGACCGGGAACACCTTGAGGGCCTTGGGCACCGTCCTTACCGTCCGTAACAAGAGGTATTGTCTCCACGTCCACTACTGTACCGTCCACGTAGAATATGAACTTGATGCTCTTCTGGAAGCTTGATACCGGTACTCCAGCATTGTTTCCGATTGAAATTTCCGCTCCACCGTCAAGGGAGTATTTAAGTTCGCCCGTCCCGGTCTCGGCCGTGCCGCCGGAAACCGAAGACTTCAACCGTGTACACGATACGGATGTTACATTGAGATTACCATTGGCATCCTTTATCACGGCAGATACGCTCGGGACAAGCCGGTACAGAACGGCATCGGCGCCACCCTTGACACCTGCCAGGGTAAACGTGAGCTGCCCGGTGTAGGTTTTGCCATTGTAGGTGGCGGTCAACGCGACGGGTATCGGGTTCCTGCCGTCCAGAGCCACGCCCTGCTTGACACTGAAAGTTATCTCTCCGGTGGAAACGTCGTGCGTCTCGGTGACGTTGGCAGGGAGCGTGCATGTTATGCCGGTAAGGGGCATCTTCTTGCTGCCGTAGCTCATCCAGGCAACCGTGTTTATCGATGTATCCTGGTACACCTTGCCGTCATTGGTAAGGGTGACGTTATCCATCTGGTTGGTGAGGTCTGCGAACACTGCCGATTCTCCGGGGTCGCCCTTGTCACCCTTGGAGGCAATCTTCTGCCAGTCATTGTTCGTGCCCGGCTCGGCTGACGAACCGTTCTTGTTCATGCAGGCCCATGTGCTTCCGTCATGGGTCACGCTGTCGTAGTAGTCATATTTTCTGCCGGATTCCCAAACGCCCTCATAGCTCAAGTCCTTGGCTGGGGTGCCGTTGGGCTTCAAGCGTTCTATCGTGCCGGAGATGTACACATTCTTGCCGTAGAACGAATAACCGGAGAAATCCATGCCACCTATGGAAAGGCCGTTCAGCTTTCCTACCTGCATCTCGATGTTCGTTTCCGGGTCTATCACCCAATTGTTGACATGGGTAATACGACGGGTGTAGTATCTGTTCTCGTATGTAATGTCCTGGCGGTCCTCGTCGGTGAAGTTACCGTATGCGAAGAAGTTCATGCCCGGCATCGGATGAACGGACGTACCCACCTGAAGCTCATACTCGAACTTCATGATTCCTGCCTCGTTCTCCAGTATATTGGTCGGAGTAAAGTAGGATGTGGCGAAACCGGAATACTCTATGAAACCGTTCGCGCCAATCGTATCCTTGTCGGTGTTTCCCCCACCTATGTTGTGGAAGATACCCCTGCATATGTCGCTTACATGAAGCGTACCGTATTGGCCTTCCAGAAGGTCAAGGGTGGCGATGCGGTTCTCTGTATCTACAGTCTTTATCGTTCCGTAGGCGAACGTATTGGCTTTGTCACCCGATATAACGTCTATGCAGTTGAAGGTAATCTGAGGGACAATAAGCTCCTCACGGAATACAGCCTTGTCCGTCTCGATGACAACCTTCCCGTTCTCGTCCAGATAGATGTAGCCGCCGCTTCCTCCGATAATGCCGGAAACGAAGTTCTTGCTTATCTGAATTCCCTTCTCCGCGGTGAGCTTGTCGCCGACTTCCAGCTTGAAGGGGGTGCGGTCGTTGGTGGTCTTGCTGAGGAAAAGCTTTTTCAACTCTTCATCGTGAGCCGCTATCTCAGCGATAACACGCAATGCACTCATTATATCCGTATCCGAAAACTCCCCTTCTTCCGTATCTTTGTTCAGGATTCTTGTAACCGGCATCCCATTTATTTTCAGCCCCTTCAGATAATCGACAATAGCCGTTACACTGCTGTCCTTCTTCCTATTAATAAACTCATCGTTAGCCCTTAGTGATGACAATACATTTGTGTCCGAAAAAGCAGTGGAGTCCCCGGTCTTTATAATATCAATCCCGACGCCTCCCCCCGGAGAAACCGAAACCGTTCCACCGCCACCGGATGGTGACGATGAAATAGGATAGTTGGCAGAGCGAGGCTTTGCTGGGGTCGTTCTTGATATTATTGGTATCTCCTTCATTTCTCAATCATTATACACTCAAACCGGTCAGCAGCATAATCAATGGAACCGCCGGCGTTGATAAATCTTTTACTAACCAAAAAATTGTCTGTCAAAATCGTCAGCGGAGATATTTCTTTACTATTTTTAACTATCTGGGTGAGCTTTATCCGAGTATCGCTATAATGGTTGATTATACGGGTTATCAGCAGTTCTTCAGGTCGCTTGTTCTTTCCAAGAATGGAATTATACAGATTATCTGTGAGGTAATTACCATCAAGCAACACCTTGCTATAGCATGCCCCGTCATCATTGTATGAGCTTATTTTTAACTCTATCTCATCAAGTTCATTGATAAAACTTTCATTCAGGACATTCTCATAAACACGGTCAGAATCATCTGTATCCGTCATACCGTCGATATTCTGGAAAACACATTTCAAATCCTTTAAAAAACAATTCACATATCCACTAAACAATTTCCCGATAAAACTCTTTATGACAAACTTTGGCTGTCCCCCAATCGAAAAGCCCAACGGCATGATATATCCGTCCAACCCGTCATAAGGCATACTCAATGTCTTGGTAGATTTTATACTAAGGAAACCGCCCGACACCGGTTCATGGAATGTTCCATCCTTGCCGTCATCAATATATACGTTGAATGTGGAATATCCGTTCGTGAAAGTGGTCCCATTCCAATATTTATCACCTATCGAGAACTCACAGACAAAATACGGGGGTGTGTGAAATCTGGGCAAATCATCCCCGAACGAATACATTTCATCTATAGGGACCAATGTCGGCAATTCGGCTTTTGAGGCCAGCACAAGCTGCACACTTCCTTGTATGGCAAACGCACCGTCTTTATATAACGCAGTAGGAAGAGGCCTTTCAAAAGTCAATATCGGGTTATCGGATTTTAAATTGTATTTCGTGTCATCCGGCCGTGCGCCTGATGGATAAAGCACCGTCCTTATCTGTATCAGGTCTTCGTAATTGTAGTTGGTAATATTTGGCTCCCACTTGTCTCCATTCTTTTCCATTTCATAATTGCATCTTTTTATCGGTATAGCCCCATACAAAAGTTCAACATCATCAAGAAACATATTCCTTATTGCATCTTCATTCACCGGATTCTGTGTTATTCCCGGTTCGTAATGGTACATTTTATATTCATTCGGCAAGAAATAAACCTTTCTGGAAACCTTATTGTCCTTCACGAATTCCCTCGCATACAACAATTTGTCTCCAAGACGGAAAAGTGTTTTAAAATCCTCCTCCGGGAATATCTTCCCCACCGGATAATTGTTGCACTTGACTGTCACCTTGTTGTAACCCGGAAGAATATCCAAGGAGTGACCGGAACCGGCAAATCCTATATCTTGCACTATCAGGCTGTTCACACCCATCTCTTCCTTAGCCGCTAATGATAAATCGTACTTATTGTATGTTCCCTCATGGTCTATATCAACAAAATAAAGCTCTCCTTTCCAGTCTACACAAGTCCAATTCAAGAACTTACAAATTTCCTCCAATACTTCTTTTAGCTTCATGGGTTTACCGTCTTCGTCGAAAAAATCCTGCTCGCTGATGAGCATCTTTTCGAAAATATTCTCACCGGACTCATACTGACTGGCACCAGACGCATACACATGAGGTATATATACTGAGGCATAGTTACCTCCAGACTCCCCTATACAGCGTTTCAATAAGTACCATAATGAAACAAAGGATTTTTCCTCGCCCTTTATGGTGTAATCCAAGTATTCTAACACCGACATGGCAGACATGCATTCTATCTCCAATGAGAACAAATCAGAAGAATAATCCTGAGTATAAAGTTCCGGCTTGATATATCCGCACCACTCTGCTACCCCATTTCTCTCCAACGTGACACGAAACTGCCTATAATCGGTAGAGAACAGTGTACGAAGATAATCACTACCAACAACCTCTATTGTGGCAGTGGATAATCTCGAAGGAGTATACAAAAACTCTTCATTTGATATTTCCACAACAAACGGATTGGCTCCTGCCACTAATTCCGTGCTTTCTCCGTCATATCCTTCCTTTTCTATTTTAACAATATAAGACACCTCTTCCAACGAGGCGAACGGTATGGTATAAATCAGTCCGTAACTCATAATATCGGCTTTTTCCCTTGTGATTTCAATTCATTGTTTATCGCGAGAATGAGGTCCTTTGCCCGAACCCTGGTGGTCACTGTCGACGACAAGCTTTTCGTACCTCCAATATTACCGGAGTTTATCGCCCTAAAAAGGTTAGACTGCTGACGCTGATTCAGAATCATTTCCCCAGCGTTTACACGGGCAAGTATCTTGTCCCCGGATGTCGAACCACCGGTAATAATACCACCTTGTGCGAATTTGGGAACCATCGAAGCCGCAGTTTGTATCATTGCTGTCATTGCTGCAATCTGCGCGGCGGCAAGTCCTGCCCCAGCAAAAGGAATACCGGCATAGGCCGCTGTACTTTTTGCGGCCATTTCCGCTGCCGCTGACTCCGTTTTTCTTCTACTTGCTTGAATTTCACTTTCCGTTGCTATCTCATTTGCCT
>OJQM01000983.1_pt1 | contig 13040 bp, 10 predicted proteins | sample 1598751 | NCBI WGS metagenome assembly OJQM01 (sample SAMN03922455, study PRJEB24848) | human gut metagenome | isolation source: stool sample | host: Homo sapiens | place: Germany | collected 2009-11 | reverse complement strand
CTGCCGTACCTCGCTCGCCGTATCGGCACTTAGAATTATGCGGTATTGCCTTAAAGTTTTTCGCCAGGCCTTTTTTCAAAAAGGCTGAAAAGACTCCCCGTAACTGCCTTAATAGAACCCGTAACTCGGCAAAATCTTGGTGCTCTGCGCCCACAGGGTCGGCACGGGCAAGCCGGACAGAACGGGATAGAACCAGGCAAAGCACACCAGCGCCGCAATGCACAGCCCCGCGCCAATCTTTTTGGCGCGGTCCTGCCGCTTCATCTGCGTTAAAACCAGCACAATGGCCGTCAACGCAAAGACCGAGCTGGGGAAGTAATGGTACATGAAAGTGCAGCGCGATACCAGCATCCAGGAAAGCAGCTGGCTGGCGTACAAGATCAGAACGCCCGCTCCCTTTGCCGTGCCGCGAGCCGAAACCTGGCGCCACAGCAGCAGCAAAATGCAGAACAGCCCTGCCCAGCAAATGACCAGGTTATAAAAACCCGCAATGCTGCCCTGAAGCCCAGCTTCCAGGTAAGAATTTTTGTAATACCACACTGGGCGCAGGTCCAGCAGCCAGGTGTACCAGCGGCTTTCAAACGGGTGGGTTGCTTTCAGGGTGGAATGGTACCAGTACATGTAGGTTTGGCAATCCCACCAATCCCGCAAACCAAAGGTAGGGTCTTTCCACCAATAAGGCAGGTAGGATGCAAGATAGATCAGGAACGGCACAACGATGTAAAACGCCACACCGCCCACAGCAGCCATCCGGAATTCTTTCCAGAAGCCCGGCTGTTTTTGCTTCCAGCGGGCATACAGCACACCCAGGTACAACACCGCAAGCCCTGCCCCGGCATAAATTCCGGTCCACTTGGATGCACACCCAAGCCCAAATGCCACGCCGCCCAGCGCCATGGGCAGCAGCGAGCCGTTTACGCCGTTTTGCAGCACGCTCTGGCAATACCATACCATAAAATATGCGCCTAACAGGATAAAGAACGTACCGTAAATATCGATTGTGGCAATGCGGCTTTGGGAAAATCGCATGAACCCAGCGGCAATCAGCGCACCTGCCATGGCCCCGGCCCAGCGTTTGTGGGTCAGGCGGCGGGCAAAGCACCACATCAGCGGCACCAGCATCACGCCGAACAGCGTTCCGGCACAGCGCCAGCCAAAGGCTGTCATTCCAAAAATAGCAATGCCCAGCATGATAAAATCTTTGCCCAGCGGCGGGTGTGTGGTTTCGTATGCCGTCATGCGGTGCAGCATTTCGTACCCAGTACGGCCATGATAGATTTCATCGAAATACATACTGTTCAGCTGGCTGATGGTATCTGGCACTTCGCTCTGCTCATCAAACAGGGCATCGCCGCCCGTTACCGGCACCAGCGCACCGGTGGCATCCCGCAGGGCCAGTTCAAACGTCTGCGCATTTTCAATCGTTGCGGTCAGGGTCTGCCCTGCCGGAGCCGTGATGGCCGTTTTGGTCCAGCAGAACGGCGTTGCATAGCTCAGTTCCTTCCGGTACAGCTCATTGCCCGCTGCATCCGTGATGCGCAGGCTGCCGCCGGTGGAAATGCCGGGGTACACCCAGATTTCCACCGCGTCCTGCTGCGGGGTAAAGTCGATGGTTGCCGTGCTGTCCGTAGCATCCACAGGGTTCTGCGGTGCTTTCATGCTGCCAAGGTAAGCAAAGCTCACCACAGCAACGATCAACGTCAGCGTTGCCAAGGCTTTCTTCTCTTTAGCCGTCCAGGCAGGCTGCGGATCAATGCGCAGGGTGCACAGTTCCAGCTTTTTCTGCACTGTTTTTGTTTTATCTTTTTCGATGGTTTCCACTTTTGCCAGTGGAGAAACCGCTCCATGGCGGCAGATGGCCCACGCGGTGAAAGCCAGCAGCACAAAGGCTGCTGTTTCGGCAAAGCCGACTGCCATGGCAAACTCGCGGCTGGTATCGCTGCTGAGCCACTCGTCATCGCTGCCTACCAGGGTATACACAGTTTCCAGGTTCAAGAAGCCCGTTATCGACAGACCAAACCCGGCACCATACAGACGGATGTCATTCCAGCGCGCCGCAGCAAGCAGTACCAGCAGCATGCCCAGCACCAGGTAACGCTCGTGCATGCAATGGGCAAAGGTAAAAATCCCCACCGTGTAAAACGCTGCCAGCAGCAGCGGGGAAAACCGCCCCGCCCGCCAGCTGATGACCGCCAGCACCACAAGCAGCACCGTGATAACAGCGATGTTGAAAATGCCCAGCACTTTCCAGCTCAGGTTAAACACCGGGCAAACATCCAGCGCCTGCCAGTTGCCGCCCAGCGCTGCAAACCAGTTGAACGCATTGATGGTGGCATACTGGTAGCCAGACGCCGTGGTGATGTACTTATCGATCAAGGACGGCACCAGATTTTTTGCCCCGTAAAACGGCAGGCCCGCCAGCAGCGGCAGCAGCAAAGCCAGCGCAGCACCGCCAAAAATTTGGCCGACCGATTTCAGCGGGCTTTTGCCATCCCGCACGGCATCCGCAATAGCCACCAAAAAGCAGACGGCCAGCACCGGCCCAGCCAACAGTGCCTGCGGCTTGATGGCCAGCGCCACGCCGTACAGCACCGCAGCGAGCAGGTAGCGGCGCTCTTCCAGCAGCCAGAAGCAGAGCAGCAGCGGCAGCGCAAAAGCCCCATCGATCTGCTTCCAGATGCCGGTATCAAACAAGGTCAGTGGGCAGAACGCCGCAAACAGCACCAGGCAGCGCTGTGCCCTGCCCTGCCCCATATACCGGCGGCTGATATGGTCCAGCAGCACCACGGCGGCACAATCACAGATTGCGGGGATCAGTGCCAGCAAAAAATAAGTCCAGCGGGATTCATAGCTCAGTTGGAGCGCCTTGCGCACCAGGCTGACCAGCCCCAGCACAAGGATGTAGCCGGGCGGGTAGTCCGCAAAATAATCGGCGCTGTAAAAGGCCGCGGGACCTTCGCTGGCCAGCTTATCCCCCCAGGCCACAAAGCAGCTCATATCATAGGTGTAGCCTTCAGTAACAAGGGCCAGCAGCAGGCGCGCGGCAAGCGCTGCGGCCAATATAATATACAGCGTTCGCTCTTTCTGTTTGGTTCTGGTATTTGTCATTCTGAACTCTCCAGATCATGCAGCGTATTTGCCGCTGCAATAAAATAAGGAACTGGAAGCAGAGGCAGATGCTTCCCTGTTTCCAATTCCTTTGTTTTGCCGTGATTGTGCAGTAATAATTATAGCTTGGTCAGCTGCGGGCCCTTGGCGGTGTCCATCACATTCCAGCCCAGCTCAGTGATTTTGGCGCGCAGAGCATCGGCGCGGGCAAAGTCCTTGGCCTTTTTGGCTGCGGCGCGCTCTTCCACCAGCTGCTTCACTTCGTCGGGGGCTTCCTCGGCCTTGCGGTTGTACATCAGGCCCAGCACACCGGTCAGCTCGTCAAACGTGGCGGCGGCCTTTTCCAACGTAGCCTTATCGGCAGCATCGGACATGGTGTTGATGTCCTTAACGAACTCAAAAATGGCGGCCAGAGCATCGGGGGTGTTCAGGTCGTCATCCATGGCGGTCTTGAACTTTTTGCGTGCTTCTTCGCACTTTTCAGTCAGGGCAGTGTCAGTGCCATGGGCATTGCGGATGGCAAAATCCAGGTTATCGCGGCAGGTGTACAGGCGCTCCAAGCTATTCTTGCAGCTCTCGATCAGGTCCACCGTATAGTTCAGCGGCATGCGGTAACCAGCGGTGAGCATAAAATAACGGATCGGCTCATAGCCGTACTTATCGGCAATTTCACGCACGGTAAAGAAGTTGTTGGCGCTCTTGGACATCTTCTGGTTGTTGATGTTCAAAAAGCCGTTGTGCATCCAGTAATGGCTGAAGGTGCAGCCGTTGGCGCACTCCGACTGTGCAATCTCGTTTTCGTGATGGGGGAAGATCAGGTCCTGGCCGCCTGCATGCAGGTCGATGGTCTTGCCCAGGTGCTTACGGGCCATGGCGCTGCACTCAATGTGCCAGCCCGGACGGCCCTGGCCCCAGGGGCTGTTCCAGGAAGGCTCGCCCGGCTTGGCGGCCTTCCAGACAGCAAAATCTGCGGGGTCTTCTTTCAGGTCGTCATCCATCTGGCTGCGCAGTTCGCGGTTGCCGCTTTCCAGATCGTCCAGGTTCAGGTGGCTCAGCTTGCCGTAACCGGGATCAGACTTAACGCGGAAGTAGACATCGCCGTTGCGGGCAACGTAAGCATGTCCGGATTCGACCAGGTCCTTGACGATCTTGATGATCTCACCGATATGCTCGGTTGCGCGGGGGCGCACGGTGGGGGCCTTAACGTTCAGGCCCTCGGAATCTTTGATGTACTCGGCCTCGAACTTGCGGGCAACCTCCTGCATGGTGGTGCCGTCCTCCTGGCCTTTTTTGATCAGTTTATCGTCAATATCGGTGATATTGGAGACATACAGCACCTTGTTGCCAAGGTACTCCAGATAGCGGCGCAGCGTGTCAAACACGATCATGGGGCGCGCATTGCCGATATGGATATAGTTATACACCGTAGGGCCGCAGACGTAAATGCGATAAACGCCCGGCTCCTGCGGGATAAAATCTTCCTTTTTGCGGGTCATGGTATTAAAAATCTGCATGGACAGGAACTTCCTTTCCCAACTTTGCTGGTACGGCGCGGCTAAACCTGCAAACCGTTCAGATTTATTATAGCCGCCCTGATAAGCGGTTGCAAGGGGGCAGCATCATTTTGCCTGCATAAAGCAGGAACGATTCTGCCACAGGTAGATGCAGCCGGAAAGTGCGGTAACGGCAGCAACGGCCCAGCACAGCACCTGGGTGGTAAAGCTGATAACCCCAACGCCGTCCGCCGGGGCGAGCGCCATGGCAAAGTAATAGAAGATGATGGTGACCATCTGCAGCACGGTTTTGACCTTGCCCCACATGTTTGCGGCAATGACGGTACCGGACTCTGCCGCAATCATGCGCACACCGGCCACAGCAAACTCGCGGAACATGATGATGGCCAGCACCACGGGGGAGCAGACACCGTCCACCACCATATAAATAATGGCGGCAGTTGTGAGCATTTTATCAGCCAGCGGGTCCATAAACTTGCCAAAGTCCGTTACCAGGTGGTTCTTGCGGGCCAGGTAGCCATCCAGGAAATCCGTAAAGCTGGCCACAGCAAACAGAATGCCCGCTATCAAGGCATACGTTGCGTTGAACCGGAGCGTGCCCATATGGCTCATGGCAGCAAATACCATAAAGAACGGCACCATGATGACACGCATCATCGTTAATTTGTTAGGCAGATTCATGGTTTATTCCTCCACTTTGCTTTCCGCATAACCATAAAGATCATAAGTATCGGCATCGGTGATGGTAACGTTATAGAACGCGCCGGCTTCCAGCGGGGTATCTGCCGGGGTCATGATGCTGCCATCAATTTCCGGGCAGTCTGCTGCGGAGCGCAGCAGGTACATGCCGGTTTCATCGTCCATGCCATCGCAGATGCACTCATAGGTCTTGCCGACCTTTTCTGCTTCCTTTTCCGCGCTGATCTCGGCCTGCAGCTCCATAATGTGGTCTGCGCGGCGCTGCTTGACTTCCTCGTCAATCTGGTTGCCCATCTTGGCGGCCACGGTGTTTTCCTCGGCGGAATAGGCAAAGCAGCCCAGGCGGTCAAACTTGACGGTTTTGACAAAGTCGCACAGCTCGCTGTACTGTTCCTCGGTCTCACCAGGGAAACCTGCAATCAGGGTGGTGCGCAGCGTGATGTTGGGGATGGCCGCGCGCAGGCGGCGGATGGCATCCTCAATTTCTTTGCGGCCGCCGCGGCGGTTCATGTTTTTCAGCACCTCGTCATCGCAGTGCTGGATGGGCAGATCGAGATACGGCACAACCTTATTGTTGCGCACAAGGGCTGCGATGAATTCATCGGAGATACGCTCCGGGTAGGCGTACAGCACACGGATCCAGCGGATGCCCTCAATGGCGTTCAGCTTATCCAACAGTTCGCAAACTGCGCCGGGTTTGCCCCAGTCCTCGCCGTAAGCGGTGGGGTCCTGCGCCACCAGGATCAGCTCTTTCACGCCCTCCCCGGCCAGCCAGCGAGCTTCGGCAACACAGTCGTCAATGGGGCGGCTGCGCAGCGGGCCGCGGATGAGCGGGATGGCACAGTAATGGCAGCGGTTGTTGCAGCCTTCGGCAATTTTCAGGTAAGCATAGTGGCGCGGCGTGCTGATAACACGGGCACCGCCCAGCTCCATATTGCATTTGGGGCCATAGCTTTCCACCTGGCCCGCGCCGTTGGCGGTCAGGCGCTCCACAATGGCGGGCAGAGCGGCGTTGGAGCCAATGCCCACAACGGCGTCCACTTCCGGCATTTCGCTCACAATCTGGGTTTTATAGCGCTCAGCCAGGCAGCCGGTCACGATCACCTTCAGGTTGGGGTTCTGCTGCTTATACTGGCAGGCCATCAAAATGTTTTCAATGGCTTCCTCTTTAGCGGACTGGATAAAGCCGCAGGTGTTGACAATAATAATGTCTGCCTGTTCGAGGTCCGCAACCGTCTGGTGGCCCGCCTTGATCAGCGCGTGGCAGAATACATCAGCATCGACCTGGTTTTTGGGGCATCCAAGGGAAATAATTGCAATATTCATGTATGGTTGTTCCTGTCTCTCTTTTCAGTATGTTATGTTGGGCTCTGCCGCTTGCTTGGGCAAAATTCAGGCAAAGCTATCCGTTCGGTGCATTGATACCACAATGCCGCAGGAGCATTTTTTGCCCCTGCGGTGTGTGCTTTTTTGTGTTACGCTTCGGTTTCTTCTGTCTCGGCATCTGCCAATGCCTGGCGGATCACGCTGTGGGAGAACCCGCGCCGTGCCAAAGCGGCAGCTACCTGCTGCCATTTGCCCTGTGCCAGCTTTGCGGCATAGTGGCGTTCCACCAGTGCGCGGGCATTGGCCAGCTCCGGGTTTTCCTCCTCGCCCTCCTCGCTTTGGGCAAACAGAGCTTCCACCGCTTCGGCGGCCGTGCCGCGGTCAATACCTTTGGCGTGCAGATCATCCAGAATTGCACGGCGGCTCTTGCGCTTGCGCAGCAGCTCCGCCGCACGGCGGCGGGCAAAACCGGCGTCATCCAGCAGGTTCAGCTCCTGCATTTTTGCCACGGCGGCGGCAGCGCTGTGGGGGTCAAAGCTGCGGCAGAGCTTTTGATAAAGCTCCCCGGCTGCATGGTCCCGCAGGGCCAGCAGGTCCATGGCTTTATCCACAGCCTTGCGGGTGTCGCTTTTGGTCTGCAGGTCATGGATCTGCCATTCTTCCAGCTCATCCCCGGTATGCAGCCCCGCCATGGCAAAGGTGTCCTCGTCCAGCGAAAAGGCAAACTCGCCGTCAAAGAACAGCGCATAGCGGCCTCTTTTGGTTTCTTTTACCTGTGTCAGCTTCGGCATCGCTTATTCGTCAACCATGATGTCGAGGTCCATCTCGCTGCCGGTGGTCTTGGGTGCATCCGCCATGGGAGCGGCAGGGGCATCTTCAGCAGCAACGGGGGTAACAGCCGGCTTCTCCAGCGGCTTCACGGTTCCCTTTTTGCCGGCCGCCAGCAGACGGTCCGCATTTTCGCGCACCTGCTTTTCAATCTCAGCAGCCACATCAGGGTGTTCTTTCAGGTAGAGCTTGGCGTTATCGCGGCCCTGGCCCAGGCGGATATCGCCATAGTTGAACCATGCGCCGCTCTTTTGCACAATGCCCAGCTTAGCACCCAGATCGATCATTTCGCCCAGTTTGGAGATTCCCTCGCCGAACATGATGTCAAACTCGGCCTCACGGAACGGGGGTGCCACTTTGTTCTTGACGATCTTGGCGCGGGTACGGTTGCCGATAAAGGAACCGCTGGCGTCCTTCAGGCCCTCAATGCGGCGCACATCAATACGTACAGAGGAATAATATTTCAGGGCGCGGCCGCCGGTGGTCACTTCAGGGTTGCCGTACATCACACCGACTTTTTCGCGCAGCTGGTTAATAAAGATGCAGACGGTGTTTGTTTTGCCGATGATGCCGGTCAGCTTACGCAGAGCCTGGCTCATCAGGCGGGCCTGCAGGCCAACGTGGGAATCGCCCATTTCGCCTTCAATTTCGGCTTTGGGCACCATGGCAGCAACAGAGTCCACAACAATAGCGTCAATCGCGCCGGAGCGTACCAGAGCTTCGCAGATTTCCATGGCCTGCTCGCCGGTATCCGGCTGGCTGACCAGCAGGCTGTCAATGTCAACGCCAAGGGCGCGGGCATAGGTGGGATCCAGGGCGTGCTCAACGTCGATAAAGGCAACCTCGCCGCCCAGCTTCTGGGCTTCAGCCAGAACATGCAGGGCCAGGGTGGTTTTACCGGAAGATTCCGGCCCATATACCTCAATGATGCGTCCGCGTGGCAGGCCGCCGATGCCCAGCGCCAGGTCCAGCCCCAGGCTGCCGGTGGAAATGGCATCCACCTGCATGGCAACGTTGGTCCCAAGCTTCATCACGGCGCCTTTGCCAAACTGCTTTTCGATCTGGGCCAGTGCCGTCTCCAGCGCTGCCTTTTTATCCCCTGCCGGGCCGGTGGGGAGCTGCTTGGATGAACTTTCCTTTTTTGCTGCCATAAGTTTATATCTCCTTATCTGAGCGATCGTGCGTTGTATCCCATACGCACCACAGGCAACTGCGGTGCTGTTTTTATTTTGTACGGCAGGTGCGCCGCTATCCAAATGGTCGTCCTGCGTTTATCAGGTATTATTATAACCAATCGCGGCACGAATTACAACCATTTGTTGTCATCTTTTCAAAATTTTCTTCGCACTTTCCACATTTCAGCTGCAAAACGTTGAAAATCAGATTCATTTCACCCGCTGGGCGTACACCACACGGTCGTTGCCGCCGTAATCCTTCCTTGCCTGCACTTGCTGCCAGCCGTTTTGGCGGCATATCTCCATCACATCCGCCCGCTGGGCACAGCCAATCTCAAACACCAGCCACCCACCGGGGCAGACAATATCACGGTAGTGGGCGGCAATGGCGCGGTAAAAATCCAACCCATCCGTTCCGCCGTCCAGCGCCATAGCTGGCTCGTGGGCGGTCTCCGGCATCAGGACCTGCATCTCTGCCCCGGTCAGGTACGGCGGGTTGGAGATGATCAGCTGCACGCTTTGGGGCATAAGCTCTCGCCAGTATTGCAGCACATCCGCTGCCTTTGCCTGCACACCGGTGCCATGTACGTTGGCTTGCAGGTATTGCAGCGCCTGCGGGCTTTTTTCCACGCAGGTCACGCTGGCACTTGGCACAAAATGGCGGATGCCAATGCCCAGGCAGCCAGTTCCGGCGCACAGGTCCAGCACCCGGGGCTCAGGTTTTCCCATCTGCTGCAACAGCTCAATGGCAGTTTCGCACACCACCTCGCTGTCTGCGCGGGGGCAGAGCACACCGGGGCCGACTTTGAAGGTCAACCCCAGAAAGTCCCACTCCCCTGCCAGGTATTGCAGCGGCACCCGCTGCATGCGCTGAGCCGCCAGTTCCGCCAGGCACTCAGCCTGCGGCCGGGTAAGCGGGTCAAACAGCAAGCGCGGATCTTTTCCAGCGGCAATGCGCAGCAGTTCGCGGGCGTCGTAATCAGCATCGGGGCAGCCTGCGGCCTGCAGAGCATCCTGCACCATGCGCACAGCCTGGCGCGGCAGAATGCCCGCCAGCTGCTGTGGGGCAAGCGGCGTTACCATTGGCCGTCCTCCGGCTTTTTGGGCAGTACGGGGGTAACGGCGGCGATGGCCACTTCAATCATGTCATCTTCCGGCTCAAAGGTCGTCAGGTGCTGCAGCCAAAGCCCCGGCACCGAAACAGCCCGTGCCAGCAGCGAGTTGGAACGCCCTGCCCACTTCAAAATCTCATAACAGATGCCCACCAGCAGCGGCAGCATGGCCAGCTTGTACAGCACGCGCAGCATGGTACCGCTCCACGGCAGCACCGCATACAGCACAATGCTGACCAGAATGACCAGAATCAAAAAACTGGTGCCGCAGCGGGGGTGGAACCGCGTATGTCTGCGGATGTTAGCAACCGTCAATTCCTCACCTGCCTCATAGCAGGCAATCGTTTTGTGCTCAGCCCCGTGGTACTGGAACATACGGTGGATTTCCTTCATGCGGGTGCAGAGGAACATGTAACCCAAAAAGATTGCCAGCTTGAGCACTGCTTCCAGGATGACCCGCGGCCAGCGCCCCATGGGGATCACTTTTGCCACCAACCCAGTCAGGAACGTAGGCAGAAAGGTAAACAGAAAAATTGCCAGCACTACACCTGCGCAGGCGGAAAGGGTCATCAGCGCACTTTGTACCTTGGGGCCGGCGTGTTCGTCCAGCCAGCGGTCCAGCTTGCTCTCGTTCTGCTTTTCTTCCTCTTTTTCCTCTTCCGTCATGGCAATATCGGCGGAGTGCATCAGGTATTTGTACCCGTTCATCAGGTTTTCCACCATATTGCACACTCCGCGCACCAGGGGAACTTTATTGTACCAGTGGGTGGTCACATCGGAATAGCTCAGATCAATCGTGCCGTCCGGGCGGCGTACCGCGCAGCAGATTTTTTCAGGGCCGCGCATCATAATGCCCTCCATCAGGGCCTGGCCGCCCACAGAGGTACGGAATTTTTCAGTTGGACGTTGTTCTTGCGGCATGGGTTCTCCTTTATTTTTGCGGTCAAAGCGGCTCGTGCAGATGCTCCTGCCCAGCGTGGTAGATGGGCAGGGTGATGGTAACGGTGGTACCCTGCCCCAACGTTGAGGTGATATCCGCCGTACCGCCCAGTGCTTTGGTGATCTCATCCACCACCGCCAGGCCGATGCCGGAACCACGCACGGCGTTTTTGGCTTTGAAGAATTTCATCTTTACGTTTTGCAGGTCATCCGGCGCAATGCCGCGGCCCTGGTCCCGGATGCTGGCCGTTACGGTGGTGGCGGTGCGGGTCAGAGTAAAGAAAATGGTTCCTTCCGGCGGCGAATATTTGATGGCGTTATCAAATACGTTGACAAACACCTGGCGCAGGCGGGCGGGGTCTGCCCAAACGGGATACGGCTCCGGCGGTTCGTCATACACAAGGTGCAGCCCCTCCTGCCGGATGCGGGCTTCCACAAACAGGGCAGCGTCGGTGGCTTCGGCCACAAAATCCAGCACCTCGCAGTTCAGCTTGATGCCGTTTTGCAGGCGGGAAAAATCCAGCAGTTCCTCCACCATATCATACAGGCGGTCGGTCTCACTGCGGATAATGGTAATACCCTTGCGGTAGTTTTCGTCATCGGGGTCACGGATGTTGGCGATGGTTTCCACCCAGCCTTTGATGCTGGTCAGCGGAGTGCGCAGTTCGTGGCTGACAGAGGAGATGAACTCGTTTTTCATCCGTTCCGTTTTTGTCAGGTCCTCGGCCATCTGGTTGATGGCTTTGCACAGGCGGCCGATCTCATCGTCATACGGGGCATCCGGCAGGCGGGTGGTCAAATCGCCGTGGGCAATGCGATTGGCGGTGGCTTCCACCTGGCCCAGCGGCCGCACAATGGTGCGGATAAAAAACAGGCCGCTGAACACCGCAAACCCCAGCACCACCGCCGCCACGCCGAACGAAACCATCAGCGTGCTGTACCACTGGCGGTCCACCAGCGTCAGGCTGGTAACAAGGCGCATGGCCGTCACATTGCCCGCCGCATAAGGCACCAGGCTGGTAACAGCCATCACGTGTTCGCCGTCCGCTGTGCGGAAAGTGACCATGCCGCTGCCGGTGGAGCCGGTGACAGCCTGATAAAAATCCCTGCCCTCGCTCAGCAGATTTTTGTTCATGGTGCCGCTGGAGGTTGCCAGCACCACGCCGGAGGAATCCAACAGCATGAACTCGAACTTATCTTTTTCATCAAACTGTTCCACCGTGCGGCGCAGGGACTGGCTGCGGCTTTCAGACGTTGCCTGGCTGCTGCCGGCGGTACCGGTTGCCTGCAAACGCCCCTCCACGGTGGAAAACCGCGCCTGCATGGCACGCTGCACCCCGCCGTACAAATTCTGGTGGCTGTAATACAAAAACAGCCCCAGCGCCGCGGCCAGGATGCAAATGGTAATCAGCAGGCTGCCGCGCAGCCAGCGGCGGGTAATGCTCTGCACAGGCGGCAGCCCCCTTTCCATAAAAATGCGGTAATTATGCGTTCCAGCGGTAGCCATAGCCCCAGACGGTCAAAATGTGCTGGGGGCTGCTGGGTTCATCTTCCACTTTCATGCGCAGGCGGCGGATGTTGACATCCACGATCTTGACATCGCCGAAATACCCCTTGCCCCAAACGCCTTCCAGGATCTTTTCGCGCACCAGGGCAGTGCCGGGGTTGCGGAAAAACAGCTCCATGATCTGAAATTCCACCTGGGTCAGGTCAATGGGCTTGCCGGATTTGTACAGCACGCGGCTTTTTTCATCCAGCACAAAGGGGCCGCTGACCAGCTGATCCGGCTCGGAGCCTGCCTGTTCATCGTCCGCAGTGGCGCTGCGGCGCACTCGGCGGGCCAGCGCTTCCACGCGGGCCATCAGCTCCGACACCGAGAACGGCTTGGTGATGTAATCATCCGCGCCGATGGAAAGGCCGCGGATCTTATCGCTCTCCTGCCCCTTGGCGGACGCCATAATAATACCGATGTACGGGTCGCCGTGGCGGATGGTTTCGCACAGCGAAAACCCATCCATGCCCGGCAGCATGATATCCAGCAGCGCTACATCGCAGGGGGGATTTTTCTGGATCAACTCCAGCGCACGTTCCGCGCTGGGGGCTTCCAATACTTCCCAGCCTGTCATTTTCAGGTTCAGTGCCACAAGTTCGCGGATGCTGGCTTCGTCTTCTACGACCAGAATACGTTTCATTGTTTTTCCTTTCCCGGTCGGGGTTCTGTTTCCCGCCGCCTGATTGTTATGGCGCACCGCCCGCAGATAGACATGCGCGTTTTACCGTATATTTTTAGGGCAATACCGCATAATTCTAAGTGCCGATACGGCGAGCGAGGTGCGGCA
>OJQM01000969.1_pt1 | contig 13180 bp, 7 predicted proteins | sample 1598751 | NCBI WGS metagenome assembly OJQM01 (sample SAMN03922455, study PRJEB24848) | human gut metagenome | isolation source: stool sample | host: Homo sapiens | place: Germany | collected 2009-11 | reverse complement strand
GATGAATTTGACAACCCCGAAAAAACTTCGTGCAAAGTCGTCCGTGTGGGCTTGTTTTTATTCGGATATTCGTATATAATGTATCGTGTTGAGTATTATCCATGCGGAGGTGCGGTATGAACGGGATCAAGGGCTATATCTCCATTCGGGAGGCGTCCTACCGTTGGGGCGTGTCAGAGCGGCGGGTCAACCAATATTGTGCCGAGGGGCGGATCCCCAGCGAGTCCCGGTTCGGGCGCTCATGGGCGATCCCGGAAAACGCGGAAAAGCCGTCCGACCCGCGCTTTCAGGAACAGCACCGCGATCCCGGCAGGACAAGCACCTGACGGATACCCCTCTGCATTTTAGCATCCGCAAAAAGGAAGTGAACGCTATGACCTGCGATGAGAGCTTGTACCGCCAATATCTGAGCGGCGACGACGAAGGGCTCAATGCCCTGATGAAAAAATACGGCGACCCCCTGACCCTGTATATCGACGGCTATCTGCACGACGTTCACGAGGCGGAGGAGCTGATGCTGGACGTTTTCGCCTATCTGTTCACGAAAAAGCCGAAGATACGGGACGGCGGCTTCAAGGCGTATCTCAATAAGGCCGCGCGCCACACGGCGCTGCGCCGCAAGAGCAGGCGGAAGCCCTTGTTCAGCCTCGACGCGCTGACCAACGAGCCGGACGGGCGGCTGCTGGCGGAGGAGGTTATCCGGACGGAGGAGCGAAACCGCATTCTGCATTTCTGCATGGGTGAAATGAATCCGGACTATCGGGAGGTTTTATATCTCACCTATTTTGAAGATATGAGCTACGCGCAGGCGGCGGAGGTCACGGGGAAAACGGTAAAGCAGATCACCAACATGGTGTATCGCGGAAAAGAGAGCCTGCGAAGGCTGCTGGAACGGGAGGGAATCACAAATGCGGAGTCATGAGGAGCGGGTCGCGGAGACAAAGCGGCGCATCGCCAAAATTGAGCGGGAGAAACGGCTGCGGCGCAATAAGATTACCATGGCTTCCGCTGTGGCGGCGTGCCTTGTGCTGCTCATTGGCGCGTCCCTCGCCATGCCCGGCATTGCCGCAAGCATCCGGACCGGCGACTACTCCGGCTTTGAAACGGCGGCCAGCATGTATGGCGGCGGCGCTCTCGGATATATCGTCATCGGGCTTTTGGCGTTTCTTCTCGGCGTGTGCGTGACCGTTCTGTGCTTCCGGCTGCATCAGATGAACCGGGAGGACGATCAGAACAACGAAAGCGAGGGAATTCATGGAGCTGATTGAGAACCTGCTGCAGCTGCTGGTCACGTTCGCCGGCGCGCTGCTTTCGGGCCTATCCTACCGCAGAAGCCGCAGGCAGGCGTATTTTCTGCTGCTTTGCTTCTACGGCTGCTTTGCCCTCGGCGCGCTCTACTGGACGCTGTATCTGCTGCTGTTCGACACCACACCCCGGGTCTTTTATGTGTCGGAGTTCGGCTGGGTGGCGAGCCTCATCTTCCTGCGCATTTTGCAAGCAACGCTCGCCACTCAGGACGAGCGCAGCTTCCGCTGCCGCAGAGCATGGCTTGCGCCTGCGTTCGGCGTGCCGCTGCTGGCGTTCTACTGTGCTTTCGGGGACATCCTCTCCAACCTGATCTGGTGCGGCATAATGATCGAGCTCTCCTACTGCGCCATACGGGGGCTTTCTTATGCAGACACCCAGACGGGCGTGGCGCGGAATATGCGATATTTCCACATCGGCGTGCTGTGCTTTGTGTACGCAGAATACCTGCTGTGGACGGCGGGCTGCTTCTTGCCGGATACGTCTCCGGCAAGCCCAACCTTCTGGTGCGATATGCTGCTGACGCTTGCGATTCTGGGGCTGCTGCCCGCCACGAGAAAGGCGGTGGACGCATGACCTACATCGAAAACATCTTCCTCTGCATGGTATCCCCGCTGCTGGTGGCCGCTTTGTGCATGGGAAGGCGGCAGCTCCGCTTCTTCCTGTTCTGCATTGCCGGGATGGGGGTGTGCCTGCTTTCGGCTTATATCAATACCTTCCTCGCGGCGGTATGTCAGGCGGACGCCCTTGCCGCCACGGCGGAGATCGCGCCGGTGGTGGAGGAAATCATGAAGCTGCTGCCGCTGGTATTCTATCTTCTGGTATTCGAGCCGGAGGGGGATAAAATCAAGGCTGCCGCCATCACGATTGCCCTTGCCTTCGCCACCTTTGAAAATGTCTGCTATCTGATCCAGAACGGAGCGGACCGCTTCTCCTTCATCTTCTTCCGCGGTTTCGGAACAGGAGCCATGCATGTGCTGTGCGGCGGCATCGTCGGCGAAGGGCTGGCGTATGCCTGGCAGCGGACGTGGCTGAAGATCGCTGGCACCTGCGGCCTGCTGGGCGCGGCCATCACCTTTCACGCCACCTACAACCTGCTGATCGTCTACGGCGGCGCGGCGCAGTACGTCGCTTACGTCCTGCCGGTGCTGCTGATGGCGGCGGGAAAGCTGTCTGCCCTCCGCCTTACGCGGAGAGAATAACCAAAGCCTCCAAATTGAGAGCTGCTTTTGAGCAGCTCTCAATTTTTTTGAAAATCTTTGTATTTGGGGTGAGAGTTTTTCCGTTTTTCTGTACCTATATCAGTGAAGGGACTTTTACGTCACCACGTTCGAGCCATGAAGAGAGGAGTGGGCCAGAGACATGTATGATACCGCAAGGCGGGTCGCGCTCGTCAAAAAGCGGAGGCACGAGTACGCCCGCCGGAAGCAGCAGCGCGAGATCTGCGGACTGTCCGCCGCGTGTATGCTGCTGTTCGCGGCGCTGATGCAGACGGCGAGCACAGTCGTCGGGCCGGGGCAGAGCGCCGCACGAGGTGTGTTCGGTGCGATGCTGCTTAGGGAGGACGCGGGCGGCTATGTGCTGGTGGCCGTCGTCTCCTTTGCCGCAGCGGCGGCGATCACCGCGCTGTGCTTCCGGCTCAGAAGCAGGGAAAACCAGAAAAAAGACGGGACAGGTAAGCCAGACCCGCAGAAACAGGAGGGAAAAACGACATGAAAAAACGAATACTTAGCATCCTGCTGCTGTGCTGCATGGTGCTGACCATGCTGCCGACAGCGGCGTTTGCAGCGGTGAGCGATTCGCTGGGCAACACACCCAAGGAAAATCAGGCGATTTTGGAGCAGCTCTCCGCCCTGACTGGCGGCAGCAGCGACCAGGTGCTTTCCATGCTGAACGCTTTGGGGCTGCTGGATGAAGACGGCAATTTCAAGGTGGATCAAACCATCACGCTGGACGGTCAGGTGTTGACACTGGCGGCTGTCATGGAGCTGCTGGAAAATCCCGCCACGGATCTCACCCGTATAGCCGACGTGGATGGGACTCCGGTGGCGCTGGGCGATTTGAAGACCATGATCCAAATCGAACAGGAGCTGCAGCGGATCAAGGACACCTATTTCTCCGGCAGGGAGTTTACCGGGGAAGCTCTGGAGAATCTCAATAGCCTGATGGAGCAGCTGGAGCTGCAGGGCATCAGTTTGCAGTATTCCGCCTCTGCCACAAAGCCTGAGGGCGTTGAGACGGTGGATATGAGCGGCATGATGAGCCAAACGCTGGGGGAACTCGCAACCAACAGCTGGAGCTCCGGGACTTTTACTGTATATGGCGGAAAACCGGTCGGCTTTTCCTACCGCATTCAAAAAGGCCAGCTCAGCGAGTATATCACCGATGTAAAGGTCTCGATAGGCGGGGTGAGTGGGGTCGTGCAAAGCGACGGGTCCTACAAGCTGACCTATGAGGTAGAAGGCGACAGTTTAGGTGGTCAGAAAATCACTGTCGAGGTTAAAACCAAAGGAGGACCCCAAGACTGGCTCAAGGATTCTTATTCCTATGGCGACCTGCTGGGGATGATCGAATTTTACGATGCGGAAAATCTGGTGTTCTATGACGGTGCCGCTTATGCCGACCACTGTCAGCTCAAGCTAAAAAAGACGGTTGACGCCCCCACAATACAAACATCAGTGAGCGCGCCGAACTATGAGGAAAGATACGAAAGTACAGAAACAATACAGGGGGATATGTATATTCCTTTGCTGGCAAATGAATACAATATCGGCGAAGGTGCCAACAATCAGGACTTCGTTGCGCTAAGCGATACCATCAGAATTTTGGAGGGTGCCCGCAACTCGGTGCTTCCCGTCGACTCCGACCCATTTTATCAGCCATACAAAATCGATGCCAGCATCGAGTTTAACTGGAGTACCGATGTAGAGACCTATAATGGCTTTGCGCCGTATGGCTATAATAGTGACACACAACCCCATGCCCCGTTCTATCTGACGGAGTACATGTTCAATGGAACATCTCTGGAGCTCAGCAGCGACAAAACGAGAGCGCTGAACTGTACGATTAACAAGGGCGAAACGGTCAACATCTCCCTGCAGTCTACCACGCAAAACAGAGGGGATCAGCGGTACTATCTGCCCTTCCGACTGTATATGAAAAGTGTACAGGGCGAAATCCAAAATTCCTGGGCCACCACCAAGAACAGCAACGTCACCGCCAGGTTGGTGGACACGGACGCCCCCACCATTCAAAGCGTCACGGCCCCGGCGGGAACCTATGCCAGCGGACAGCACGTGCCCATCACAGTTACCTTTAACGAGTTCGTGAATCTTAGCAACGCCACCGTGACCATCAATGGCAAAGTGTATAGCGCCGCTGAGCTTTCCATGAACAACTACGGCGTCACGGCAATGCTCTGGTACCCAGTGCAGGATGCGGATGACACCACGGTCACCGTCAATGGTATGACCGGTGTGGAAGATGTTTTCGGTCATACGCTGGATACCTCACTCTATCCAAGCAACTCGATTGCCGACGTTACGCTGAAGAGCGTCTTGATGCGTAACGCTCCCACCGCACTGACCGCCGACTACGACAACGGCAAGGCATCGTTCACGATGAACGCCAACATGGAGCAGGTCTACAAGACCGTATACAGCAATTATCACACCTCGGCAGGCACAGAGCCGAGGGAAGCCCCGTTCCGCCTCGAGCTGAGGTACGACTCCGCGGTTGAACCAATCTATCTGCAGGTCTATCTGGACACAGAGAAGGAAGCCTTCACCATTAGCGACTATGCAATCGCACCCTCTGCTTTCGACCGCACCTATACGGTGACGCTGCAGGCCAACGAGGGCACGAAAGACGCTCCTGACTGGGTGAATGTTCTTCCCCTGACCCGGCAGTTCACGGTGGCAAAGAAAGTTTCCGCGCACACGGTGAAGGTCTTCCCGGAAGCGAATGACGCCGACTATACGATTTCCCTCGGCAAAACCACCCGCCCCACGCTTAAGGCAGAGGTTTTGGGGGCAGGCGGTGAGACGGCCAGCTACACCACCGGCAAATGGAGCAGCAGTGACACGCTCATTGCCACCATCAACGAGGATACCGGCGTTGTTGCCACCACAGGAACCAAGGTGGGAGCCGTCACCTTTACCTTTACGGCGGACAACGGGACTGAGGACACTGCCGATGATGTGACGGGCAAGTCAAAGCCCTATACCGTGACGGCAGGCGATTCCCTGGCACTGGTGATTCCCGGCGGCGCGTCCATCGTGACGCGGGTAAATCAGCCCGCCACCGTGCTGTGGAGCTCCAACGCCGCGCTGATGGCGCCGAACAAAGAGTTCAATTACAGGATTGACCTGTATGAGGGCAACTACGCGAATGAGGCGGCGCTGAGCGGCCGCAAGCCCGTTGCGACTTATACCGTCGGCAAGGATAAAAACAGCGTGCGGATCGGGGAGAATGTGCTCTCCAAGCTCTCCAACGGCAATACCCCTGCCTACACGGTATTGGTCTCCATGCCGCACCCCAACGCCGGCGGTGAGGACGTCCGCCTGTCGGCACTTGCCTGGATCATCGTGCAGGCACCGCCTGCCACAGCCAAGCTGACACCGCCCCAGAGCATTTACCTCAAGGATACCGACGGTGCCGTCAATATCGACTGGTCGGTGGAAAACACTACTGAGGGCGCCCCTTTGCAGCCCACGCTGACCATCACCCGGGTCACAGAGGACAACACCACCACCAAAGTGGTGGACAGTGAGCGCCTATCCGGCACCTCCGGGAGTGTCTCCCTGTCATTACAGAGTGTGAAAGCCGGCAATCTGAAGGACACCTATCAAGTGGTTTTGAGCGTGGAGAATCCTGGTGAGGAATCTCCCAGCACCGACTCCTTCCCCCTGTATGTCTACGATGCCGACGCACTGAAGGTGCAGAACGACAAAGGAGAAACGATTTCTAAGCTGACCATGGACAATACCTCCAAGGTCAGCGGCAGCCTGCCCACTGTTACAGCTGAAATTATGCAGCTGCGCCAGGAGTTGGGGCTGATCGAGTACATAGGCATCAACTATGACGAGTACGGATGGAACTCCTTTAAAGACGGCATCCGGTGGCTCTCCAGCAACAACAATGCCATTTCCGTCAACTACAAGCAGGGCGGACTGTATGAGGACATCAGAAACTTCTCCTTTGATTCCTACCTTCCCGAAACCAAAATGGCGCTGTCCGGCTTGGCCAACGGCACCGCAACCGTCACGGCTACCCATGCCGCCACGGGTATGCGTGCCGCCGTACAGGTGACAGCGAAAACGCTGCAAAATAAGTTCTATCTCTTCCAGCTGACGCCTGCAGCGGAAACTACGCTGCAATACACCGACGGCAAAGGTGTGCCCAAAACGGTCACGACCAACAGTGAAGGCGTGCTGGCGCTTTACGAACCCAACGGAATCGCCAGTGAGGTGTCTCTGCGGTCCGGCTCCGGCGCGGATATTTATCTGGGCACCATATATAAAGAAAATCTGCGTTCCGGCGAGCGGGATGCCACAAAACTGCAGCTTTATCCCTTGAATACCTTCAGCCTTCGGCGAGTCGCCCGGGCATCTGTGACGCTCATCACGCCGGGCGGCGATCCGCTGGCGAACAAGACGGTGACCGTTCGTGGCGGCGTTTATAAAAACGGAGGCTACTGCCAGACAGCTCTGCTGGGCTCCAGGGCAGGAGCACTTGTCAGCGGCATCACCGGCGACACCTATACCACGGATGCGGCGGGAAATATAACCGTCTATCTGGATTCCACCCAGTTCTGGTCGGCCGAAAAGGGCGAGAGCAACACCACGGCGCTTTCTGCTCTGGATCAGCTGGAGTACATTCTGGAGATCAGCGCAATTGACGGCGACAAGTACTATCCGCTGCTGCTGACCGTCAACGGCAAGCTGGGCGTGGACGATGTAATGCGCACCGCAGAGGGCGTTGTCTCTCTGGAGCGCGTGCCGGCGGGGGAGGAAAACAAACCCTTCATTGTGGCGCAAAGCGTTGATTACGGTCTTGCCAACGGTCAGAAGGTGGATGTCCGCAGCTCGACCGGGAAGATTGGCCCTAACAGCAGCTTCAAAACAGCAAGCCTGCACACCACCATGTTCCTCTGGGGCGAGGATATTGCCAACGCGCGGAATTACAGTCTCAAGCTGGCGGACGAATACGGCGTTATTCCTGCCGCCCAGAGCAGCAGTACCAAGCAGTATCCCTTCTCATCCATCCCCGTAGCGGAAAACGATCTGACCCTCACCGAGGCCACCATGACCACCTCTGGATGGATCGCCGACGGCAAGGATGTGGGTATGAAAACGCAGCTGAGCCTGAACGGCAGCCTGCTACAGGAGAAAATAATGCCCTTCCGGGTCGTTGATCTGACCCGAGTGCCCAAGGTGACAGAGGATGACCGCGTCACCGGTATTCTGGCGACGATGGGATCCTCCAGTGGAGTGAATCAAGTCGACTTTGGCGGAGTGGGCGATAGTAACATTCTCAAGGTGCTGACCGGACGGCTGGATGATCTGAGCGGTCCGGTGGACACTTCCGTGTTCAAAATGATTATCACCCCCAGCGAAGATCCCTCCGTGTTCCGTGCCATGATTTGGGCCGGGTACAATACGCTGGAGATGGAGGACATGGACTATTCCGAGGACGGCGTGGCGTTGGGTGCGAATGTGCTGACGCAGAACCTGGAGGTGGGCGTGCCCAGTACCGGGGACCTGAGCCAGATGGCCCAGGGCACCTATGATCCCAAGGGGGACTACAAAACCAACTCCATAGCCGACAATGTCACCAGCACGGATCTCAACTTGCAGTTGGAGGGCTTTTACGAAGCGGAGATCCGCTATAACGCCGAAAAAAAGGAGTGGGAGGTTTTCACCGTAGGCGGCGGCTTTACCGCCGGCGTTGGCGTGGGCTTCTCCTTCAGCGTGAACGCCATGGCTGGCCCCGTGCCGTTGACAGCAACCTTTGAGCTGGGTGGTGCCATTCAGCTGGATTTCCGTACCGCAGTGCGCTACGGCCGGCAGGGCGAGGGTACAGAGCTTGCCTGGAGCGATCCCACGGCCACGGCAGTGAATGACTTTTTGACCACGCTGCGTATCAACGCCTATGTCCACGCGTTTGGCGGCATTGGCTTTGACTATTCGATCGTGGCGCTGAAGATCGGCCTATTCGGCAATTTGGATGTGGACAGTCAGAATAAGTTCCTTTCCCGCACCTATCTTGCCGACGAGACAAAGCGCCAGATCAACGGTCAGGCCCTGGGGATCCAAAGCGAAGTGGGAATCAAATTTGTGGCAACCTTCCTGTTTATCTCCTACGAGGCGGTGATCGCCTCCGGAACCCTTGGAGCCACCAGGACTTTTAATGACTGGAACACAATCGACGACTACTGGAATAACGCCACCAGTGGGCTGAGCCTTGCCTCGCTGCGGATGGCGGCGGCCCAGAGCGGAATGCAGGTGGCTTCTGGCAGTGCAACGCTCCAAAGCCGGGACTATCTGGAGCAATATGCCCGTACCTGGGGCCAGCCCCAGCAGCGGATGATGCTGTTCTCTCTGAACTCCACCAGTGGGCTGGAAAACATCCAGACCAATGCCAACCCCACATCCTATCCACAGCTCAGCGATGACGGGAAGGTATTGGCCTACATCAACGACGGCAACAGCAGCAGTATTTACGACAGCCGGGCGCATTTCTCCACCCTCAATGGCGGCGTCTATACTCCCTCCATTGAAATTGACGCTCCCACAGGGTTCTCCGGCTACGGCGACACGAGCGTTTCTTTGTCCGGCACTGGCAGCTTCGCGGCGGCGGCTTGGGTTCGCATGGGCACCGACCTGCCGGGTAAAAATGCCGGTGATCCCGTGACATTGGAAGAGCAAAACCTGCTGATGAACAGCACGGAGATCGTAGTGTCCGTCTATAACGGCACAACCTGGACTTCCACCCGCCTAACCAACGACGGCACGCCGGATCTGGCCCCAGCCACGGCAGTGGGCGGCGACGGCAAAGCCATCGTGTTCTGGCGCAGCGTCTACACCCCCGATCCCGGTACGCAGGGCAGCAACAACCTGCTGAACTTCACGACCAGAGATTGTATCATGTACAGCTGCTATGACAGCACTAACGGCACCTGGAGCAAGGAAAAAATGCTTTATAACGGTGCTACTGGCAGCGTGAAGGCGTTGCAGGCGGCCATGCTGCCCGACGGAACCGCTATGGCGGTTTACTCGCTGGACCGCAGCGGAACCGGAGATACCTCCGCCTACGAGATCGCCTATTGTACCGTGGCTTCTGACGGAACTCCCGGTACAGCCATGCTGGCGACCTGTGACAGCAATCTTGACGAAAACCCCCAGGTCGTTGCAGCCAACTTCGGCAGCGGGGATGACCGATTTGTCATCGGTTGGCACAGTGTCCGAGACGGCAGCAGCGATATCCAGCTGTTGGCTGTGGACGGCGGAGGCACCATGTCCAACAGCTTCCCCGGCTCTCTGTCTGCCCTGACCAGCAGCGGCAACGCCGTCGTGGGCGGAGACTTCCGCTTCGCTTCCCTCAGCGGGGATCATCGCAGCCGCAATGATCTTACCATCGTCTGGAATGAGACTGTCAATAACGCCAACGGCGCGGTAGATCACGGCATTTTGAAGGCGGCCAAGCTGCGCTATGCCACAAATACCTACACTCTGTCCGCACCATTGGAACTGGCAGAGCTGCCGGATCGCACGCTGGCTGACCACTTTGATGCCTATGTCAGCGGCACCAATCAGGTGCAGGCCGCCATTCAGGCCACCCGGTATGACGATGAAAACCCGCAGGTAATCGGCGGCGTGACCGTTCCGGGTGAGGAAACGATCCTCTATACCGCTACCTCTGATTTTGTCACCGATGCGGTGGCAGTGGAACAGATCGGTGTGGATTATGCAACGCTGGCGTTGAACAGCCTGACACCCATTCGCTTTACCATCCGCAACACCGGGCTGAACGATGTGACAAACCTAACGGTCAGCCTTGGCAGCGGGGAAACCGCTACCCTTACGGAAAAACTGCTGCCCAATGAAAGCACCACCCTTACCGTCTGGCACCATGTGAAGGACCGCGTGACCGACCCGGGCTATACCATCACCGCCGCCGGCGGCATCCACGAAAACGGCACAGTGTATCTGGATTATCCCGACATTGGCATCTCGCAAATGGAAGTGATTGCGGAGAGCGCCGGCAAGCGCACGGTGCGCATGACCCTCTATAATTCCGCTGCCGCCACGCTGGCCGGCGGAAAGAGCCGCGAGGTGAAGCTTGCGTTCTATGCGGATGATCTGCATACCGAACCTGCAGAGGTAGCCTGCACCACAAACGGCGTATCGGTTAACGGTAATGAAATCACCATTTCCGAAGACAGCGCCCTCGCCCGCATTGATCAGGGAACCTTTACACTGGACCTGACCTATGATCTGGGCGAGTATATGACATCCATTGGCAAAACCGAGATCCCCAATGTGGGTACCTATCTGTACGCCGAGGCGTGGGCGGAAGGCAAGGTCGGTGGAACGGGAAGCAATCAGAGCCTGCCGGAGTATAACGGCAGTGACAGCGAGGCCAGCGTCCATATGACCGGCGCACTGGCCCGCACCGGAGAGCAGCTGACGATGGATGTGACACAGGGGAACGACGGCAACGGTCACAGCACCGCCGCCATTACCCTGCGCAACAACTGCCTGCAGTCTCAGACTGGCGCAGAGCTGGTGGCCACGCTGCTGGATGCTGCCGGGACCGTTCTGGAAACGAAAAAGACCAGTATTGGCGGTGCCATCTCCGGGGAAACCTTCCAGACGGAAACCGTCACCTTCTCCCGGCTTGGCACCCGCGTAGTGGTGCGAGCCGCAGTGCCCGGTAAAGACCTTCTGACCTTTGAAGGTCTGGCAGTGGGGCTCGGCGATTTTACCGCCAACGGAACGAACTATACCTATACGCTGCAAAATGATAGCGGAGCAACATCTACGCTAGTCACAGCGGTGTCTGGAAACGGCGAGCCCGTGAGCATCAACGGGCAGGCTCTGTCCACCGGCGGCAGCGCAACCGTTGCCATCCCCAACAGCGGCACAACCGACATTGTCGTGAGAATCGGTGCTAAAACCTACACGCTGACGATTCTGCGCAATAGCGGCACAGGCGGTAATGAAGGCGGTGGCGGAAGCGGTAATGAAGGCAGTGGCGGAAGCGGCAGCACCGGCGGAAGCGGCTACAGCTACTACACCATCAAGGCAACTGCCGGGGCTGGCGGCTCCATTTCTCCATCCGGCAATGTCAGCGTCCGTGAGGGCAGAGATCAGACCTTCACCATCACTCCGGATAAGGGCTATGCTGTCGCCAACGTCAAGATTGACGGCAAGAGCATTGGCGCGGCGAAGTCCTACACCTTTGAGAATGTCAGCAGAACCCATACCATCGAGGTCATCTTTATGAAAGCCAACGGCAACCCCCAGACCGGCGTGTTTGTGGATGTAGCCACCGGCAGCTATTATGAGGATGCTGTGGATTGCGCTGTTCTCTTTTCACTACAAGAAACAAATCAATGACATTTTGAGCTGCGCCGCTATCCAAGCGCGGCAAGGAGACAGCATTATGAAAAGAATCACAAGAATCATTCGTCCGACCATCTGCATAGTTGTCCTTCTCGTTGCTATGACCACGGCAGTCAGGGGCTGCTATCAGAGAGAGACAGAGCCTATCGACATTCCCGGCACATCTGCGCCTCAGCCATCAGCGCCTCTCGCGGGCGAAGTTATCCCCTCGGTGGACAGGCAGACAGAGTTAGCGGAAGCCAGAGCGAAGAATCCCGACACCGTGGCATGGCTGTATATCCCCGGTGCGGAGGTGGACGACCCTGTGATGCAGGCGGAGGACAACGGCTATTACCTAAAGCTGGATGAAAACGGTGAGTACGCCATGTGGGGCTGCTATTATGCCCATTGTGAAAACAAAATCGGCGGCAGGGATAAGCTGGACAAAAACACCACCATTTTCGGTCACTCCGCCAGCAACTGCGACCCGGACGGTGTGCGGTTCACCAAGCTCTACCGTTATATGGACGCAGACTTTGTAAAGGAGCATCCGTATATCTATCTCTCTGTGGATGGTGAGGACATGATTTTCCAGATCACCGCGCTGTTCGTCACGGATATTGGTTTTGACTATATTGCGCCTGATCCCGCGGGAGATGATCTGACCAGCTTCTTTGAGACGATTGCGCGGAAAAACTGGCTTGACTTTGATGGCGTGACTTTCTCCGAGGAAGATACTGTTCTGACCCTCTCCACCTGCTGCCGGAAGTATGACAAGGCCAACAGCGGTAATCAGCGGCTGGTGGTCATGGCAAAGCTGCTGCCGGAGGGCGCAACCGCACAGGAGTTCAGCGTATCCCTTGTGGATAGTCCTGAAATGCCCTAAAAGAAATCAGAATACGACGATAACAGGACACCCATCCTTGCGGTACTGAAAAGCAGCGTATGATATAGGGAAAACGGCGGCCGCCCCGTACAGAGCAGCCGTGGTTTTTGCTGTCCCTACATTTAATAGGTTGCCAAAATAATTTGATCAAAAAACATCGACATCCCTTGCTCTACACGCTATAATATAGATAATCTAATAAGAAAACAGTGTTATCATTACTGCTACAGATGGAATGGTAGCCATATTTATGAAAAAATCATTGGAACGGAATGGCTGAACCCTCAGGGTGACAATGTCAGCGATTTGACAGCGAAAACCATTTTTCTCAGGTGATTTTCCGTTTTCTTATTTTGACAGAGATTTACAAAATAGTCAGGAA
>OJQM01000966.1_pt1 | contig 13226 bp, 10 predicted proteins | sample 1598751 | NCBI WGS metagenome assembly OJQM01 (sample SAMN03922455, study PRJEB24848) | human gut metagenome | isolation source: stool sample | host: Homo sapiens | place: Germany | collected 2009-11 | reverse complement strand
AAAATTAAGTCTCTAAAGGCCATTGGGAAGAATCAAGCATTTTACAGAGCTTCCTAAACAGTCACGCTACGATTCTAACTATTACTTAGTAGATAGAGCTATCCAAACAAGCTCGAACTCTACAACAGGCGATTTGATGGTAAACGGTAAATCTTTGCGTAACAATGACGTCGAAATAAACCACAACCTCGTGGTCCACAACGGCTTGGAAGCAGGTGACGGAATTCTTTCAGCCACTCAAAACGCAGTCGAAGTAAAGTTAAAGCCTGCTGCATCGACGGAGTCTAAAGATATTCCTTCCAAGACACACGGAATCGTTGCTTCCAATGACGGCTACGCCGCAGTTGGATATGCCGGAAACCAAGTTGGTTTTAACTCTGAAAAGGCCGAGATTCTATCCGCTTCAGGACAGAGCAGAGTGACTGTCGCTCACGATACAGTGTCTGTGCACGCAGCTAAAGAGACAACTCTTACCGCCGGAAAAACAACTGTTCGAATCAATGATGACGGAGTGACATTAAATAACGCACGTATTCACGGAGTTGCACCGGGCGTTGCTGAAACGGATGCCGTCAACGTCGGTCAGCTTCGTTCATTAAGACACCACGTTAATACCGTAGATAAAGATTTGAGGGCCGGTATCGTTATGTCAATGGCTGCAGCTTCCATTCCTCAATCTTATGTTCCCGGCAAAAGTCTTGCAGCTTTAGGTGCTGCTACATACCGAGGAGAGAGCGGATTTGCAGTCGGAGTTTCAACTATCACTGACAACGGTAAGTGGGTTTTCAAAGTGAACGGAACCGGTGACACAAGAGGCAACTTCGGCGCCGGTATCGGTGCAGGCTACTTATTCTAAAAAAGATAATCTTAGAGGCTAATTCATGAATCAGAAAGCAATCGTTTTCTCCTGGCTTTTATTTTTAGCGCCATTGGCGGTTTTTGCAGCTGAGCAAACCCCGATTGCAGCGGAATCGTCAGCAGTTCAGAACAAGCAGCCTGCAGGAGAAATGAAACATCAAGTGCAGCCGCTCCAATCTAGAACAGACCAAAAGAAAAATTTAGCCGAAAGCAAGCAGGTGCAAGAATATCCGGTTCAAGTCGAACCTTTCTTGCCTCGTATGAAACCGATGGGCAAGTTCTCTGCCGGAGTTCCGAATGCCGGCATTTATAAGTTGTTTGATGAAACCGACAACATCGTTTGCTATGTTTTGATGCCGAACTCTTTAGAAACTAAGAGGGAAAACGGCGGAGAGTTGACTTATAACAGCAATCCCATCGGATCGATCAGCTGTGTGCGTATCGATGTTCAGCAACCGAAAGCCAAGAGCAGGCGCTAGTAAAAATAAGAATTTTCAGAAGGGCTTCCATTGTCGGAAGCTCTTTTTGTCTAGGCTGATCTCAAAGGCAATCCAAAAATCAGCCGCGTTTGACGACGGTCGGTTCAATACCTTGCCTTTTGTAGGCAACGTAGCGATGCCGGCCTTCCGTTAATTCAGGGTCGTCTCTACCGACAATGTCAATGATTTTGGGAAAACGCTCCATTAGAGCCTTAGTATCGATAGGAGCGCCGTGCGTTAAAAGAACTAAAAGTTCCGCATCAGGAAGTTCTGCGGCGTGTGTGGAGAGGGCAACACCGCCTCTCTGCATGTCAGGCGTATTGGGACGTCCATGAGGAATAAAAGAGGTGGGCTCGAATGCCCAAAGCATATTGTCAAACCGACGAAGTTCATCATCCGTTTCTAAAAGCACGCATGCAGATATGTTCAGCCGCTGCGCTTTTCGCATGGCTAGGCAAGCGTATTTGAAACGGTTTTCAACACCGGTATGGAATGCTAAATCTAACATGACTGAAATCTTGTCATATTCAATGCTTTGAATCAAGCGAGTGGGCAAACTTGCTGCCCAAAAACAAAACAGCCTTAGTACATGAACTGATAATTCAGAGTGACATTCTGGCCGAAACTGCCGTGGGCGCCTGCAGCTGCACCGTACATCAAGCCGAAAGAATGTTGTCCCTTCGCCAGCTGGAGGCCGACTTTACCGCGATAGGTAACGGAGTTTGCAAATCTACCGGATCCTTCATCTCCGAAATAAGTCTTGCGTTTACCGGCCGTCGGTATGACGGCTAAATCGATCATCGTGCGAGACTTCCAGCCCGCAGCGCAGGTATATTCAAAACCGGCGTTCACACCAACTGGGAATTGCCAGATGTTGGAGTCAGACATATGGATAGAAACAGGTTCCGGAGTTTCGTTGGGATCTAAATTGTCTGTGCCGTCAGATTTCAAAACGCCGTTGGAAAGATGTGTGAAACGGACACCGTAGTAAGGCACGAAAGAAATTCCGCCGGCGACAAAACTGGTTTCAAAGCGGATACCGGCATTGATTGCGTGGGAGTTGCGGTCCTCGATATCGTGCTTTCCGTCATCTTTCTGATGGGTGTAGCCCAAGTTGGCGATGACGTTAACTTTTTTGCCCGTCCAAGTTCCGTAAAGGTTGACACCGTACCAATGAGAGTCAAGCTTTAAATCATCACCTTCGCCTTCTTCGTCATACCATTTCAGCTTGCCGGCGCCCCCGTTCAAAGCAAGACCCAGACGGAAATTATCGGCAATGACGTGGTCGTAGCCGAAGACTCCGCCGGCGCCTTTGTTTTTGAACTTGCCGAAGTCACCGGTGCGGTTGATGCGATGCGTCATTCCATAGGCTTCAACCCAAGGATCGCCTTGTTTGAAGGTGCGGTCCCAGCCGTCAAAGAGCGGACCGGACATAGACTGTCTGGAATCGATCACGTCTTGGTTGATATTGTTCACGTCATAAAGATTGGCCGTAAACATATCAGCGCTGGCGGCAGCGGAAAACACGGCCAGAGCGAGGGGAGCAAATCGAATTAGTTTCATTTTCTTCTCACCTTGGATAGATTAAGCCTGAGGAAGCTTAGCAAGCTGTTCTTTGTTCGAGGCCAGCAATTGCTCATTGTTGGCCAGACGGCTTCTTTCTTGTTCAATCACTTTAGCTGGAGCCTTCTTCACAAAGTTCTCGTTGGAAAGCTTGTTATTAGCCTTAGCAATTTCGTTTTCTAAGCGGGCAATTTCCTTGCTCAGACGTTCACGTTCAGCAGCAACGTCAACCTTGATGATGAGCATCAGGCTGAAGTCATCAACCACGGCAACGGGAGCGGCAGAGCCGACCGGACGAACAGTTTCTAGGTCATCGGTGAAAATAACTTCTTCAAGACGGCCGAGCGTCTGGAGATACGGTGTGAGCTTCTCGGCTCTGGCGCGTGCTTCTCCGTCGCGGCTGCTGACGGCCAAAGGAACTTTCTTAGAAGGAGGCACGAGCATGCCGCTTCTCAAGTTGCGGATGGCGTCAACCATAGCCTTGAGTTCGTTGACCGTTATATCAGCCTGAGTGTTGGCCTTAGCCGGGTCGTAAACCGGATAAGACTGGACCATCAAAGAATCAACGGAATCTTCACTGCGGACGCCGGCAACAACGGAAACCTTCTGCCAGAGTTCTTCCGTGATGAACGGAATAATCGGGTGAGCCAGACGTAATGTCTGTTCAAGAACTGTGACCAATGTGTGGCGGGTAGCTCTCTGAACGGCTTCATTGCCTTGGTTCAACTGAACCTTAGAAAGTTCAAGGTACCAGTCGCAGTATTGGTTCCAAATGAAGGAGTAGATCGCGTTGGCGGCGTTATCCAGGCGGTAATCTTCAAAGGCCTTGCGGACTTCCTGAACGGTACGTTCGAACTCAGACCAAATCCACTGGTCCGGAGCAGAGTATTCCATCGGAGCATTCGGATCAAGACCACAGTCTTTACCTTCAACGTTCATCAGAACGAAGCGTGTGGCGTTCCAAAGCTTATTGCAGAAGTTGCGGTAGCCGTCCGCGCGTTTGACGTCGAAGTTGACGTTGCGGCCGAGGGTTGCGTATGCGGCCATCGTAAAGCGAAGAGCGTCGGCACCGATTTCGTTGATGCCTTCCGGATAATGCTTGCGCAGTTTCTTTTCTACGATCGGGGCTTTTTCGGGCTGACGAAGTCCGGTCGTGTTCTTCTTGACTAAGGATTCAAGATCAACACCTTGGATGATATCGAGCGGGTCCAAAGTATTGCCTTCTGACTTAGACATCTTGTTCCCTTCAGCATCACGGACCAGACCGTGAATGTAGACATTCTTGAAGGGCACGCGTCCTGTGAAGAAGCGAGTCATCATGACCATACGAGCCACCCAGAAGAAGAGGATGTCGTAGCCGGTCACGAGAACAGAAGAAGGAAGATAAATATCAAAAGCCTTCGGATCATTGATCAATGTAGAGAAGGGTACGAGGGCAGAAGAGAACCAGGTGTCGAGCACGTCTTCATCGCGATGAAGCTTAACGCCGGCGCCTGCCTTCTGCTGGGCTTCTTCTTCGCTATGAGCAACATAAACATTGCCTTTGTCGTCATACCAAGCCGGGATCTGATGTCCCCACCAAAGCTGACGGGACAAGCACCAATCCTGAATGTTAGAGAGCCAGTCTTTGTAAACCTTCTGCCACTGTTCGGGGAAGATATTGACTAAGTTTTCCTGAACAGCTTCCAAACCGAGGTCGGACAGAGACTTGCCGGGATAACGGCTGCCTTCCGGAGCGGGCTGGCTCATGGCCAGGAACCACTGCTCGGAAATCATCGGCTCAACCACTTCACCGGTTCTCGGCACCAACGGAACCATGTGTTTATGCGGCTTGATACCGACGAGCAGGCCCTGAGCCTTCAAGTCTTCGATGACGGCCTTACGAGCTTCATAACGATCCATGCCGCGGTACTTTTCGGGCACGTTGTCATTCAGATGAGCCGTCTTGGTCATAATATTGACCTGTTCGAGGTTGTGGCGTTTGCCGACTTCAAAGTCGTTGAAGTCGTGGGCCGGCGTAATCTTCACGCAGCCGGAGCCGAACTCTTTATCCACATAATCGTCTGCAATGACCGGAATTTCACGGTCGGTCAGAGGCAGTTTCAGTTTCTTGCCGACCAAGCCTTTGTAGCGTTCGTCTTCGGGATTGACCGCTACTGCCTGGTCACCGAACATGGTTTCAGGACGGGTCGTTGCAACAACGACACCTTCGGAGCCGTCAGCAGCAGGGTAACGGATTTCCCAGAGATGTCCGTCCATTTCCTTCGGTTCCACCTCGAGGTCGGAAACCGAGGTCTGAAGTTTCGGGTCCCAGTTCACAAGACGGCGGCCTCTGTAGATCAAGCCTTTTTCGTACAGGTCGACAAAGCAGTCAACCACGACCTTGGCGAGGTCGTCATTCATTGTGAAATAGAGGCGGTCCCAGTCAAGGGTATCGCCCAAACGGCGCATCTGATTAAGGATGTTGCCGCCGGAGTAGTCCTTCCACTTCCAGATTTCTTTGACGAATTCGTCGCGCGGCATATCGCGGCGATTCTTGCCTTGAGCTTCCAGCTTACGTTCAACAACGATCTGAGTTGCGATACCGGCGTGGTCGGTTCCCGGCAGCCACATCGTGTTGTAGCCGTTCATGCGGTAGAAGCGGGTCAAGGAGTCCATCACACTGTGGTTGAAGGCGTGACCCATATGAAGGATACCGGTAATGTTCGGCGGAGGCAGCTGGATAGAGAAAGAGGGCTTGCCTTCTGCAAGGCCGGCCTTGAAATAACCTTGTTTTTCCCAGAAGGGATACCACTTGGCTTCAATCGAAGCCGGATCGTAACTCTTAGCGAGTTCTTTGTTCTGTGTTTCGCTCATGGTGCTTAATTGTGAATATGCGAATCAAAAATAGAATTTGTTATTTTCTCACGTATTGAGGCTTTCCGCGAAAAACCGAGAAAACTTGAGAAAAATAAGTCAGTTAGAAGTAATAAAAGCTAGTGTCTCATCCACAACGATCAAGACACAAGCTTTCAAAAGGCCGATATCGGTCTATTTGAAAGAGCGTCTGTAAATTTCTTCACAGTCTTCAACAGTAAGATCCATCGGATCACAATCGAAAGCCAAAGGAAGAGAGGTTCTGACCTCTTTTGCAAAGCCGGGAAGCTCATCTTCTTTAATTCCGAACTGGCTCATTGTTATTTCGGCAACACCGCATTCCTGCAGCAAGTACTCCAATGCAATAAGAAAATCTTTAGGTTCATTAACCTCCTTAAGCCCAAGAGCCTTTGCCATCTTTACGAATTTCTCAGAACACAGGCCTCTTTCAATAAAAAAGCCAAAGTAAGCACGGCAAATCAGAACGAGTCCTGCGCCGTGCGGAAGGGTAGGATGGTATGCACTCAAAATATGTTCCAAAGAATGCTGACTGAGCAGCTTTCCTGTGGACATTACAAAGCCGCCAAGAGTGTTGGCAAAAGCCACATTTTCCCTTGCCTCTAAATCTTTTCCGTCCTTTACGGCACGACCCAAATAAGAGCCGATCTTTTCGATGCCTGTAATCGAAAACATTTCGTTGAAAGGATTAGCCTTTTTAGACAAATAACCTTCAGCCAAATGGAAGAAAGTGTCCAGTCCTTGGTATGCAGTAAGTTTCGGAGGAACGGAAACCATCAATTCCGGATCAACGATGGAAAGGACAGGAAAGAGGCTTTGAAAGCCGATACCTAATTTTTCTTTCGTGACTGAATTGGTCACCATACCGCTGTTGTCAGCTTCCGATCCTGTGCCCGCTGTAGTGGAGATGCACACTACAGGCAAAGGTGTGTTCTCAGGCTGCTTTCTGCCGCCGGTACCTTTCTGACAGTAATCCCAAATGTTCCCTGGATTCGTTGCTGCCAGGGCGATGAGCTTTGCGGAATCCATAGGAGATCCGCCTCCAAACCCAATAACAAAGTCACAGTTTGTTTCTTTAGCCTTAGCTGCGGCAGCCATGATGTTATCGGTGATTGGGTTGGGTTCGATTCCGTCAAAAACCTCGAAAGAAACGTCGGACTTTTCCAGCTGTTTCTCTAATTCATTCAGGTAGCCAAGTCTTTTGACAGAGCCTCCGTTCGTTGTGACGATCAAAGCTTTCTTTCCGGGCATGCGGTATTGATAAAGCTTCTTAAACGATCCGGAACCAAAAACGAACTCTGTAGGAATGCAAAAAGAAAACATAAGAACCTTTTGAAATGAAAAACAGTTTTTGAAACTTTTATTACTGAGACTCTTGAATTCTAGTTCTTTCGGTTTTCTTCGGAAGTTCGAAAACGGAAAAGCGGCCCAAGAAAAAAGAAAACCGCGGCAGCCTTTTCAAATAGACGACTGTCGCGGCTTTCCAGCCTTCTAACTTATTCGGGAAATTTTCCGATAAGTTTTAGCTCCTCAACTTAAATTAGAGAACCATCTTAGAGATCAAGAAACCAAAAGGAACTGCTGCAACCAGACCGACGATGCCGGGAAGGAAGAAGGGGGTGGTTGATAACCCAGGAACCGTTCCATTTTCTGTCCATGAACGAACCGGTGTCGTCACAGGCAATTGCAAAAGCTGTCGTCGGATAAATATTGGTGATATAGAGGGCCGAGCAAGCGACGAAGCTGGCAAGAATCGTGCTGGCATCCACGCCCAAGCTGGCAGCAACCGGAACCAGCAAAGCGGCTGTAGCGCCCTGGCTAAAGAGAAGTGCGGACACACAGAAGAATGCGACAGCGAGGAGGGCAGGATATTGCTCCAGTAAAGCCGTCGCCTGTGTCTTAATTTCCGGAATATGCGCACCGATGATAGTAGAACTCATCCAAACGATACCGAGAACGACTACCAAGCTTTCTATGCCGCCGCCAAAGATCGGGGTGTTCTTAATTCTATCGAGCGAGATATCGCAGAACCAATACATCACAAGACCGGCCATAAGCATGGAGATAATGATGATGTCGCGGCTGCCGAGAGTGTGGCCGATATAAGGCTTGAAGAGAAGCAGCGCAACAATGAAGACCACGGCAAGTAGGAAGATGGCAACGGAAACTTTTGCTTTGCGAGTTGTCGGCTTTTCAGCTTCTTTCTTAGTCTTCATCGAGACTAAACCTTCTTTGAGTCTCTTTTGGAAGATGGGGTCTTTGTCCAGATCGACCCCCTGCATACTGGAAATAATGGCTGTAACAATGGCACCGAAAACTGCGGAAGGATCGATAACAGCTAAAGCCTGACCGAAAGAGACCCCCATTTTTTCTACAACAACATACATAGCGGCGGTCGCGGCAGAGATAGGAGATGCAGTAATAGCAATCTGGCTTGCAATTACAGCACTTGTCAGAGGCTGAGAGGGACGGACATGATTTTCTTTGGCAACTTCCTGAATGACGTTCAGAACGCTCATAGCGGTATAGCCGGTTCCTCCGAGAACGGTAAGAACAAAGGTCACAGCCGGGGCCAGGATATTGATGTACTTCGGATTGCTCCTCAGCAGTTTGCTGGCTAATTTAACCATGTAGTCCATGCCGCCTGCTAACTGCATGCAGCTGATGGCGAAAATCACCGACAGGATGATCAGGATCACGTCGATAGGAATCGCACCGGGCTTAAGTCCAAGAACGAAAACAGCGATTGCCATTCCTAATCCGCCGGCCATGCCGACTCCTATACCGCCGAGCTTTGCCGCATAAATAATGCAGCCGAACAATAGAATTATTTCTAGAAAGATCATGAGAATCTCCTTGGTAGATTGAAGAAATATGCTCATCAGCCTGTAGGAAGCGGAACTATTGAAGAACCGCAAGGCGTGACGCCATTATTCGAGAGACCCCACATTTACCGTTAATACATTCAGAAATACAATAGATCCGATTTCAAAAATATTAATTCGAAATGTTTACCCCTGAACTTGATCTGCGAGCGATTCAAATCTTTTTGGCTGTTGCCGAAGGCAAGTCAGTCAAAAAAGCTTCAGAGAAACTCAAAATTTCGTCCCCGGCAATTTCACAGGCCTTAAGACTGCTGGAAGAAGATCTTGGAACCGAGCTTTTTTGCCGTGATGTTCGTCCTTTACGATTAACAGCGAGCGGTCGAAAGCTTCAGACCGAAGGCAACAACCTTCTAGAGGCAGCTCGTTCGCTGCGAAACAAGATTTGCTCAAACGAATATGTGTTTCAATCGCTGAGACTCGGTATCGGAGAAAGTGCGACATCAACGATCGGTCCGTACCTTCTGGCTTTATTAAGGGATCGGGTTTCGGAAATTTCGATGGAAAGTCTTCTTACTGCGCCTTTAGTGGAGAAGCTTCTAAAAGATGAAATTGACGTTTTGATCAGCGTTGATCCCATGTTCAATGACGACCGCTGGGTCCGAAGAGAAATCTATCGAGAATCATTTTTAGTTTTGTCTAAAGACAAGATTGGAAATCCCTGCACCATTGAAGACCTACAGCGATTGTCGATTACTCGGCCTTACATCTCTCACGGCGCCGGAAGTCAGGACAAAATCGTTTGTGATCGTTTCTTGAGGAGTTTGAATGTCCGTCCCCTTGAAACCGTGACCGCTTCATCCAGTTATGTGATTACCGGTTTGGTGCATGAGCTTAACGGCTGGGCGTTGCTCACGCCTACCAACGCCCTGAGCGGCAAGACGTTTCTGGATAATTTGCAATGGGCACCTTTACCCGAAGGCAAACAATTGCTTCGGAGCACCTGGGTCGTCGGAGACAGCTTTAATCGTGAGCAGCAGGTGGATCTCGTCTGCAAATTAGCACAGGAAGCTCTTAAAGATAAATTTGCACCTCATATAAAGAACTTTGTACCAGGACTTGCCAATTACATAGAAATCGTTAGTCAAGATTAACCTTCGCTAAATAGATTAAGGAAAACGGAATCTGTTCTTCAATTATTCTTTGCCGGATTGTCTCGAAAGAAGATGTCATTAAAAAATGATGAAACATACTCTTCAAGGAGAAATGTATGCAAACAGCACTGGAAAAGATCGCTTCTTTCGCGGTGCATACAGATTATGAAAAGATTCCGGACGACGTGCTCGAAGCGGCCAAACTCGGCCTTACAGACTTTTTTTGCCTGTTCTCTTGCCGGGATCAACGCACCAGTCAGCAACAACATCCTTAATTATTTAAAAAAAGAAGGGCTGAAAGAGGGGCCTTGTCGGCTTTTCGGAACTTCTTATTCATCGGGTTTGAAAGAAGCCTCTTTATTTAACGGCGTGAGCTCTCATTGCATGGACTTTGACGACGTTTCCTGGGCAACGATCGGACATCCGAGCGTCAGCGTTGCGCCAAGCGTATTTGCCTGTGCACAAAAAGGGAAGTGGAACGGAAAGCAGACATTATTGGCTTACGTTCTTGCCGTTGAATCGATGCACCAGATTGCCCGTTTAACCATGCCGCAGCTCTCTGAAAGAGGCTGGCATACGACTTTGGCTTATGGTGTCTTCGGCGCAGCGGTTCCTGCCGTCAGACTCTTAGGACTTAATGAAGATGAGTGTGCGAATGCCTTAGGTATCGCTGTCAGTCGTGCCGGCGGCGTTCGCGCCAATTTCGGAACACAAACTAAAGCTCTGCACGCCGGGTTATCTAACAGGATCGGCATTGACTGTGCAGAAATGGCTGCCTGCGGGATTAACGCAAGCCACAATGCCGTCGAAGGCGCAGATGGATTTGCTTTGTGCTTTACGGGAGAGGCAATAAAAGGCGAGGTCGATATCGGCGAGTTCTGGGACCTTCACGAAAACGGCCTCGTCATCAAGCGTTATCCATGCTGCTCCGGTACGCATCCCACAAACGATGTTTGGGATGAGTTCCTTTCCGCTCATCCGCTTAAAGCAGAGGACATTGATCATATTGAAGCCGGTGTCAGTTTATTAGGTCCGAAAGAAATGACTTGCCATTTGCCTCAGAATGCCGTCCAGGCAAAGTTCTCGCTTGAATTCGCTTTAGCCTATAGGCTGATTTTCGGGAAGCTGTCCCTTTCATCTTTCACGGATCAAAACGTTCTCGCTCCGGAAATCCAAGCCATGATGAAGAAAATCAAGATGGAAGTTTCTCCGGAGTTGGCAAAACTCGGATTTATCGGGACGGCTCCGATTCGCCTAAAGGTTTATCTCAAGGACGGGAAGGCCATTACTTTGAGCAATGATTTGGCTGTCGGAAATCCGGAGAAACCACTCCCCGAACAAGTGGTTAAAGAAAAATTTATGGACTGCTCTAAAGGCGCGGCTGATCAGGAAAAGGCAGAGAAGTGGTACGAAATTTTGAAGAATTTGGAAAACGCCACACAAGAGGAAATACTTTCACTAGGCAATCCGTAATAAAAATCTGAGTTTCTAAGAGCAACCTCTGACTGATTTCAAATAGGCAAACGGGATTTTTTACCAGTTATTGAATTCGTTAACTGTCCCCCAAGCTGCCTGTTGTAATTTTTTGCCCGTTTCCGGCGTCACAACTAAATCATCAAAACGCCCGTAGAAATCGCAGTCGGTCGGTGCGATTCCTGTTAATGACGCAAAAAATACCGCTGCCTCTAAATAGGTTCCGGCGACAGTCGGATGTCGGTTATCTGAACGTATAAGTTCAATCTCAGGAAAATCTCGTTGCGATCTTTCAAAGGCCAGACCGCAGGGAATAACGGAGGCAGAATTTTCGTTGGCGACTTCGATGGTTGCGTCTGCTAAAAGTCGCGTCATCTCAGGCTTGTCTTTGTAAGCCCAAGTCATCATGAAATACGGTCTGGCGCCGGCAGCCCGAATGTCCTGACAATGCTTTCTAGCCGATTCTCGGAAAAGCTCCTTCAGCTCAGGATGTATCGGTCCTTGGCTTGAATCCTCTAAGACAACGGCGTCAAAGATCTTTCCGTCCGGATACTTTAAGAAGGTTACTTTGTTTGTGCCGTCACTTGCGATCTTGTAGCTCCTCAGAGCGTTCGGTCGCAAATAACTTTTGACGTCATGCCAATACAGGCTGGCTCCCCCAATTCCGACAATCGTTATGACCAGATCGCGGTGCTTTGCTTTCGCAAAGCCATTCATCATTCCATTGACGCCGCAGTTGTAAAACATGAAGGAATTGCCGACCAAAAGAATATTCTTCAAGCCGTCGGGTTTGTCGGTAACGATTGGTTTTATGTAGCTCATTGGACACAAAGAAAATGAATCAATTATGGGAAATACTTTTGAAACTCTTTACTTTTTAACCGCACTTCTGCAGCGTTTAGCCGGAAGATTCTTCATGAATCTAAAGTAGAGGATCGTTAAGCAGACAGAGGTCACGAGCCAGCTCAGCGGATAAACCATCATCAAAATTTCATAGGTCGGTTTCGCAGCAAAAACCGAATACACCCAAACGATTCGAATGGTACAAATGACAACGACCGTAATAATGGCAGGCGGAAGAGAGTAGCCATACCCGCGCATAGAGTCGGATAAAACTTCCATGACGGAATTCAAAGGTTCGGGGATCACAACCCAAAGCAGTCGAATCATACCGAGAGAAATAATGTCTTCGGACTGCGTAAAAAATCCCAGCAAATATCGGCCGAAACCGTAAATCAAAACGCTCAGAACCACAGTAATACCGATGTTGAGCGCCATGTTGACCCGAGTAACGCGTTTGCAGCGTTCCAGATTGCCGGCGCCGTAGTTCTGACTAATAAACGTCGTTGCAGCCAAACCGAAACCGTTTATCACGCAGTAGCAGTTAATCTCGATCGTAAAGGCAGCAACCGAAGCGGCCATCACATCTGCGCCCAGGGAGTTGATGGCACTTTGAATAATCAAGTTAGATAAAGAGAAGACGGAGCTTTGCAAACCGGCAGGCCAGCCGATTTTAATCATGGAGCGCAGGGCCTTCTTATCCATCTTGAAGAGGCGCTTCGGATAAAGACGGAGCGGCCCGTCTGTGCGCATGAGTCTATAAACGAGGATGCCGGATGCCAACAGGTTCGCTAAAGCGGTCATTAAAGCAACGCCGCCGATACCCCAATCCGCTATAGTGACAACGAACAAATCTCCCAACGCATTAAAGACACTCGCAATACAAAGAGCCCAAAGAGGCGTTTGCGTATCGCCCTGACTTCTCAGTACGGCCGATAGGAAGTTATAGATGGAAATGAAGGGCATGCCCATCAAGTACATCTGAAGATAAATCTCCGAATGGCGAACAACGCTCGGAGGCACTTGCATCCATCTCATCAAAATCGATGCACAAAGCTCTCCGATCGCCATTGCGATGACGCCGAAGATGACCGCCGTTGCGAAGGCCGTGTGCACAGCTCTGGAAGCGTCATCGTATTTACGCATACCCAAGTACCTGGCCA
>OJQM01000956.1_pt1 | contig 13290 bp, 7 predicted proteins | sample 1598751 | NCBI WGS metagenome assembly OJQM01 (sample SAMN03922455, study PRJEB24848) | human gut metagenome | isolation source: stool sample | host: Homo sapiens | place: Germany | collected 2009-11 | reverse complement strand
ATTTCTTTCAATGCTTTGCCTAATACGGTTTCGGCCTTGTAGTGCCCGTAGTAGGGAGATACATCAATAAAATTCATTCCATTCTCTACTGCTGTGTAAACAGCTTTGATACCCTCTGCTTCGCGGATATCATGAAAAACTCCTCCTAATGAAGATGCGCCGAAACTAAGATTGGAAACCCGCATACCGGTTTTCCCGATTTCATTGTAATTCATAGTTCTATTTATTTTTAGATTTATTTCCGGAATCAAAAATAGAGGAATAACCTTTAGGTATGTGGTGGAAGAGGTTGAAAAAAGTACGTAAACCTTTGCGTAAAAATAATAAGACGGTTACTTTTTATATAGTTCCCTATATTGCTGTGGAGTAACGTCTGTGATTTTTTTGAATAGGCGGTTGAAATAAGAATGGTCTTCATAAGCAAGGAGATAGGCTATGTTTTTTACGGGAATATCCTCTGTAATCAGAATTAATTGGGCTTTCTCTATTTTTTTCTGATTAATATATTGCAGCGGTGTGTTACCGACTTCTTTTTTGAAAAGACGGATAAAATGATCTTTTGAGAGGCATGAGATTGCTGCCAATGAGTCTATATCTACTGTTTTATAGATATTTTTTCGGATGTGGGACAAAACTTTTTGGATACGGTTATCGTTGACTTCCACTTTAGGTTTGGCGTCTTTTAAAAAGCGGGCAATAAGTTGATATACTATACCTCTGGATTCGACTTTGTCACAGAAGGTACGCTGTTTATTTTTAATGATGTTTCTGATTAATGTGGGGTTGTTGTCATAGCTTGTCGGGTCGGATTGAGGAAGCTGCATGGTAGGATTTATTTCACATAACCTTTTAATAAGTGGTAATTCCAGGTTGCCCGCAGGTATTTCTATCGGGAAATTCCAATCTTCCAGAATGCCGGATTCCGATTGATGGTCTTCATATATATGGAGATAATAATGAGTGAAATGAGAATTGCACTGATAACTATGGGTAGTGAATGATGGCACCAGATATAGATGATGTGGTTTTAGTTCCTGCATTCCATCGGGAAATATTATTTGGGCGGTTCCTTCCATTATATAATAGAGTCGGGTAAAAGGGCTGCTTACGTTTTTCCAGTTCCAGTCTGCATTGTGAATGGCTAGTCCTACATTTAATATAAGTAAATGTAATTGGTCGATTGATTGTGTCATATTCCTTAAGGTATTAGAATGAAAGATTCAGTTTTGTACAAAGTAAGCAAAAGTATATATATAATCCAATGGGAAATCGATATTTTCATATCAAATCACCTGTTTTGGTATTTGTTTTTGAATTATTTCAGGTAAAAGTCGATATTATCCTACATAATGGCGCATTTGGATAATATAAATTGGTTTCAACTCTGTATATTTGCACTATTGATAATTGAAAAACATATAAAGCAATTATACTATGAAAGCAAAACATTTTCTTTTGGCTTCGGCTTTGTTGCTTTGGACGGGAGTTTTGGAGGCTCAGACTTACCAGGTACCTGTTTCAGAGAAAAATGAAAAAATGCAGGAGGGAGAGTTCGAACCTACTTGGGAATCATTGCAGAACTATAAAGTTCCTGAATGGTTTAGAAATGCCAAATTTGGTATTTGGGCACATTGGGGACCGCAATGTGTGGAAGGGTCCGGCGACTGGATGGCGCGTTCTCTCTATTTGGAAGGTTCGCGTGAGTATAAGCACCATGTGGAACATTATGGCCATCCCTCTGAAGTGGGCTTCAAGGATATATTGCCTTTGTTTAAAGCCGAGAAATGGGATCCGGACAAATTGGTTTCCTTTTATAAGAAGATTGGTGCCCAGTATTTCTTCGCTTTAGGTAATCACCATGATAATTATGATTTATGGGATAGCCAATATCAGGAATGGAATTCCGTGAATATAGGCCCTAAGAAGGATATATTGGCGGGCTGGGCTGAAGCAGCTAAGAAAAACGGTCTTCCATTTGGTATCAGTTTCCATGCGGACCATGCGTGGAGCTGGTATGAACCGGCTCAACGATACGACCGTCATGGCGAGAAGGCAGGTGTACCCTACGATGGATGTTTGACTAAAGAAGATGGTAAGGGTAAGTGGTGGGAAGGCTACGATCCTCAAAAACTTTATGCACAGAATCACCCGTTAAGCGCTGGAAGTTGGGCTGACGGTATGATTCACCGTCAATGGGCATGGGGAAATGGTGTTTGTATTCCTACTCAAGAATATGTGACAAACTTTTATGATCGTACAGTCGATGCAATAAACCGTTATAATCCCGATTTGATTTATTTTGATGTGACTGGTGTACCGTTTTATCCTATCAGTGATGCGGGTTTGAAGATTGCCGCACATTTTTATAATCACAACATGGTTGTTCGTAAGGGGGATTTCAGTGCTGTTATGTTTGGTAAAATTCTTACCGATGAGCAACGTAAAGCTTTGGTATGGGATGTGGAAAGGGGATCTCCCAATAGTATTTATGAAGAGCCATGGCAGACTTGTTCTTGTTTAGGCGGTTGGCATTATGATACCAGACTGGCGGAGAACGGCTGGTATAAAAGTGCTTCCGATGTAGTGAAACTATTAGTGGATGTGATCAGTAAGAACGGGAATTTGTTGCTTAGTGTTCCTCTTCGGGCTGACGGAACTTTCGATGAAAAGGAAGAAGCCATTTTAAATGAATTTGGTGACTGGATGAGTATGAATAAAGAGGCTATTTATGATACACGCCCGTGGAAAGTCTTCGGAGAAGGTCCGATAGCCAATGCTGATATCAAGATTAATGCCCAAGGTTTCAATGAAGGTGCTTACACTAAAGCCACTGCATCTGAAATCCGTTTTACTCAAACCAAGAAATATCTCTATGCTACAGTCCTTGCATGGCCGGAAGAAAAGCAAGTTGTCATTCAATCGCTGGCAACGGGAAGTGAGTTGTATCCTGATAAAATTACTAAAATTGAATTGTTAGGTTATGGAAAGGTATCTTTTACTCGTACAGCGCAAGGAGTTGTTATTGATATGCCTGATGTACAGTTGAATAAGATTGCTCCCGTATTTAAGATAAAGAAGTGAATATAGCATAAAGTAGGTTTATTTATCGGCTTTTTTAGGTCGGTAAGCCCTTGTTATGTCTTGAAAATTAACCCAATAATCAATAGAATAATGAAAAACAGATTAGAATGTATGCAGCCAATAAGATTCTTGGTGATCTTGTTGATGTGTTGCCTGAGCTATACTACTTGGGCACAGACACAGAGTAATGTCAATGGTTTGGTTACTGATTTTTCCGGTGAGCCGTTAATTGGGGTCAGTATCTTGGTTAAAGGTACTTCCAATGGAACTGTTACTGATTTGGATGGCAAATTTTCTCTGTCTGCTGAAATGGGAGACATGCTCCAGATAAGTTATGTAGGTTATATTTCGCAAGAAATAAAGGTTGAAAGTAACAAGTTACTTCGTATTATAATGGAAGAAGATACAAAAAAGTTGGAAGAAGTAGTTGTAGTTGGATATGGAACACAGAAAAAGGTGAATTTAACAGGAGCCGTATCTGCTGTTTCAGCTGAAGACTTGGCTAGTAAGCCTGTTATGAGTACTGCTCAAGCACTGGCAGGTTTGGCTCCAGGTTTAAGTGTATTGCAAACTTCAGGTCGTCCCGGACAAGGAGCAACTGTTAAAATTCGTGGAACTGGTACATTTTCAAAAGCTGGAACAGATCCATTGGTTTTGATTGATGGTTTATCAGGTAACATTGATGATGTAGATCCTAATGATATTCAGAGCATTTCTTTTTTGAAAGATGCAGCTTCTGCTTCTATTTATGGTAATCGTGCTGCTAATGGGGTGATCTTGATTGAAACAAAGAAGGGTGCACAAGGTAAAACGACTATTACATATAGTAATTCTTTTGGTTGGCAACGGCCTACGGAATTGCCTGATTTTTTACCATCATGGGAATATGCGGAATATTATAATATGGCTATGCGGAATATGGGTAAGCAGGAAGCTTATTTACCTGAACAGATTCAAAAGTATAGAGATGGATCTGATCCGGATAATTATCCGAATGTAAATCACTTAAAATGGCTGTTGGAATCTGGTTCTGGTTTTCAACACCAACATAATCTCAGCATACAAGGAGGAAATGCTACGACAAGTTATAATTTATCAGTAGGTTATAGAAATCAGGAAGGTATGACGGCAAAAACGTCTAATGAAAGAATGACTGCACTGTTTACTATGAAAAGTGAAATCGCCAAAGGGCTGATGCTTAATTTGAATATTAATGCTTATAATAATAAATATAATGCTCCTAATGGCGAACCACAAAGTATTGATGGAATGATAGGATATGCTGTTCGTCAGGGACCTATTTATGCCGGGCAAAAGTCGGATGGAAGTTTTGGATATCAGGATAATTATAGTCCGGAAGCGTGGTTGGCGAGTGAATCTTTTGTGCAGAATGTGAGTAGAAATATAAGTGCTTCCGGACAATTGACATGGAATACTCCTGTAGACGGACTTTCTTTTATAGGTAAAGCTGGGGTGAATTACTGGACTAAATATGATAAAGCGTACCGGGCTGATACTTATTTTGATGATAGTAAGACAGTGGGGCCCGCTACTTTAAATGTATGGACTGCAAATAATACGTATACTACCTTTGAAGCATTAGCTACTTATGAAAAACAAATTAAAAATCATACCTTTAAGTTATTGGCGGGTACTTCTGTGGAGCAATCTAATAATAAAGGTTTGGAAGGTTATAGAAATACGTTTCCTAATAATTATTTGTATGAATTAGGTTCTGGAGATAAATCAACAGCTACTAATGATAGTTCATTGGAAGAATATGCGTTGCTTTCTTTTTTCGGGCGTATAAATTATGCATGGAAAGATCGTTATTTATTAGAGGCGAATTTGCGCTATGATGGATCGTCACGTTTTGCGGACGGTCATCGTTGGGGACTTTTCCCGTCAGTTTCTGCAGGGTGGAGAATTTCTGAGGAGGATTTTTGGAAGAATGCGGCAGTTTCAGCTGTAGTTGATAATTTGAAATTGCGTGCTTCCTATGGTGTACTTGGTAATCAAAATATAGGTGTTTATCCTTACCAACAGATTTATGAACTTGGACATGATTATCCTTTTGGAAATCCGGCAACTCTTCAGTCTGGGGCTTACATGAAAACCTATAATAATCCGGAAATTACTTGGGAAAAGACGGCTATAACGGATATTGGTTTAGATTTTAGTTTATTGAATGGACGTTTTAGTGGAACATTGGATTATTTTTATAAATATACTTCGGACATTTTAGCACCAGTTGAGGTGTCTAGTATTATGGGACGTGAAGTCGGACAATCTAATGTTGGAGCTGTTTCGAACGAAGGAATTGAAATAAATCTGACTTATAACGGACAAATAGGACGTGATTTCCGGTTTAGTATTTCTCCTAATTTTACATGGGTAAAAAATGCAGTTGAGAAATTGGCGAACGGAGCTACCGAAGAAATTAATAATAACAGAATTGTAGGGCAACCGATAGGTATTATATATGGATATGAAACTGATGGACTGTTTGTAGACCAAGCGGAAATAGATGCGGCTCCTGAGCAATTGGTAAGTAAGTCAGGATTGAAACCTGGTTATGTGAAATACAAAGATATTAGTGGTCCTGACGGGGTTCCTGATGGTAAGGTGGATGCGCAATATGATCGTACCGTATTGGGAAGTACTACCCCGAAGTTTTATTATGGTTTGAATCTTTCCGCTTTTTATAAAGGTTTTGATTTTTCAGCTTTATTACAAGGTTTAGGAGGTCATAAGCGTTTGATAGGATCTTATATGGCTTATGCATTCTACAACGGTGGACAGATACAGAGATGGCAGGCTGAATCTTGTTGGAAGGAAGAAAATCCTGATAAATGGGCTGAATATCCTCGATTGGAAACTTTGAATATGAATGACACTAATCTTCAAACTTCTGATTATTGGGTCCGTAATGCTAGTTTCTTACGAGTCAAGAATATACAAATAGGATATACATTCCCAAAAGCATGGACTAAAAAAATAGGTTTGGAAAATGTGCGTGTTTATGTAAGCGGACAAAATCTGTTCTCTTTCAATAGTTTCTATAAAGGTTGGGATCCTGAAAATGAGATAGGAACAGGGGATTCTCCCTCTTATTATCCGGTCAATAGTATTTATTCATTCGGATTTAATTTCAAGTTCTAAGTAAATCATTCAATCAAGAATCATTATGAAAAATATATATAATACATTAGGAATGACAAAGGCTTGTTTATGTGCTTTGGCTGTATCACTAGTAACAACTGGTTGCTCGGATTTATTAGATAAGGAGCCACCTTCAGCAATTTCTGATGGTAGTTTTTGGACTGGTGAAGGGGATGCCATGTTGGCTTTGACAGGATGTTATCGTTTCCAGACTGGTTGGTCGCATGATGATTTTGCTACGCCACAAGGGTTGCTCTATTTGGATTTTGCAGGTGGAAACGGAACGGAAAAGGAAAATTTTTCTACTTTAATGGCTAGTTCCAATACGGTGGCTACTAACAGTAATTTACGTTGGTATTGGGGAAATGCATATACGCAAATAGCTAAGTACAACACTTTTCTAGAGAATATTACGGACTGTCCGATGGAAGAATCTAAAAAAGAACAGTGGTCTGCCGAAGTGAAGTGTTTACGAGCTTATTTCTTTTTAAATTTGGCATTTTATTATAAGGATGTTCCTATGCCTTTGAAAACTCTGTCGGTGGACGAAGCGAATTCTATCTCTCAAACACCTCAGACTGAAGTCTATTCGCAAGTGGAGAAGGACTTGAAGACTGCTATAGACTTGTTGCCTGTCCAATATTCTTCAGAGGAATATGGCCGGTTTACCAGGGGGGCGGCTAAGGTACTTTTAAGTCGTCTTTATCTGGCACAAGAGAGATGGGGAGATGCTGCTACTATTTTACGTAGTGTGATTGAGTCGGGAATATATGAATTGGATCGTCGTAATGGAGAGGACAGCTATGAGAAACTTTTTCAAATAGGAGGTGAATATAGCCCTGAGATAATATTTTGTATTATGGGGATAAAGGATTTGTATACTAATTCACGTTATCAATATTTATATCCTGAAGCTGCTTATGGAGGGTGGCATCAGTTCTCACCATATAACGAATTGGTGAAAGAATATTTCTGTGCAGACGGCAAGGACATTAAGACTTCTGAGGTTTATGATGAGAATGATCCTTATGTTAATCGGGATTTGCGCTTGTATGCTTCTATTTTTTTACCTCCTTTGGGAAGTTATGAGGGAACTAAGTATAATGATATAATTTATGATTGCTTTAAGGGAGCTAATACTGCAGATAGCTATAATAAATTTGCCTTATTTAATGGATATTGTCCGAAGAAAGGTTGTGATCCGTCTATAACTAATAATTTAGGTTCTACTCCCACTTATACTCCTATAATGCGTTATGCTGAGGTTCTATTAAGCTATCTGGAAGCGGTAAATGAATCGCAGCCGAATGCAGTAGACCAGAATTTATTGGATTTGACTATCAATGATATACGTGATCGTGTGAAATTGGTTGGAATAAAAAAGACAGACGTAGCGACACAGGAACTTGTTCGTGAAGCAGTTCGTAAAGAAAGACGTGTGGAACTGGCATTCGAGGGGCTTCGATATTATGACGTGTTACGTTGGGGCATTGCCGAGAAAGAACTTAATCATACATTTACCGGAGTAAAATTGTCGGATGATCCTCAAGCTCGTAATTATAGAGGGAGTGGGGCTACTGCTTCTCCGGTGGATGAAAATATGTATTATCAATTTGAGAAACGTACATGGGCACCCCATAACCGATATTTTCCTATTCCTCAAAATGATTTGAATGTAAATAAGAATCTGAAACAGAATGAGGGATATAATTAAGCAGGATTAAGTTTAAGATAAGATGAAAGAAAATGGATATGAAATGAAAAGATATGGCTATCCGGTAAAGAGATATTGTCAGACAATGGATTTGAAGGATGATCCGGAGCTGATAGCGAAGTATCGGGAGTGCCACAGTAAGGAGAAGTCGTGGCGGGAGATCAGAGAGGGGATCCGTTCAGTTGGTATTTTAGAAATGGAAATATATATATGCGGTAATCGGTTATTCATGATTGTCGAAACTCCTATTGATTTCGATTGGGAATCTGCTATGGCTAAACTTGCGACTTTACCCCGACAGCAGGAATGGGAAGATTTTGTATCGGTATTCCAACAATGCAGGAAAGGGGAACTTGCTAAAGAAAAATGGAGTATGATGGAACGTATGTTTTATCTATATGAATAATTAAAAAAGAGAGGAAAGAGAGGGTGCTGATAAAGTATTCTCTTTTTCCTTAAAATATAATAGAAGGTACATTGAACAATTTAATGATTATGAAATATTTTACTATCATTGCACTGTTGTGCTTATCCTGCATTTCATGTACGATGCAAAACAATTTATTACAATCTCCTAACGGTAAGATAGCCATTGAATATCATGCTGAAAAAGGTTTTTCTGTTATTTATCATAGTGGGCGGGATAAAGTTAAAATGATGTCATTACCTGAAATAGGTCTAAAAACGTCGGATACGGATGATTGCTTTAAATTGATAAGCTCAACTCCTGTAACTTCTGTAGTTGATGATTATGAAATGCTGACTGGTAAACGCAGGCATTGCCATAATGAGGCTAATGAATGTACCTATCGATTTGAAAATGTCAAAGGACTTCGGGTAGATCTTATTTTCCGGGTTTATAATGATGGTATAGCTTTCCGTTATCATCTTCCTAAAACCAAAGAAGAGATTGTGGTTCTTGATGAGTACACTGCATTTGCTTTTACTCCAGGTATCAAGCGTTGGACACAAAAATTTACTGTAGGTTATGAGGGCTTTTATTGGCCAAATACGGACGGCGTTGCAGATAATGAGGGACGTGAGTGGAGTTTTCCAACATTGTTCCAACCTTCGGACAGCGCTTTTGTACTATTAACCGAAGCCAACATATTACGTGATAACACAGGAGCTTATCTTACTAATGCAGCTGATTCTTCTATCTATAAGATAAAATTATCGGATGAACGGTTGATATGCCCATCCGGCTGGTATTCACCTTGGCGTGTCGCTATCATAGGAACATTAGCTGATATTGTCGAATCGACTTTGGTAACTGATGTGAGTGAACCATGTAAAATCCAAGATACCCAATGGATAAAACCTGGATTGGTCTCTTGGATATATTGGGCATATAATCATGGTTCTAAGGATTATCAAATAGTGAAGAAATATATTGATTTTGCCGCAGACTTTGATTTGCCCTATATGTTGATTGATTGGGAATGGGATGCAATGGGGAATGGAGGAAATCTGAATGATGCAATGAACTATTGTAAAGAGAAAAATGTAACTCCTTTGATATGGTATAATTCTTCTACTGCATGGTGTGATCCTACTCCGTTATATCGGTTGAATACCCCGGAAGTGCGTGACAAAGAATTTGAATGGCTAAAAGAAATAGGTATTCAGGGAGTTAAGATAGACTTTTTTGGTGGAGATTCTATAGGTACGATGAATTATTATATTGATTTGCTGGAGGATGCAGCCAGGCATAAATTGTTAGTCAATTTTCATGGGGCAGCTATTCCCAGAGGCTGGCAACGGACGTACCCAAACCTGATGAGTGTGGAAGCGGTATATGGGGCCGAATGGTATAATAATAAACCGACATTGACTGATAATGCAGCTTGGCATAATTGTACCTTGCCTTTTACCCGTAATGTGATAGGTCCGATGGACTATACGCCTTGTACATTTACCAATTCACAACATCCACATATCACTACCGATGCGCATGAATTGGCGTTACTTGTTATTTTTGAGTCGGCTCTACAGCATTTGGCAGATCGTCCTGAAGGGTATAGGCGACAACCGGTAGAGGTACAGAACTTTATCAGGTATCTTCCGGTTGCATGGGAGGATACCAGACTGCTGTCCGGTTATCCGGCTGAAAGTGTTGTTATTGCTCGTAAAAGTAAGGATAGTTGGTATATTTCCGGTTTGAATGGTACGGAAAATACAAAATCATTTCGTGTGAATTTGGAGTTTATTAAAGATTCTATTCAGCTTATCCAACTGTTTTCGGATACTACTGATGGGAAACAAATAAAAATTGAAAATTCGGCATTCGATACCAAAGAATTGAATATAGAGTGCCAGCCTCGCGGAGGTTTTGTGGTATGGGTTAAGTTGAGGAAATAGGATAAGGGTAAGTGTTTTTAGCATATAGACAATTGTTTTGATATTGCTATGGAAGTTTTTATTAATGATGATAGATAAGCTTATCCCTTTGAGGAGATAGAATAAAAATAGTTTATGCTGGATTGGTGGAAGGTTAATTAATACTTATTGATAACTAATATAAAGTTAGAGTTTATGAAACGAGAACTTATTTTTACATTCTGTTGTCTGTTGACCACTTTGGTGTGGTCGCAGGAATATCAGCGGACAGAAACAGGCATTAAGGCTTCTATTTTTGGGAAAAAGATAGATGTGGAAGTGCAATGGTTTAATGCTAATAGTCTGCGTGTGTTGAAAATGCCGCATGGGCAATCGGTAGATAAGAAAAGTCTTTCGGTTATTGCAAGACCTGAAAAAACGGCTCTTAAAGTTTCTACGTCGGAAGATGGCAATATTGTAATGAAGAGCCGTTTACTGACGGTGAAACTAGACACAAAAACAGGTGTTCTGATTTATGAAACACGTAATGGGATGCCCCTATTGAAGGAATTGGAGAATGTGAAGGCATTCATACCTGTCAATGACGCAGGGCGGGCTACTTATTCTGTTTACCAAAGTTTTAAAACCGATAAGGATGAAGGGCTTTATGGACTTGGACAACTTCAAAACGGACAGATGATGCAACGTGGAATAGAGAAGTATCTGGTGCAAGGCAATACAGAAGACGTAACTCCTGTTTTTCAGTCGACTAAGGGATATGGTGTATTTTGGGATAATTATGCAGGTACGATGTATGTTGACAATGAAGAGGAAACGTCGTTCCGTTCAGATGTAGGCGATTGTATCGATTATTATTTCATGTATGGCGGTTCGGCTGACGGTGTAATTGCACAGATTCGCTTGCTGACCGGTTCTGTTCCTATGATGCCTTTGTGGAGTTATGGATTTATGCAAAGCAAAGAGCGCTATAAGAGTCAGGATGAAGTGGTAAGTGTTGTGAAGAAATACCGTGAATTGGGCATACCGCTTGACTGTATCATTCAGGATTGGCAATATTGGGGAAGTAACTATTTATGGAATGCAATGGAGTTCCTGAATTACGAGTACCGTGATCCGAAAAGGATGATTGATGAAGTCCACGGCTTGAATGCACACATGATGATTTCCATTTGGTCTTCTTTTGGTCCAAAGACTAAACCTTTCAAGGAACTTGAGAAGGAAGGGTTGCTGATGGATATGGCTACATGGCCCGAATCGGGTGTGGAAGGATGGCCGCCTAACTTTGATTATCCTTCTGGCGTGAAGGTTTATGATCCATATCATCCGAAGGCTCGTGATATTTATTGGAATTACTTGAACAAAGGTATCTTTCAGCTTGGCATGGACGGATGGTGGATGGACTCGACAGAACCTGACCACTTTAACCCCAAAGATTCGGATTTCGACCGACAGACTTATTCCGGTTCCTTCCGTAGCGTACGGAACGCTTTTCCGCTCGTAACAGTAGGCGGAGTGTCTGATCATCAGCGTGCTCTGACTCGCGATAAGCGTGTCATTATCTTGACCCGTTCAGGATTCTTGGGGCAACAACGTTATGGCTCAAATGTATGGACGGGCGATGTAGGATCTTCATGGGATATGTTTCGTAGGCAAATTACTGCCGGGTTGAATTTTTCTCTGACGGGAATGCCGCATTGGAATACTGACCTTGGCGGATTCTTTGCCGGTTCTTATAACAATAGCTTGGGAGGTGGAACGGCTACAAAAAATCCTATGTTCCATGAATTGTATGTGCGTTGGGCGCAATTCGGTGTATTTTGTCCAATGATGCGTAGTCACGGGGCTGATGCACCTCGCGAAATTTTCCTCTATGGTAAAGCTGGTGAGCCAGTGTATGATGCATTGGTTGATGCTATAAAACTCCGTTATTCGTTGATGCCTTATATCTATTCTACATCTTGGGAAGTAAGTCATCGTAATTCCACGTTTATGCGGGCACTATTCATGGATTTTCTCAGTGATCCTAAGACATGGAACATGGGCAGTGAGTATATGTTTGGATCATCCTTTTTGGTGGCACCTGTATTACATGCCCAATACACTCCTGAGCAGGCACAGCAAATCTTGAAAGAGAATGAAGGGTGGGGCTGCAAAGCGCAGGAGTCTGATATCCCTCTATTGTCTGTCGATTTTACTCAATCTAAAGAAATGGAACTATATTTGCCTGCCGGTAGCCAATGGTATGATTTTTGGACGAACGAAGTGGCAGAAGGTGGGCAGAAGCTGAAGGTGACGACTGTGTTCAATCGTATTCCGCTTTATGTACGTGCTGGAAGCATCGTGCCGTTAGGTCCCGATGTGCAATACGTGACCGAGAAGAAATGGGACAATCTCAAGGTTTGTGTTTATCCTGGTGCCGATGGTAATTTTGTGCTTTATGAGGATGAAGGCAATAACTATAATTACGAAAACGGTGCTTATACTGAAATTCCGATGACTTGGAATGATGCCAAGCGGACATTGACTATTGATGCACGCCGTGGCTGCTATGAAGGGATGCTGGATGAGCGGAAATTTACAGTTCGAATGCCGGATGGAAGTGAAAAGACAGTGCTTTATAAAGGGAAAAAAATAAATGTGAAATTTTGGCTCAGCGGAAATTTCTGGTTGGTAAGTTTTAAAATTAGCTATCTTTGCTTACCTTTGTTTTATGAAACCCGAACGACTCCTTCGTGCCATCCTTCCGGATGTGCTTATAGACAACTTTGATATTGTCAATTTCGACAAGAGTGCTGACCGTTTTGATATTTATCTTGATGAAAAAAAAGTTCAGCTAAAAGAAGATAAGACCAACCCGGATATCATATCCTATGGTTTTGGTGAGTATCGTACAATCCAAGACTGTCCTATTCGTGGTCGCGCCACTTATCTCCATGTCCGTAAACGTAAATGGCTTGACAAGTCTTCCAATGAAATCTTCAGCTATGACTGGG
>OJQM01000950.1_pt1 | contig 13363 bp, 10 predicted proteins | sample 1598751 | NCBI WGS metagenome assembly OJQM01 (sample SAMN03922455, study PRJEB24848) | human gut metagenome | isolation source: stool sample | host: Homo sapiens | place: Germany | collected 2009-11 | reverse complement strand
GCATTATGATGCTGATAATGATTTAGAAGCAACAGAAGATTTAAACAAATATGTTGACAAAGATGTAGTAAACACAGCTATTAATGCTTGGCGAGAATTCAAAAACGTCCCTAATGCCTGCCAAAGAGATTATATTTATTATGGTATTAATAAAACAAATACTCCCGGAACCTTAAATAGAAATATCAGAGAAAAATTATACCGATTCAGAATTAGTGCTACTGCATTTGGAAGAATTGCAGATGCTGACGGTGATCAAAGATTACAAAATTTAACCCAAGCAAAACGCTACCTTTCAAATGAAGAAATTCTTCAGAATATATGGACAGATGGAAATTTTGAATTCCGATTCAAGTCCTATATTGCAGGAGAGACAAATAAAGATGCTATGGAACATTTGCTTACATTTTCCGTAAAGGCAAAAGATGTATTCTCTATAGAGAAGATACACCTTCATCATAAAAACGGTACCGCATTCAGACAATCAAAGAATTTCTATTCGGTGGATATCAACAATTTAAGATCAAAATGGATCTATCCGGAAAAACTTGAACCTAATAAGGATAACCAAGTTTTCACATTACCATGGGATTTATACAACAAAGCCCTTTCCATCCATATGTATGTAGAAGAATTCGATGTTGATCAAACAATAGAAAAAACAATAACTGTAGTAAACGAATTTACAAACAAAGCCGACTTCTCTATCGAAGGAGACGGGAGTATAGATAGTGTCAAATTATCTGCTAAATTAGGATATGGTTTTTCACACACCAATACCACAACTAGTAGTACAAAAGTTACAACTACAGTCGGTTCCGACGAATTGGGAACTCTTTCCTTCTTCTTCTACGACCCTATTATCAGAGCAGAATCTAATAATACCTATAAACTATATGACGTATCTAGCGGTGATGTAACAGCAACAATCTTACCGATTAATCTTATCACTACCAGATAAAAGATATAAATACAACATATATAGTTTATAAAATAACACTTAGATTGGATACTTACTGACTATCTATAAGCCATCTATATCAAATAATAAAACTAGACTTTAACTTGATATTCAGAACATTGTGAAGGAATTTAAACTTTAAAACAAGATTAAATCCTTCACTCTGTTTTGAATATCTTTATATATCTGTACAAGAAGCAAACCTTATATCTTTTTCCTCCGATCACATATAACTATTGTATCGTTAATGCCGAAATATAAGGTAGTACATATTAGAATAAAAACCAGCCACAACAATGCATAAAGAACGCTTCACCAACCTTCTATATCAGTAATATTTTCCAGTTTCATATATGTGAGCCATTCAGACCATATACGTGAACCGATGAGACCACGCATGTGAATCTATTGATTCACGTACGTGAAACGAAACTACATTACTATCAAAAGATATTGATGTAATATACAAAACTGTTTAATAAACAATACATAGCCTGTTAATGCAGGTATATCATCCTGCAAAAGGAGCCAGAATTCCACTACTTAACAGTGACAATAGAAAAGCAGAGGTCTTTTTATTGTCACTCTATTATCACTACTTATTATCACCGTCATGTTATTGGTTAATAAGCTTCTAAGTCTAAAAAGTGATAAGTGATAATAAGAATCACATTAAAATGCCTGGTCCTTCGTCACTTTTTGTTCAACCGGTTTAGTTTAGTTCTGACTAATAAATATTATATTTGCATGAGAACATTTATAAAATCATAAATAGAGACTATATGATAGAAGCACCCGAAGCCCGTTATCTCTGCGAACAACTCACTGAGACAGTTGTAGGAAAAAGAATAACAGATGTATTTATTCAATTCAGCCCTCACAAATTCGCTTGGTTTAACGGCAATTCCGATGAGTTTGCCGAATGGCTGGTCGGTAAGAGAATAAACGGTGCACAGTCTCAGGGAGGCATGGTAGAGATAACAATAGAAGATAAAGTGCTCGTACTCACAGACGGAGTAAATCTGCGTTATCTGACTCCGGGGACCAAGCTGCCGGCCAAGCATCAGTTACTTATCGCATTCGAGGATGAAAGCTGCCTGATAGCTTCCGTACGGATGTACGGCGGACTCATGTGCTATGACAAGAATGCCGCTACGGGCATGCTTTCCGAATATTACCGGATAGCGAAAAGCAAACCGCAAGTGATGACAGATGCCTTCAGCAAAGAATATTTTCTCGGACTGATTAATGAGGAAGGTGCACAGAAGAAATCTGCCAAAGCCTTTCTTGCAACAGAGCAGACTATTCCGGGATTAGGAAACGGTGTATTACAGGACATCTTGTATCATGCCCACATCCATCCGAAGAAAAAAATAGCCACATTAACAGACAAAGAGAAAGAATATTTGTTCTATCAAGTAAAGGAGACCATGAACGATATCTACCGGCAGGGCGGACGAAGCACGGAATCGGACCTATTCGGAGCGAACGGCAAGTACGTTGCTTGCCTCTCTAAAGATACGGCAGGCAAAGCCTGTCCCCGCTGCGGAGAAACCATCGTCAAGGAGAATTATCTTGGCGGTAGCATTTATTATTGCCGTGGTTGCCAGATATTGGAATAAGAACCCAACCAATGACTAAAAGAAAACAGAAAATGAAGAAATTTACCAAGATCAACTACATTCTAACCTTTATATTAGTATTCTGCATCGGAGCTACCCTCCCCATCCTGATCGGTAGCAGCCATGTAGACGAGCAGCATTCCGCCAAATCGGAAGTGCCTTATTGCGTCACCTCACCCACCGTCCCCGAACAGGTCACCTTTGACGGAGAGACAATCGACCTCCGCCGCTACGACCGTCGTGAGCGGATGGACCGGGAGATGATGGCATTCACCTATATGCACTCCACCACTATGCTGCTCATCAAGCGTGCCAACCGTTACTTCCCGATAGTGGAACCGATTCTGAAAGCGAACGGTATCCCCGATGACTTCAAATACCTGATGGTTATCGAAAGTAACCTCAACAACATAGCCCGTTCTCCCGCCGGTGCAGCCGGATTATGGCAGTTCATGCCCGCTACCGGACGCGAATTCGGACTGGAAGTGAATGAAAATGTAGACGAACGTTACCACATCGAAAAAGCAACAGCAGCAGCCTGCAAATACTTCAAACAGGCTTATGCCAAATACGGAGACTGGATGGCAGTATCCGCTGCCTACAATGCCGGACAAGGACGAATTTCGTCCCAACTCGACCAACAGCTTGCCAGTCATGCGATGGACTTATGGCTGGTAGAAGAAACTTCCCGGTATATGTTCCGCCTGCTGGCAGTCAAGGAGATATTCAACAATCCGCAACGATATGGATTCCTGTTGAAAAAGGAACACCTATATCCGCCTATCCCCTACAAAGAGATCACCGTCAGCACCCCCATCGCCAGCCTGAGCGATTTTGCCAAACAGCAGGGAATCACGTATGCCCAACTTCGGGATGCTAACCCTTGGCTGCGCGAACAAAGTCTAAAGAACAGGACCGGAAAAACATACGTTCTCAATATACCGACACAAGAAGGAATGTATTATGATCCAAAGAAAACCGTGGCATACAACAAGCATTGGGTAATAGATTGAGAAGCAAGCATTCTATGAATAACAAGTAACTGATTATTCGCATGAGACTGAAAGAAAGAATCCATCATTTCCTGCATAACGAAAAACTGAAACATAAGTTATACGTTATCATTTTTGAGTCGGACACTCCTTCGGGAAAGCTGTTCGATGTGATTCTTATCGGTTGTATCCTTGCCAGTGTGTTGCTTGTCATTATAGAAAGTCTGAAAGGACTCCCCTCCTATCTGACTACTCCATTTGTCGTAATGGAATACCTATTTACCGGTTTCTTTACTTTTGAGTATCTGACACGGATCTATTGTTCTCCCCGTCCCAAGAAATACATCTTCAGTTTCTTCGGTATCGTGGACCTGCTGGCTACCCTGCCGCTTTATATCGGTTTACTGTTTCCGGGAGCACGCTATCTGCTTATCATCCGCGCATTCCGGCTGATACGGGTATTTCGTGTCTTTAAACTGTTCAACTTCTTAAACGAAGGCGAACGGCTGCTCACCGCACTGCGGGAAAGCAGTAAAAAGATTGCTGTATTCTTCCTGTTTGTCGTGATACTGGTTACTTCCATCGGAACGCTCATGTATATGATAGAAGGGAATATTCCCGGCTCTCAGTTCAACAACATCCCGAACAGCATTTATTGGGCCATTGTCACGATGACTACCGTAGGATACGGAGATATCACTCCTGCCACCGGACTGGGAAAGTTTCTTTCAGCATGTGTCATGCTGATCGGCTATACCATCATTGCAGTACCTACCGGCATTGTGTCCGCCTCTATGATGAAAGACTACAAACGGAGAAGAGACAAAGAATGTCCGAACTGCCATCGTTCCGGACACGAAGACAATGCGAAGTTCTGCAAGTATTGCGGACATGATTTAAATCCGGACCTGTGATTCAGGTCAACGTCGTCTGAATATCCGTTCAAACAGGAAAATAAAGATACATCCTGCCCCATAGCAGACGATATCTTTCCAATCGAACATAGATCCCAGAATAATTCTTAATGCACGGTTGGTGATTCCCAGCGTTTCCACCAATTGAAAATATTGCAGAATTTCGACAAAGCAGGCGAACAGGAAGACATAAAACGGCAGGCGGGGAATCCCTGTCGGGATGAATATACGCACGAAGCTATACACCAGTACTACCACCAAAGCATCTCCCATATAAGGACGTACGAAACTATCACGCACATACAAGGCTATGAGCACCTCTATACAAAATATCATCAGAAAACTAATGATGTAAAATATCCTTTTCTCCATTTCTTATTCAATCTTTGGCGTGATGCACGGTTTTGACTGCGAATATACGATAAAATGCAGACGCTACGTTCAAATATTACTAAATTAATAGCACAAAAAGAGAAAAGAATTGTATATTTATAGGACTAACCGTTTTTTAAGAAAAAGGCAGAAGAAACAAAAGAACAGAAGAAATAAGAACAGAAAAACAAGAACTAAAGAAAGAAACAAAGAAAAGAAAGGAGACCGAACCTATGATGTTGAACGTTGATTTTATGTTAAGATTACTGGTCGCAGGAATACTGGGAGCCATCATCGGACTGGACCGTGAATACCGTGCCAAGGAAGCCGGATACCGCACTCACTTCCTCGTATCATTGGGCAGTGCCCTGATTATGATTGTTTCGCAGTACGGATTTCAGGAGATCATCAAAGAAAACAGTGTGACACTCGACCCCAGTCGTGTAGCGGCACAAGTAGTAAGCGGCATCGGATTTATCGGTGCGGGAACCATTATTCTACAGAAACAAATCGTCCGCGGACTGACTACAGCCGCCGGTATATGGGCCACAGCCGGCATCGGTCTGGCAGTCGGCGCAGGAATGTACGCCATCGGCATAGCCACTACCGTGCTGACTCTGATCGGACTGGAACTACTCAGCTATATCTTCAAAAGCGTAGGCATGAAAAGCTCAATGATCGCATTCTCTACTAACAACAAAGATACTTTAAAGCAGATAGCAGACAGATTCAATTCAAAAGATTATATGATTGTCTCTTACGAAATGCAAACACTACATCCGGGTGAAATGGAATCCTATCAGGTCACAATGGTCATCAAATCGAAACGGAACAATGATGAAGGACATCTGCTTTCGTTGATGCAGAACTTTCCGGATGTAACGGTGCAGCGGATAGAATGAAGAAATTCATCATTTCTCATTTCCCTGCTTTTCCGTCAAATACTTCCAGTAGCGAACAGGCATATCCTTTTTATGCTTTCTCGGATTCATACGTTCCTTGATGCAGATAGCCTTGAAATACGTTTTCCAGAGTTTCTGAAAGATCTTCTCGTTCTCATCCATCAGACTCTCGTCCAGCATGCCCGTAATCAGATGAGCGGCCTTGCTGTCATCATCAAAAGAGATCGTAGTCACTTCCTGCAAATCATAGTAAAAGCCATAACGTCGCTTCATATCATAGACAATCCACTTCTGATCGGCAAAGCGGTCCTTGAAGTGCTGGATAGTCAGTGGTAAGGCATTGTACTGCGGTTCAAAGGCAGCAAAGAAAGTACCGTCCGCCGCTTTCTGAAAACGTACGAACTGCATCAGATGCACCCGTTCACCATCCACCTTCTTCCAAATCTGAGCAAGCTGAAGTACATCCGGATCACCGAAGTTAGTCTCGATAGAGCGAGGAGCGTCAATCGCCTTACGGATATAACGAAAAATAAGCATCCCTATATTCGGCAATTCCGACAACCAGCTCTGGGTGAGGCAGCCGAGCGCGGAAGCGGAAACCTTCTTCTGCAAACCACGCCACACACGGGCGGCTTTCTCTTCGTCGGTGACCACCGTATGCAGCTCATCGTAAAACAAAGGCAACGCATCCCCTTCCGACAACAGGAAATCGGGAAAGGTCTTACGAAAATAAGCGTCGAAGACAGCAGTCAGCAACCCGTCAAAGGTTTTATCGTAGATATAAACATTCATTATCTCCCGGTTTTACAATATATTCCAGACATCTTCTTTATTTCTATTCTCCGAAATCCAGTACCAGCTGCCGGTCGTCCACCCTCTTCTTCGGCTTCGGGAGCAGCAGGCTGCGTACCCGCTGCGGAGAAAGCTCGTTCACCGTCTGCATCTGCAAAGGCAGTTCCCTGCACGTAATGAAGTACTGCGCTTTTTTCATCACTACGCCTATCTTCTTCAATTCATAAAAGCCCAGACGGGAAAAACGGCGGGATGCCACAATCAGCTTAGCCGACTTCACCCCGATACCCGGCACACGGAGCAACAGTTCATAATCTGCCTTATTGATATCGACCGGAAACTGCTCCGGATGACGCAAAGCCCATGAGAGTTTCGGATCTATCTCCAGGTCGAGATCGGGATAAGCGTCATCCACTATCTCGTCCACTTTAAACTGATAGAAGCGCAGCAGCCAGTCCGCCTGATAGAGACGGTTCTCGCGTACCAGAGGCGGTTGTTTCAGTGCGGGCAGCCGCGTATCGTATGTGTTCACGGAGACATATCCGGAATAGTAAACACGCTTCATCGTCGGTCGCCCATAGAGAGCCGACGAAAGGAAAAGAATATCTTTATCCGACTCGGAGGTAGCTCCTACAATCATCTGCGTGCTCTGTCCCGCAGGGGCAAAGCGCGGAGCGTGGCGAAACTTCTGCCGTTCTTCTTTGCTTTCGAGCACTCCTTGCTGAATATACTTCATCGGGGCGAACACACTCTTATGGTCCTTTTCGGGAGCGAGCAGTTTGAGGTTTTCCTCTTTGGGTATTTCTACGTTGACGCTGAGACGGTCGGCATACAGACCGGCTTCATTCACCAGTTCCCGGCTCGCTCCGGGAATGCTTTTCAGATGGATATATCCGTTGAAGCGGTGCACTTGACGCAGATCTTTCGCCACGCGTACCAGCCGTTCCATTGTATAGTCGGGACTACGGACCACACCGGAACTGAGAAACAAGCCTTCGATATAGTTTCGCCGGTAAAATTCAATTGTCAGTTCCACCAGTTCGGACACAGACAGGGTGGCGCGGGGAAGATCATTGCTGCGCCGGTTGATGCAGTAGGCACAGTCGTAAATACAATAATTGGTCAGCATGACTTTGAGCAGGGAGATGCACCGTCCGTCTTCGGCAAAACTGTGGCAGATTCCCCATCCTCCTACGGTATTGCCCAGCATGCCCGGTTTGTTGGAGCGCACTGTACCGCTGGATGCACAGGATACATCGTACTTGGCGGATTCTGCCAGAATCTTTAGTTTAGCGAGGACATTTTCGTTCATGGACCCAATCTGATTAGAGCCGCAAATATACGATTTTAATCGGAATGCTTGGGTGATAATGAACCAAATCACACGCATTTTGTTCTTTATAAACAAAACAATCAGTCTCTATATATATAAAAAAAGAGGATGCCCGTGGGAAAATGTGAGGGGCATCCTCTGCAAAGAACAGAAGGCGGAAAAAAAGACTTTCACAAGCATCGTTTTCCATCTGTTCACGTGGGGTTTTTCTTCACATTTAAGTGAAAAAAAGGGTTCATTACAGAAGTCCGGGCTTTCACAAGCACGGGCTTCCTCTTTTTACTCATCATGCAGGGTACCTCATCTTATTATTAATAGAATAGAGGAATAGGGAAAACCCCGCACGAGAAGTGGGAAAATATTATTCCGCAATACAGATACTTACCCGGTTTTCTTCCGGCACGCGGTAAGGCTGTACAGTATCTCCTTTAAAGTCCGTTACGATTCTGCTTGCTGCGATGCCTTTGGCTTTCAGTGCGTCGGCAACGTTCTTCGCACGTTTCTCGGATAAGGCCAGGTTGATTCTCGGATTACCGGTTTCTTTGTCGGCATATCCGGTGATGGCAACTTTGCTGTTCGGATACTTTTCCATGTATGCCACCATCGCGTCAATCTTCGACAACTGGTCATTCTGAATTTTCGCAGAATTTAAAGCAAAGAAAATATTTTGTTTCATCGGTTCCACTACTACTGCCGGTTTCGGTTTCGGCTGTGGCTTTTCTACCACAGGCTGAGGTTTCGGTTGCTCTACTACCGGTTCCGGTTCATAGTATACCGGGGCTGTTTTCTTATAGCTCTTGCCTAATTTGATATTCAGACCAACCAAAACATTGAACTGCCAGTCGCAGTTGCCTGCCTTTTTGGAATTGAATTTGTCGGAAAGAGCGTTTGCATTTCCTTCAATATTGATAGCCAGCCGGTCATTGAGGCGCAGGTCGCATCCCAGTCCAAAGCGTCCGGCTACAAGGTTTTGTTTGTCTTGCCACAGATACTCCAGTTCGTGAGATCTTGTGTCCAGTGCATTTGCTTCGTCGTTGTCGAAAGCATGATTCAATCCTACGCCGCCAAAAATATATCCGTTGAATACACGTTTCGGATTAAAACCACAAAATAAAGTACTGAGGTCTGCCATAAGGTCCAGATTGCCTTGCAGATATTTGTATTGATAGGTTTGAGAAGGAGTGACCCATCCTGCCTTTGCCTGCCAACCGCTTACGCCTAAACGGGCTCCAAATGCGGGTGCAAACTTATACCCTACATTGACGGCTGCTGCCGGAGAGATCAAATCGGTAAAATCGGCTTCGCCTACTGTGTGAGCGGCTCCCGCCTGTACTTGCATAGACCAATGAGGTTTGAACACTGTCTTACCTTCTTCCTTGATTCGCTGTTCCTGAGCGAACGCCATAGTACTACTGACAGTAAGCAGAGATAATAATAGCAAATTTCTTATTTTCATAATATTTTTATTTTAAGTCTTATGAAAAACTTTGTGAAAAAGGGGGGGCCCTTCTGTAGAGCCCCCTTTTAGATTTATTCTGTCTAAGAATCATTTCAAAGACATTCACACATTATCAACTGTTACTTAACAGGTTTCACCAAAATAGTCAACTGAGAAGTAGCAGTACCCCAACCGTAATTTACAGTAGCAGGGATGAAGATCTTATATTCAGATCCTACCGGTGAATTAACATTCACATACTTAACAGTATTACCTTCCTGAACCAAAGTAGCACCGTTAGGCAACTTACCATTAGCCAAATTGGTAGTAGCTTTCGTTACATCCAATTTAACTTCACCGAATGGGCCATAGAAGTACCAGTATTGTCCAGCAACCCATTGATCAGTTGTTTCTGTGTAAGTAGTCCATACATAGCATCCGCATCCAGCAGTTTCTCCATCAACTGATCCGTTGAAGTTAGGATAGTCAGAATGTTCATGTTTAACTTCTTCCCAAGTACCATCAATCCATTCGTACTTAGCCGGAGTATACTCGATACCTGCTACGTAAGTGTATTCAACGAGTTGACCTTCTAAGATAACTCTATTGGTGTATTCAGTTTTTCCAATCTGATCTACTTTAGCAAAAGGATGAATTTCCCAACCCTTAGCGCGAAGTTGAGCTTCAATAGCCTTATCAGCATCAGCTTGCGTTTCTGCTTCAGCAGTGAAAGTAGCTCTATCTTCTTCAACCCACTCATACTTCATGAAACCAACTTTCTTATATTTAAGATAGCTATATGTTGCAGTTGCAGTATACATAGTTACAGGCTTAACAGCTGTGAAAGAAACTTTCTTAGTTATCACATTCAACTTAGCTTCTTGTGTCTGTACATAGTGGCCGTCAACATATTCATACTTCGGAGTATACTTGAAGTCCCAATAAGATACACTTCCTGTAACAGATTCCTGATAAGGAGCAGTAATCGCTTCACCTCTCCAGTCTGTCAATAATTTATTATGCTGGAAGTTAGCGATATCACCACCAGTCTTAGCATCCTGCAAAGAAATTTCACCTGGCATATTCAGATTAACAGGACGGATAAAGTTAACCACAAAGCTATGTTGTGAAAGCTCATCACCGCTCTCCAATTTATAAACATGTTTAACTACAGCCTGCAGACCACCTTCGCTATTCAATGCTTTCTTAACCGCATCATCATTCTTATCCAAAGAGATTACAGTTCCATTGATCTTAACACCTGACAATACAGTCGTAGTAGCCTTACCATTAGATCTAGTTTCGATTATCTCATAGTAATCTTCAACACATTTAGGAAGTCCGGTTACTGTATGTTCTGTATAAGCTGCTTCCAGATCTTGATTGAACTGGCAGTTTTCAGGATCTTCATCATTATCAGTCGGAACTGTTACATTCACATCAAAATCATCAGCTGAAGTACCGGCCAAGGTCCAATAAGTATCATTCTTAACCAGTTTTTCTTCAAATGTCGGCAACTTCACATCAATTGTGAATTGGAATGTTACAGCAGCAGGATATTCAGAAGAAGCCAGTTTGTTCTTCACTGTAATGCTTGCTACGAAAGTAGAAGTAGAACCAATCTTACCAAGTTCACCATGTTTGAATGACCAAACAATCTTCTTAGTTGCAACTCCGGCTGAAGTAGGACCGTCTACGATGCTAGGAGCTGACATTCCATAAGCACTACCGTTCTTCGTTACAGCAGTTGTAGCAGTAGAAGCGTCATACAGATTCCAGAATTCTTCGTGGCTCATACCAACTTCACCAAGACTGTTTGCAATCTTACGGTACAGGTTCTCACGAATGTATTCTTCGTTCATTTCATAAGTAGCAGCAGTTGTTGAGCACTCGTAAGTCAATGTTCCCAAAGTCATAGGCAGAGTCATATCATCACTCTTAGTAACTCCGATTTCTACTTTCACGAAACCACGACGTACTACATTACCGTCAGCATCAACCAGTTCAACTTTCAAGATCGGAGTACGACCGATAGCTTCTTTGCTGAAATCTTCTGCCTGATACAAACCAGCTTCAGCATCATTACATTTGATCCATTTCTGCTGGTCAGTAGTAGTAGCACCTGTTTCAATCTCATATTTAGAACTTGCTACAGCAAATCTATATGATAAGCTGTAGTCCTCGATCGGGAATTTACGGTGAATATTAGTTTCTTCATTGTCACCGAAACAAGTTGCAACCAAGTCTTTCAAGTTGAATACTTCGTTGTAATACATCTTGTATCGAGGTTCTTCTAGTTTACAAGCATCAAATGTTGTTGCGTAATGAGCATCAGCTCCCCATTCTGTTAAAGTAGCATCATCGGCAATACGTACATCTGATGCATCCAATATATCATCGTAGATAGATACGTATGGAGAAGTTACCACTGCACCTGTTTCGTCTTTATCAACAGCTTCACCTTTCAATGTAGCCTGCAAAGCGATCATATTCACATCGCTCTTTTCCGGCTGAGTTGAGTGAGCGTTCAGACGAAGCAGTTTGAAGTCAACTGTACCCTTTTCAGCATTAGCAACCGGTTCGCCACTGATTTCAACCCATTTGCTGGCAGCAGCACGAGTGTTGATCACTGTAACAGTGCGATCAATGTAGCTATAGTCAGCGTTAGCCAACTTGAAGCTAGCCGGATTGAAGTGGTAGCTGGCAGTTGCCAAAGCAGCTGTAGAGAATTTATAAGTAGTAGGGATTTCTGCATTTTCACTCTTGTCCATCGCACCATACTTCAACGAGCTGAACTTAATAGCTTCAACACCGTCTACAATATAATCAGGAGCAAATGTGATGCTTGACAAACGAGCTACAACCAATATGTGCAATTGATCCAAGTCAGGTTTGATTTCTTCTCTGATTTGTTTCTGAATTTCAGCAATAGCCGGTTTGATATTGTCCTTGATATCATTTTTAATATCAGTCAACTGATTATTGATACGTTCTTCCAGATTAGCCATATCTGTAGCAGTCTGGTTCTTCAGATTTGTAATAGCTTCTGCATTACCGTTAATCAGTTCTTTCAGTCCGCCTTCACCGTTGATTTCATTCCACAGTTTCTCAATTTCTGTTTGAGCAGTGGCGATATCTTCTACGGCTTTCTTTATAGCTTCAGCATTAGCAGTGTAATCAAGACAAGCTTCTTTATATTCTTCTAATGTAGCCGACTGAATTTTCAAGTTTTCATATGCCGCCATCAAAGTTGCAATAGCCTGCTTCGCATCGCGCATGTCTTCGGCCACCTGATCCGGATCCAGATTGTTCAATCTTTCTTCGATACCCTCAATTTTACCTGCAATTGCAGTTTGGGCTGCTTCAAAAACTTCCAAGTCAACTTTTCCGTCGATAGACTCTTGCAACAGTACCTTCAACGCTTCCACTTGCTTTTTAGCTTCTTCTATTGCTTCAGCTTTAGCATTAGCAGCAGCTTCCTGAGCGGCAGCAGCGTCAGCTTTCGCCTGAGCAGCATCAGCAGCAGCCTGGTCACCGGCAGCCTTAGCAGCTTCAGCTTCAGCCTTAGCAGCATCAGCAGCAGCCTTGGCGGCATCGGCAGCCGTTTGTGCAGCCTTAGCAGCAGCATCTAACGTAGCCAGCTGTTTTTCAAGAGCTGTAACGGAGCTTTGATTTCCGTCAATTTGTTCTTGTAGCCCCTTGATGTCGTCATCATAGTCTTTACAAGAAGTAAATGTACCCGCTGAAGCCGCTAATAGCGCTCCAAACAGGACGACACTTAAATACTTTTTGTTCATAATAAAAAACTTTTAATTTATAAATTAAAAAAATAATAAAAATATAGTCTTCAAATTCTTCTTCTCAAAATTCATTTCTCATTCCTTTCATTCCTTGTGCGACCTCCTTTTCTTAATTCATTCGACCTTTATTTCCCTTATACAATACACTTAAAAGCATATTCACCATACAACTTCAGCCCGTTACTTTGTAGGTAACGGGCACACCTTTGTCCCGGCTTCCGAAAAGCCGCTTTTATG
>OJQM01000942.1_pt1 | contig 13488 bp, 10 predicted proteins | sample 1598751 | NCBI WGS metagenome assembly OJQM01 (sample SAMN03922455, study PRJEB24848) | human gut metagenome | isolation source: stool sample | host: Homo sapiens | place: Germany | collected 2009-11 | reverse complement strand
GGATTTAGTTGAAAAGGACAGATTTCTAACGAAATCTGTCCTTTTCTGGCGCGCCGGGAGGGATTCGAACCCGCGACCTTTTGGTTCGTAGCCAAACACTCTATCCGGCTGAGCTACCGGCGCATATGCAATTTTTACTGCTCAAGTATATTAACACTATTAGAGCAAAAAGTCAACATTTTTTTACGCTCGGCAAGAATAAATCGTTTTTTATTATATTCCGAAGCAGCCGAAATATCGCCATATAAATAAAATATTACGGCTAAATAATTATAATATATCTGTTTACCGAAACAAATAAAAAATGCATTTTTAAGAGCGAGATAAGCCGAAAACAGAGTAAAATCGACGGTATAATTTGTATAAAGCAATCAAAATGCATAATCGGCAAAAATTTTCTCCACTTTTTTCTGTTTTGTGGTATACTTAAAAAGGTATTACGGCAAGGATTTAAGACAAGCCTTAATGCACGCGGCAGGAAAAGCTTAACACAGCTGCCGAAATCTACACAAATCAAATCCGGGAAGGCGGATATATATGGATAAAAAATATGATGTTCTGATAATCGGATGCGGAGTTGCCGGCCTTTACACTTCACTCTCGCTGCCCGAAAATCTGTCTGTTCTTGTGCTTTCAAAGCAAGACGAAACCGTTTCCAACAGTTCTTTGGCTCAGGGCGGCGTAGCTGCCGTTTTAAGCCTTGAAAACGACAGCTATGAGCTTCATTACAACGACACCATGATTGCCGGCGGTCAGGCCAACACACCGGACGCCGTAAACACACTTGTTCACGAAGGCCCCGACCAGGTACGTCAGCTGATAAAATACGGCGTTAATTTTGACCGCAATTCCGACGGTACTCTTCAAAAAACGCTTGAGGGCGGCCACAGCCGTCGCAGAATAGTTCACTACAAAGACACCACGGGTGCGGAAATTGTGCGTGCGCTCCTTGTAGAAGCCAAAAAGCGAAGCAACATAACGCTTGTCGAAAACGCCGACGTTTTTAAACTCACAAAGGTTAAAAACGGCTTTTGCGCGGATATGCTCTTAAACGGCAAGACCGCCGCCACGGTATTTTCGGATTTCTGCGTAATAGCGACAGGCGGTATAGGCAGAGTTTACAAATACACCACCAATCCCGCCGTTGCCACCGGTGACGGAATCCGCCTCGCATACGATATGGGTGCTACGATAAAGGAGCTAAGCTACGTTCAGTTTCATCCCACCGCTTTTAACGGAAACGACAGGGAGCAATTCCTGATAAGCGAGTCGGTACGAGGAGAGGGTGCATACCTGCTCAACTGTAACAAAGAACGCTTTATGGACAGATATGACAAACGCCTTGAGCTTGCCCCGCGCGATGTTGTATCGCGCTCTATAATTCTTGAAAGCCGCAGAACGGGCAGCGACAACTTCTACCTTGATATAAGATACAAGGGGCACGATTACCTTGTAAACCGCTTTCCCGGAATATATGAGGGATGCTTAAAACACGGCGTTGATATGACCAAGGATTTAATTCCCGTATTCCCGTGCCAGCACTACCTCATGGGCGGAATCGACGTTGACCTTGACGCGCGTACTTCTATTTCGAGAATGTATGCCGTAGGTGAATGCTCGCACACGGGAGTTCACGGCAAAAACCGCCTCGCAAGCAACTCGCTTTTGGAGGCACTTGTATTCGGAAAGCGCGCGGCAGACGATATAGCGTCTCTTTCTAAAAAGGACCCTGACCACGTGACCGTTACGGAGCACAAAACGGATATTTCGGGTGCTCCGCTGCCAAAGGGGATGCGTACGGAAATTCGCTCGATTATGCAACGTTCTTACTTTGTAATTCCGGATATGGACGCGGTAAGAGTAGGCTTGAAGCGCGTAGACGCTATACTTATGAGACTTAAAAACGGCAAATTTGCAATTACACCCGACTATTGTGAGGCTTTAAGTCTTGCCACGGTAGCCCATATAATCTTAAAAGAGGTGGACGAAGGATGATTTTACCGCAGTTTTACACGGACGACATTATTAAGCGCGCCATACTTGAGGATATTAACTATGTCGATGTGGCGTCGGATTACCTGATATCCGATGAGCAGCGCAATGAGGCGTATTTCGTCTCAAAGGCAGATGGCGTTCTCTGCGGCATAGATGTCGCAATGAGAGTTTTTGAACTTTTGGACGATTCTTTTACCGCCAAGGTATATATGCACGACGGCGACAAGGTGAAAAAGGGCGACCTTATAGCCGAATTCAGCGGAAAAACCACGCTTCTTTTAAAGGGCGAGAGAACTGCTTTGAACTTGTTGCAGCATATGTCGGGAATAGCCACGGCGACCGCAAAGGCAGTAAAACTCTGTGAGGGAACAAAGGCTTCGATAGCCGACACAAGAAAGACCCTTCCGTCTCTGCGCGCCCTTCAAAAATACGCGGTAACCTGCGGCGGAGGCAAAAACCACCGTTTTAATCTTTCCGACTGCGCTATGCTCAAGGATAATCACATAGACGCCGGAGGCGGCATAACGGGAGCCGTAAAAAAGCTTCGCGGAAAGATAGGTCATACGGTGAAAATTGAGGTTGAAACACGCAACCTTGATGAAGTAAAAGAGGCAGTCGAGGCAGAAGCCGACATAATAATGCTCGATAATATGGACTGTGACACCATGAAAAAAGCCGTTGAGATAATCGGCGGCAAGGCTCTTACGGAGGCTTCGGGCGGAATTACCGATGAAACCATACCCGGCGTTGCGGCGTGCGGCGTAGACATAATATCAATCGGAGCACTGACTCACTCCGTTCAGGCATTTGACATTTCCATGAAAATGAAAAAATAAAAAGCCACCCCCGAGATATGCCTTAGCTTATCTTGGGGGTATGTTATTTTGAAGCAATAATGCCTTATAGATACTAAGCCGGCGGCGCCGAAAGCAAAAAGTTTCGGTGCCGCTTTTTTTGTTCGGCTACAGAAAAAAACGTATTGTTACACTAAGGCTGCCGCTTATTCAATTCTGCCTTTAGAGCTAATGTCCGCAAGGCGGTCAAAGCACAGCTCGGAAAGACGTGCCGCACCGCACAATTCATACAAGGCGGAAGCAAACAAGAGCGAATTACACGGTGGCAGAACCTTTGTTATGTCATCGGGCAGAGTAACTCCGCTACCCGACAGGCAGACGGTACTTCCCGAATACTCATTCCTATATAAAAGGCACCCTCCGTCCGGATTGCTTTTATCTGTTCGCGGAGCTATTACAAATGTGCAGCCGCCTGCCTCATTCACGTTTTCCGTGACGGTCATCGCAAGACCCCAATCGTCATACAGCCGTCGGCGCATGGGAGAAAATTCTTCGGGATTACCCGTTATTACCTTAAGATTTGAGGCAAGAGGAACAAGTAAAGACAGCTTATCCTTTTGAAAGCCGTTAAAATCCATAACAGCCACGCTCGTTTTTTCCGGCGGAAGAGAGCATTTCTTTATATAATCAACCGCGGAATTAAAAAGCATAACGGACGGCAGTATACGAGGCTCGAAATTCTTAACCTTTTCGTCCTCCGTTATGGTTCCTCCGCACACTATAACTCTGCCCGCGCACCGCCCGAGCAGGCTGTATATTTCACCCGTATCGACCTCTTCGTTTTCATCACACACAAGCGTCAGCGTAAAAAACGGAGCACTGCCTAAAACGCTTATCCGCTCGATAACGGGTTCGGGCGGAAAAAGCCTATAATGAAGCCTCTTAAAAAATCCGCCGCCGATTCTTTCTATTTTAATTACTCCGAACATAAAAGCACCCCCGCATAATATTATGCGGGGGTTTTGATTTTAATGTTTGTTGTTTATTGCTCGTCCGCGCCTGCCGAAGAGGTTAAGAGAGAATTTGCCTTTTGATACTGTTCATCCTCTGAATGAGATAAAAGCGCCAAACGGTTCTTTTTCTGTGAGGACAGCTCCACAAGATAATCCGGAGTTAAGCCCACACCGTTATACACATCGCTTGTATACGGCTTTATCTCTGCCACGGTGAGCTTTACCGCACCGCCGTCGCTCAGCTGATAAACCCTTTGCATGGTTCCGTTGCCCTTTGTCGCCGTACCTACGAGCTTTGCTTTGCCGAAATCGCGCATATCGCAGGCGAAAAGCTCTGCAGGCCCGGAGGTATCTTTATCGACAAGTATCACCGTGGATACATTTATGCTGTCGGCGTCCGATGTAAAGGTCTCTATGGCTTCACCGTTTTTATCAACGGCGGTAGCGAGTGCCTTTGTTCCGTCGCTTGCCACAGGAACAAGCACATCAAGCGCGTCTGTCGCATACTCTACGGTTCCGTTCGAGACCGCCCGCAAATCTATTATAATGCCGCTCACGCCTTGCTTTATAAGCGTATTTACGGCATTTTTGAGCTGCGATGCGGTGGTCGAATAAAAATCGGTTATTTTAACATAGCCCACCTGGCCTACCGTCTCATAATAAACAGTCTGCGCGGTGTAGCCCTTTACCATATTTGCGGCAACGAGATTACCGTCATGAATAAACGCAACATTTACGGACGAGAGCTTTTCGCCCTCAAGCTTTTTTACAAGCTCTTTATAGTTATAAACCGTGACTTCCTCTTCATCTATGGTAACTATACGGTCGCCCTTAGTCATATTGTTAAGTGCCGCCGGAGAACCGTCGGAGACCTCTGCCGCATAAAGGCACATATCGTCCTCATTAAACGCCGGAATTATGCCGACGCCCATTTTCTGACCGTTCATCTCGTTTTTATATACGTCATACTCGGACGCGGTCATATAATAGCTGTAACTGTCGCCTACGCCGTTTGCAAAGCCCTCTGCCATATCCGCGTTTAAAAGCGTTTCGTTAATCTCGCCGTAGTAATTGGTGCGGATAACGTCGTCTATCTCCGCTAAAAGCGAATAAGTCTGTGAACGCTTCGGGAGATCTTTGATTATTGAATTGTACATTTTCATCGACACAGCCATGGTACCTGCCACAGAGCCTGCCATAGCCACGAATATCAATGCGAGCGCAAGGCCCAGGGATATTTTCCTATTCAAATGAACGCCTCTCTTTCGGGGGTTTTATCAAAGACCTATATACGGCTCGGGATTTACTCGATTTTTATTTACATAGACCTCAAAATGAAGGTGCGGACCCGAGGAGTTGCCGGTGGAGCCGACCTTGCCTATATACTGACCCTGCGATACGGTTTGACCCGCGCTGACGCCTATGCTGCTGAGGTGCGCATATCTTGTCCACACGCCGTTGCCGTGGTCTATAAGCACGTTGTTGCCCCAGCTTGAGTGATACGAGGCGGAAATTACCGTACCGCCTGCCGCGGCGTAAACGGGCTGACCGTTTATATTTGCACCGGCTATATCTACACCCTTGTGACCGTTGTGGCCGTAGTGCTGTGAAACGTAATAATTGCACGTGAGCGGAAAGCTCATGCCGCTTGAGAGCACACCGTTACCGGATGAACCCGTGGTATTGCTGATTGACTGAGCCTCGAGTTTATCCATCTTGGCCTGATAAGCGTCATTTTGCGAATCAAGGCTTGAAATCATTGATTTGAGCGACTTCACCTGAGCTTCAAGACGTGACTGCTTTGCGTCAAGGGTATTGTAAACGCTCTTGACCTCTGCGCGAGCAGACTCTATGGCGGCCTTTTCGTTAACTATTTCAGACTGCTTTTCCTGCTGTGACTGCTGATCGGAGGAGAGCTGTTCTTTTGTTTTGTTAAGCTCATTAATTTCTTCCTGCAAGCCCTTTACAAGCTCATTATCATGCTCCGAAACACGTTTGAGCAGCTCAAGTCTTGTCAAAAAGCTCGCATAGTCGCCGGAGCCGAGGAGTACCTCAAGCGCCGAGCTTTCGCCTGCCTTATATGCCGAGCGAAGTCTCGCTTTAAGTACGTCGTATGTTACGTTGACAGCGGCTGTCTGTGTTTCTATTTGAATATTTGCGGCGTCTATTTCGGCTTGAAGTCTGTCGATTTCCGCCTGATAGTTGTTGATAATTTCATCCTTTGCCGCTATTTGCTTGTTAAGGTCGGTTATCTTGGCGTTGTAAACATCAAGCTGAGCCTGCATATCGGAAATCTGATTGAGCAAATCGTTTACGGACGCCTTATTATCGCTGATTTTATTATTATTGGCATTTATTTTGCTTTCAAGCTCGTCTATCTGATCCTGCACGGACGAAGCCGAGCCCGAAAACGCCGTCACGGAAAACAGCATAGCTGTTATTAATGTAACGGAAATAATGCGTATAAATGCTTTCTTCTGATGCTTCAAAATAAAAAGAACTCCTTTAATACCGGATTTACCCCTTTAAAAATTACGGAAGATACGGCGCGGGATTTACCCTTGTGCCGTTTATCCAGACCTCAAAGTGAAGATGCGCCCCGGCGTGCGGATTTGCCGGCGTCGGCGCGGGACTTACGTTACCCGTATTGCCTACAAGAGCTATAACCTGCCCCTGCTTTACCGTTTGCCCCTTGCTTACCTTCATAACGCTGCAATGAGCGTATCTTGTGCAAACGCCGTTGCCGTGGTCAATAAAGACGTTATTGCCCCAGCTCGAATGATATTCGGCGGAAAGAACCTTACCGTCAGCCGCGGCTCTGATCTCTTTACCGTATGTATTGCCGGTTGCACCCCTTGTGGTAAAATCAATACCCTTGTGATTCGGGTAGCCGTACCAACCTGCCGATATGGTTACGTTTGAATACTGAAGCGGACAAATCATACCCTTGGGAGATACCGTATAACCGCCTGTATTTCCACCGGTATTGCCGCCCGCGTTTCCGCCTGTATTGCCGCCCGTGTTTCCGCCGGGCTTTGGCAATTCGCCGGTGCCCTGCGACGCATTTTTCGCCAGTTCCGCAAGCTTTTTATCGTAGCTGTCTTTCGCAGCCTGTATTTTTTTATTCTCGTTTTCTAATTCCTTGGAGCCTGCGCTGAGAGACGAGATATATGCGTTTCGCTGTGCAACCTGCTTTTCAAGGGTAGACTGCTTTGAATCTACGGTATTGTAAAGCGACTGCACCTGCGTTTTAGACGAAACAATATCCGCCTTTTCCGACTCTACGGCGGTCTGCTTAGCCTTTACTTCCTGCTGATTTGACGACAGAAGCTCCTTTGTGTCGTTAAGCTTTGCAATATCATCCTGCAAAGATTTCATAAGCTGCCTGTCATGCTTTGTGGTTTTACTTAAAAGCTCAAGCCTTGTGAGGAAGCCCTCATAATCACTTGCCGTAAGAAGCACCTCAAGAGTGGAACTTTCGCCTGCCATATATGCCGCGCGAAGTCTCTCCTTTAAAAGGTTATATGTATCGTTTACGGTCTTTGTCTGAGCTTCTATGCTCTCGCTTGCCTCGTCTATGTTCTTTTGAAGAGAGTCTATTTCTTTTTGATAATCGTTTATAACGGCGTTTTTGTCGCCTATCTGACTGTTAAGCTCCGTTATTTGACTTTGGTACGTGTCAAGCTGCTCCTGCAAAGCGTCAATCTGTTCCGAGGAATAGCCGTTCGACTCTTTGGCACCGTCGATTTTATTTTGCAAATCCTTTATTTTTTGCTCATTCTGTTTTTTCTTTGCCTCGGCAGCCGCGATTTTGTTTTCCAAATCCTCCTTGGAATCCGCCGCGGAAGCCAGTAAAAATGACGCACAAAAAACGAATATTACCGACAGTAAAAGGCTCAAAGCTCTTTTGAGACCGTTTTTAGTCATCAGAGACCACGCTCCCTTGCTCTTTCAGGTATTTAGCCATCGAAACAAGACTTCCGAAACCTCCTGTAAACAATCCTATTGCAACAAATACGAGAAGTATCTGCCACCAGTACTCGCTGAACGGTACGAGCGAAAAGCCGATTAACGAGAGGGTCTGTGCGAACACTTTTTCGGCTACTGCATAAAGTCCCCACAGAACTCCCAGGGATACTATGCCGGAAATTGTACCGAGTATCATACCCTCTATCATAAACGGCCAACGAATGAACCAATTTGTGGCACCTACCGCCTTCATTATTGAAATTTCAAGCTTTCTTGAGAACATCGTTATGCGTATTGTGTTTGAAATTATGAAAAGCGCAACAAGGAACAGCATTACAACAAGCCCTACGCTGACTATCGAAACCGCATGGCGAAGAGACAAAAGCTTGCTTGCAAGGTCACTGTTTTCTCGCACCGAATCGACTTTGTTTATCTGCTTTATCTGAGAAACGGTGGTTTCAAACTGTGACAAATCCTTTACCGTGACCTTATATGCATCGGGAAGCGGAATTTCGTCAAATCCCTCAAACAGAGCCGCGTCGCCGCCCATGCTCTGTATCTGCTCCTGGAACGCAACTTCCTTCGGCACAAATTCGCAGTTTTCAACATTGCTTATGCCTTTAAGCGAGGTACCTATCTGTGTTGTTTCGTCCTCCGAGGCATCGTCGGCAACATAGACCATTACTACATTTTGCGACTGCACCTTGTCGACTACATTGTTAATATTAAAATATATCATTATGCCCGCGCCCATAATTATAAGACATGCCATAAGCACGGTTACCGATGCCAATGACATAAGGCGATTGACCCACACGTTGCGGAAGCCCTCGTGCGTAAGATATTTTAAGCTTGTCCCTTTCACCTGTTGTCACCTCCGGTCTTTTTTTCAATGGCGTCGAGATACTTTGAGTAATCAACGTCATCGTCGGAGGAATCCGAATCCACGCCGTATGTCGCCATAAACTTTTCAAGGTCGGCGTCCGAATTCGGCTGAACATAAAACGGGCTGATGCTGTCTTCCTTTTGCTTGGCCACGCGGTCCTCCACCGTCTCCGAGGAGGCAATGTTCTGAACCGCAGCCGCGGCTGCCGCCGCTCTTTCCGCATTTGACGCGTCGGAAGCATAATCTCTTTCGATGGTGGCGTAATCATCGGGAAGTGCCTCGGTGTCTTCGGAGTCCGAAACCACGGCGCCCTGCTCTATTGTAATAACCCTGTGGTGGAAATGACGGACGAGATTATGCTCGTGAGTTACCATTACCACGGTGGTTCCGTTTGCGTTTATATGGTTTAAAAGGTCAACTATTTCGTAAGACATTTCGGGGTCGATGTTGCCCGTAGGCTCATCCGCAATTATAAGCCCCGCATTATTTACAAGCGCACGCGCGAGCGCAACTCTCTGCTGCTCGCCGCCCGACAGCTCCGTCGGCAGATTTCTCGCCTTGGAGGCAAGTCCTACAAGGCTGAGTATATAAGGCACGCGTTTTCTGACTTCCTTTTCCTTGGCACCGATGCAGCGCATCGCAAATGCGACATTGTCAAACACCGTCATGGTCGGGATAAGTCTGAAATCCTGAAATACTATACCGAGAGTCCTTCTGAAAAGAGGAATCTCTTTTTTCTTTAAATTGTTAAGATGATAACCGTTTATGATAACAGAACCGCTGTTAGGCACCTGCTCGCGCATCATTATCTTGAGAAACGTACTCTTGCCGGCTCCCGATGAGCCGACCACAAAGACAAATTCTCCGTCGTTTATCTTGATATTGACATCTTTAAGTGCTTCGGTCCCGTTATCGTAAGTTTTTGATACATTTTTAAATTCAATCACTTAGAACATACCTCTGCTTTTCACAATATTCCCACCGCTGAACTCTGCCGTAAAGTTTAATACCGACGGGCAGAGACTCTACACAACCGCTATAAAAAAATATAGGCGGCAAAATGAGTATAATCACTCATAATACCGCCTTTAATTATAGCATAGAACGTCAAGTTTGTAACCATTTTGTAATATGGTAAATTATATTCGCGCACTTTAGACAAAATCGTACTTGTAACATTGTGCAATTTTCCCATTCACAACGGCGCGCGGAAAATTACTTTTCTTTAATACTTGACGGGGCTTGAATCAAGATATTTCTTAACCATAAGAGCTACTTTAAATACTATTGCGTCGTCGAACTCGCGAAGGTCAAGGCCTGTGAGCTTTTTAATCTTTTCAAGACGATATACAAGAGTATTTCTGTGTACAAAGAGCTTTCTTGAGGTTTCGGATACGTTGAGGTTGTTTTCAAAGAACTTCTGAATTGTAAAGAGCGTTTCCTGATCGAGATTGTCGATAGAGCCGCGCTTGAAAACCTCCTTTAAGAACATATCGCAAAGAGTTGTGGGAAGCTGATATATAAGTCTCGCAATACCGAGATTATCATAGCTCACAATGCTCTTTTCGGTGTCGAACACCTTGCCTACCTCAAGAGAAACCTGAGCCTCTCTGAATGAGCGTGCAAGATCCTTTATTCCCTCAACCGTAGTGCCTATGCCGACAAGAACGTGAGAATAGAACTCCGTTCCGAGACCGTCGGCTATCGAGCGTGCAAGCTTTTCGAGATCCTTTGTGTCGATATTCGGCTTAACCTCTTTGATAAGGGCAATATCTGTCTCGTTAAGGTTTATTACGAAATCCTTGGTCTTATCCGGGAAAAGATTCTGAATTATATCATAAGCGGAAATATCTATATGCTCGGTAATTCTTATGAGAATTACGACGCGTGACACATCATTGTTAAAATGAAGCTCTCTCGCCTTGAGATAAATATCACCGGGCAGTATGTTGTCAAGAATTACGTTCTTGATAAAGTTTGCGCGGTCGTATTTTTCATCATAATACTGCTTAATGCTTGATAGTGTTACGGCAAGCATTGAGAGATATTTCAAGGCAAGGTCGTCTTCGCCGGAAACAAATACGGCATATTCGGGGTGCATACGCGCACCGAACGGCTTATAAGAATACCCGTCTACCGATATAACCTCCGTTCCGCTGAAAACCGCGGTAACCTCGGTTGAGAGCACCTCACCTATCTTACCGAGTTCGCTGCAGGAAATAATGGTACCCGACTCGTCTATAACACCTATAGTACGGTCGATACTGTCTGTGAGCTGATGCACAATACCCTGGAACAATCTGTTCGACATTGATAAAACCTCCATCTATCTTTTTTCTCCGGTGAAAACCTCCCTGCCGCACTCTGTTTTAAACCGAAACGGCAATGCAAATTTTCCCGTCTGCACTTTTATACAATTTCACAAATCATATATTATGTATTTTACACAATCTTTTAAGATTTTGCAAGCTAAAAATTGATATTTTAAAAATTTAGTTTGCATTTTTCACAAAAAAAGTTTTTCATTTTGTAAAATCGGTTAGATTAAGGCTTTAAAGCACACAGTTTTGTCATTTTTTGCATTGTTGAAAATGACTATGCGTAAAATTCCGAAGCCGTCGGCGCAATGCGGTTTGATGACAAACTCTTTCGATGTGTCGAGTATTTCGGGTCGAAAAGAATATTTGAACTATCTGCCGGCATTGCATTTGGAGCAGACGCTGTACCCGTTATTGAGATACGAGGAAAGCTCAGAGGCGGAGATTTCCTTTTTATTTTCCGAGGACGTCCTCATAGCGTAGGAGCATGACGGAGAGTGAATTTTTTTGGTGTTCACGTTTACTGTATATGTGCCTTCGGAGGGATGTGCGTCACCGGAGCTTTTTTGTGAATTTACGCCGACTGAAGTCGAGGCCGAAGACTGCCCTGCGGCAGAGGATGCCGCCGCACTCTCTGTTTCGGCGTTTGCAGCCGTATCGGACTCACCTTCGGCTTTTGCTTCCTTGGTCACAAGATAAAAGCCGTCTTTTTCGTCTGCGTTTTTCGTCGAATTTTCATAGGACATAAAATCTCCGTATTTCTTCAGCATAATATGGTCTTTATACAGCAGCACAAGTGACATCGCGGAAAACACCGTACACAAAACGGCGCATACGGTAATTACGGCCGTCATAATTTTAAAGCCGTGTTTTGCGTTTTTCCCTTCGTTCTTCATACTCATTCCCCCGATACATTATGGGAAAATAATAACATTACGGAACAGAAAATAAAGCGTTTGTGCCGAATCAGCACAAGTTATCTTTTAATTCCGTCGGCAATGTATTTAAACACCGGAGCGCAGTCTAAGGCACCGCCCGCTCCGTTTTCTTTAAAGACGGTGATGACATAGCGCGGCGAAGCATACGGAAAAAATCCGCAAAACCACGAGTGCGTCACTTCATTTCCGTTCTCGTCAAACCAGCCGCTTTGCGCCGTTGCCGTTTTACCTGCGGCGTCAAAATACTCGGTTTCCGCCCTTTTTCCGCTGCCGGACACAACGGTTTCGCGTAAAAGCTCGGTAACTGTTTTTGCCGTATCGACGCTCATTACACGCCTCGGAACGGGCAGCTCCGCCCTTTTGATTTCCCTTCCGGTCTCATCCGTTACGGCTTTCATAAGAGAGGGCGCGCGATACACTCCGTTATTTGCAACCGCTGCATACACGGCGGACATTTGCAGCGGTGAAGCAAGCAATTTACCCTGACCGAATGCGAGGTTGCACAAATCCGCCTCAGAAATCAAGCTGTCGGCGGACGGCATAATACCGGACTTTGTCTCCCAACCGTCCGCAAGCTCGATTTTTTGACCGAGCCCGAGATTCTCACCCATAGCGCAAATGTTTTCTTTGCCGGTTTTAAGCGCAAGACTTATAAAATACGGATTGCATGACTCCGCCATAGCCGAATACATATTCATATTGCCGTGTCCCGTCTTTTTAAAACAGCCGAACGATATTTCTCCGTTCAAGTCGTATTTACCGTTGCAGACGATGCTGTAACTTGTAGGAATTCCGTTTTCCAAGGCGGCACAGGCGACAACCGCTTTAAAAACCGAGCCTACGGAGTACGGAGTTATCGCTCTGTTAAGAAACGGAGAAGATGAGTCGTTTAGACTTTTTTCGGGCGCATTTCGGTCAAACGACGGTGTGCTCGCCATTGCCCTTATTTCGGAGGTGGCGCTGTCGAGAACAACAACCGCACCGCTGTCGATGTCAAATTTTTCGAGAGCCGATTCACACAGCTTTTGTATATCTCTGTCAACTGTGAGCTCCACTCCGCCGGCCGACATATACCCATCCTTTAAAAATGTAATCTCCGCACCCTCAAGCAATTTTCCCGAAGCCGCCGCGCCACACCTTGCCTTCAGAGTTCCCGAATACGACAAAAGTATATCGTTGTAGCACTTTTCAATTCCCGAAACGCCGTTTCCGTCGCCGTCGATATATCCGGTTATGTGCGGTGCAAGGCTGTTTTCACCGTATCGCACCACCGTTTTTGCCGTCTTTATGTTTTTTTCGTCAAAAACGGCATTTGACGCACAAACCGCTATTTTCCCCTGAGACAAAGTCGAATAAACAGAAGGTATTTCGCTTTCGGGGACAATGACCCGGATAGAGGACAATGACTCCTCACACGGCTTTATCGCCGCCTTTAAAACGGTATCGCAATTGACAAGCGGACGCATTTTACAGTCGTAAATGTTGCCCCTTGACGAAGCCACCGTCACGCCGACGGTATTTTTTGATGCGGCGACATCCGACACGTTACCGCCGCAAAGCTCCGCCATTTTTACA
>OJQM01000929.1_pt1 | contig 13575 bp, 9 predicted proteins | sample 1598751 | NCBI WGS metagenome assembly OJQM01 (sample SAMN03922455, study PRJEB24848) | human gut metagenome | isolation source: stool sample | host: Homo sapiens | place: Germany | collected 2009-11 | reverse complement strand
ATATTTTCCTGTCGGTAGAGGACAATGGAATGGGCATGAGCCAGGAAGTGGTTGATAATCTTCTGACAAATAGTGAAAAAGTTCCAAAGCATGGTTCGGGAGTTGGACTTATCAATGTGCATACCAGAATACAACTGATGTTTGGCAAAGAATATGGATTAAAAATTTACAGTGAGCCGGATGAAGGAACAAAGGCTGTAATACATATCCCGGCAATTCCTTATTCAGAGGAAAAACGTGGAGAACTTGAAAATCAGAACAGAAAAAGAGAGAGGGTAGAAGATGAAAAAAAATAAGATTACCTTTATCCTCACAGAACTGATGCTTATTGTACTGGCTGCATTTTTTATAATCAGGATTTTTTCAGATAATGAGTCTATGAAAAGAGTTGCGGTTATTGTGGAAGATTCCGGAGATAAGAGATGGGATGCATTGCTGAATGGGTTAAAACAGTCTGCGGAAAATAATAATCTGCATCTGATCATTTGTAATACAGATTTAATTGAAAGCATAGAGGATGAAGAAGAACTGATTAATGAACAACTGCAGAATAATGTAGATGCATTTGTAATCTGTCCGGCTCCGGGAAAAGAAACAAAGACTATGCTAAACTGGCTGCAGGGAGAGAGACCGTTTATACTGATTAATGAGGATACCTACGCAGAAGAGCCATCTGGTTATGCATCGGTAAAACCGGATAATTATAAGATTGGTCAGATGCTTGCGGAGCGGTTAATACAGGATGATGAAGAACAACTGGAGAATAAAAAAATTGGTGTCATTCTTGGAAAGGCAGAGACAGAGGAAAGTGTGGACAGAATTGCAGGGTTAAAAGATGGACTGGAGGGAAGTGGTTGTGAAATTTTCTGGGAGTACAATTATGCCAGGGGAAACCAGAACACCAGTGAGATTATTGCATCTAAGAAACAGGTGGATTATCTGGTAATTCTGGACAATTGGGCATTAGAAGAAGTGGGTGAGGCTGCAGAAGAAAATAAGTATCACGGTGCAAAGATTTATGGAGTTGGAAGCAGTGAAAAAGCAATTGTGTTATTAGATAATCAGAATATAGAATGTCTTGTCGTACCGGATGATTATGAGACGGGGTATAAGAGTATGAATGAGATTGCAAAAAAGCTAAGACATTCCTTTTACAAAATGAACAGTTGTGAAACAGAAGTCAGAATAATCAATAAAGAAGATTTGTATTCAAAAGATCTGGAAAGGTTTTTGTATTCATATGAGTAGAACAAGAAGAAGGACAATGGCGGTTACGGTAACACTGATAATACTGATAATACTGATACTGGTGCTGCCCGGATGCAATCAGAAGACAAAGCGGATAGAAAATACACTGAGGGTGAGTGTAGTTACCTATACGCATGATGACCCGTTTATCAACGCCACGGTGGATGAACTGAAGGAAGAGTTAAAGAAGCGGGAAACAGAAGAACGGAAGATTATAACATCTGTCAGAAGTGCAGATAATGATCAGAAAGCCCAGAATGAAATTGTCGAAGAAATGATAGATGCCGGGTGTGATATTTTATGTGTAAATCTGGTTGACCGAACGGATCCGACAACCGTTATCAGACTGGCAAGACAGCATGATATTCCTGTCATTTTCTTTAATAGAGAACCGGTTCCGGAGGATTTGTCGCAGTGGAATCAACTATACTATGTGGGATGTGAGGCAAAACAGTCCGGCGAGATGCAGGGAGAAATTGCAGCAGATTATATAAAGAATCATCCTGAGGTTGACAGGAATCAGGATGGGAGAATTCAGTATATTTTACTGGAGGGAGAGGCTGGACATCAGGATGCCATCAGTCGTACAGACAGTTCGGTAAAGACACTGATAGAACAGGGAATCAATCTGGAAAAACTGAGCTACCTGTTTGCAGACTGGAACAGGGGACAGGCGGAAAATAGAATGAATCAGATTATCAGTCAGTATGGGACCGAAGTGGAGATGGTTATTTCCAACAATGATGAAATGGCATTAGGGGCAATTGAAGCTTATAAAGATGCCGGTTATAATCGGCAGGAGTGGCCGATTATATTTGGCATTGACGGATTGGAAGATGCATTAGAGGCAATACAGAATGGAACCATGCAGGGAACCGTATATAATGACAAGGAAGACCAGGCTGAAGAAATGGCAAGGCTTGCAGTGGACATTTACGATGGAAAAAATCAGGAAGTACAAAGCCTGCAGGAAGAAAAATATTATGTATCCCAGTATCGTAAAGTTGACATCAGTAATGTTGAAGATTTTATAAAATAGTGACGAAGAGGAAATATTATGCAGGAAGATTCAAAGTGGCTGAATGATTTTTATCAGGAAGTTAATGCTGGAAAAAGAATGGAACTATGGCAGAAGCATGGGTGCACGGAACAGACAGAAGGAGACACTTTCCGGGAGCAGCTTTTATATGCACGATATGGAAAGAAGAAAAAGAAAGAGGATACCTTTATTGGTTATCTGATGCAGATGAAATATCTTTCGGAAAGTACCGGAGTAGATTTTTCGGGACAGCGGAAGAAACAGGCAGTTGAAATCATAAATGGGTTATATCTTCTGGATGTAGAGAATCGAAGCCGGGTGGAACAGGAGATACTTCAGGCAGAATTAAAGAATACGTTTCTTACATTTATGGATGTGAGTAAAAAGGGGAGAGGGTTCACCTCTTTAGTATTTGGAATGGGACAGCTGTCGGAGGAAGGAATTGCTAAAAAAATTGCAGAGCAGATAAGTGCAATTGCATTTACAATGCCACATAAATTTCAGATGGACAGGGAATTTGCAGTTTTGCAGAAAGCTGCGTTGGAAGCATTCCGGCAGCAATACCCTGAGCGGGAGCATTTCCTGATGAAATAGCTGCGGACTTCTATCGGACAATAGCTGCAAAGAGTATTTTTGCAGCTATTGTCGAAAATTGACAAAAATCGTGAGAATAAATCAAATGAAAAGTGTGAATGTTTGACAATTTTGTTGAGAAATAATATCATTAACGAATAGACAAATATGGGATATTATTTGTTGAAATTGAAAAAGGTAATGTATGAGTATAAGTAAAGGGTGGTGCTTGAAATGAGTCTGGTTTTTACCAATGACAACTGTATTGGGTGTAACAAATGTATTCGCGTGTGTCCTTGTCCGGGGGCATGTGTGGCAGTAACAGAAGAAGATGGAACAGAGCGGATTCAGGTAGATCCGGCAAAGTGTATTGGTTGTGGTGCATGTATGGATGCCTGCAAGCATGGTGCAAGAGAGTTTGAAGATGATACGGAGCAATTCTTTGCAGACCTTGCAAAAGGTGAGAAAATATCCATACTATTAGCTCCGGCGTTCAAGGCAAACTATCCTGAAGATTATGAGAGGGTATTGGGAGGATTAAAGAATCTTGGAGTGAACCGTATAATCAGTGTATCTTTCGGTGCAGACATTACAACCTGGGGATATCTTAATTATGTAAAGAAATACAACTTTACCGGTGGAATTTCCCAGCCATGTCCGGCAATTGTGGGATATATTGAACACTACTTACCGGAACTTCTTCCAAAGTTATTCCCGGTACACAGTCCGATGATGTGCAGCGCAATTTATGCAAAACAGGAGATGGAAATTACGGATAAACTGGCATTTATCAGTCCATGTGTTGCAAAATGGTCAGAGATTCATGACCCGGATACAGAAGGCTATGTATCGTATAATGTGACATTTGATCATTTGATGAAATATGTAAGAGAACATAATATATCAGGCACATTTGCCAGTGATGAAATTGAATATGGACTTGGTTCCATCTATCCGATGCCGGGTGGCTTAAAGGAAAATGTATACTGGTTCTTAGGGGACGATGTATATATACGCCAGATAGAAGGAGAGAAGCATACATATCGTTATTTAGAGGAGCATAAGGAAGAAATTGCAAAGGGCATGAATAAGGAATTATTCATTGATGCATTAAACTGTGGCATGGGTTGTATTTATGGAACCGGTGTCGAAGAGGAAATTGCAAGAACAGATACAGCTTTATATAATATCCATCAGATACAGGAGAACTGTAAGAAGAATACGAAGAACAGTGCCTGGTCAAGAAAACTGACTCCGGCACAGCGGCTTGCAAAATTAAATAAGCAGTTCTCAAAATTAAAACTGGAGAATTATCTTAGAAAATATACAGACTGCTCCGAAGAGTGCAATTATAAACTTCCGTCTACAGAGGAACTGAATCAGATTTATGATGAGATGGGCAAGAAGACTAAGGAAGCAAGATGCATTGACTGCGAATGCTGTGGCTATGAAAGCTGTGAAAAGATGGCATTTGCTATTTATAATGGCTTTAATAAGAAGGAAAATTGTATTCATTTTGTAAAGGATACCGTAGAGGAAGAGAAGAAGAGAGCATTAGAACTTGCTGATGAAATCAAGGCAGAAAAAGATGCAGTGGAGAAACAGCAGGAGAATATTAAAACAACGGTGGAGACAGTCAATGACTTGTTTGTATCACTCTATGATTCTGTGGATGATATGGTGAATGGAAACGAAAGTAATGCGACGGAATGCAGTGCAGTATCAGAGAAAATTGGTAATGTGTCTGAATTCTGTGAGAAGCTGACTGGCAGAATGCAGGAGATTGATATGCTGTTGGAATCTATGGCAGAGAATAATCAGGAAGTAGTCTCCATTGCTGCACAGACTAACCTTCTGGCATTGAATGCCAATATCGAAGCAGCCCGTGCAGGAGAGGCGGGAAGAGGTTTTGCAGTAGTTGCAGATGAGATAAATAAACTGGCCATGAATTCCAAGGATACGGCATCCCGGAGTACAGAGAGCCAGACAAAGGTAAAAGAATCCATTGCGGAGATTATCAAAGATGCGGATGAGCTGGCAAATGTTGTAAATGATACCGGCAACCGGATTCAGAATCTTGCCGCAGCAACGGAGGAGATTGCAGCATCGTCCAATGTGATTTTAAGTGCCGCAAATAGTGTAAAGAGCACACTGGAACAATTATAAAAATGGTTTACAGAATCGCAGATGAGAAATCATCCGGTTGCATTCTAGCTTTCATTGGAGTATGATTGCGTTGGTATGGAACAGGTCAGTTCCTACGAATATAGATGCACAGGAGGAGAAAGACATCATGAAAATGAAAACCAGACAAATTACAGTTAGTGCAATTATGCTTGCAATCTGTATTGCAAGTCAGTTCTTTAAAAATTTAAGTGTATACATAACAGGACCAGTTATCAATGCAGCATTAATCTTAACTGTATTGTATGCGGGACTGGCATGCGGAATTATTTTAAGTATCATTACACCGGTTACGGCATTCTTTATTACCGGAAGCCCGGTAATGGCAGCCATTCCGGCAATGTTTCCATGCATTATGGCAGGAAATGCCATTCTGGTGCTTTGTGTAGCGCTGCTTAAGGGTAAGCTTGGTAGTAAAGCAGGATTCCCGGTTTCTATTGTAATCGGTTCTATCTTAAAAGGATTATTTATGGGAGTTGTAATTTCTCTTATTATCTTACCGAACATGCTACCGGAGAAAATGGCACCAATGTTAAAGGTATTGCAGCTTCAGTTCTCACTTACCCAGGTAGTTACTGCATTGATTGGCGGCGTGTATGCATTTATTATTGCAGCAGCATTAAGAAAGACTTCATTAGGCAAGCAGGATTAGTAGAGTACGAACAGAATAAAAATAAAATGGAATCCCCCGGAGCAGGCGGTTAATAATAACCCAAATCTGTTTCGGGGGATTTTTGGTTACGCGATAATTGGAAAAACTTGCAAAGCGTGTTCCTCGTAGTTGCCGGGTACCCGTAAAAAGTTGCCGGCAGTTATTGGTGTGGGTTTTGTAGATTGAAATTCTGTCCCAAAAAGCTGGGTGAGATAAATTTCTCATATTTTGAAACGGATGTAGACTGCACAGAATCTATCGTTTTCCTTATAGTGTTTTTATAATACGAAGAAAGGAAGGATAGATTTATGAAAATGAAACGTGCTTTAAAATGTATTGGTGCAGTGGCACTGGCAGCATCCCTGATGATGGTTCCGTCCATGATTCCGGTGCAGGCATCAAATGGACCATGCATGGAAGGAGAGTTTGCATTTGCCAATATTCAATTGAATGATACGGTTGTATTTTCCACCAATGAGAAAAATACAGTGGACGGAGCGTCTTATGACCAGGCAAGCAATACGCTGACCTTAACCAATTATGACCATCCGGATGTTGCACTTTATACCAACATGATGGGAGACGATTTTAAATTGAATCTGGTAGGCAGTAATAAGCTGCAGAATCTTGGAATCTGGCATGGTGGCTGGGGAGGCTCCCTGACAATCTGCGGTTCCGGAAGCCTTACCGTCAATGAAAACAGAAAGAACCCGGATGGTATTGAATTATTTGCAGAAGGCGGCAAGTCGCTGCTGACGGTTTCCGGGGACAGTACAGTAACGGTATATCGTGGAACTGACGGATGTCCGTTTGGTTCATCCTGGAATTATACGTCATCACCGATTGTGGCAAAGGGACAGGTTAATGACATGAAGATTCAGGCAGAGCATCCTTTTGAAATGATTCAGGTATATGGTGGTTATTTTGGAACTGATATCAGTCCGGTTCAGAGTGATGTGTATACAAAAACCGGAGAAGAAGGCCGGTTTGTTATAACAGAAGTAACCGATATGTCCGGAAATAAGACCTACCGGATTGAAAAATTGCAGGAATGCACTACGCTGGGTGCAGAGGTAGCAATAACTGTAGAAGATAAGCTTACGGATATTTCGGCATATACAGCAAATGGAGAGATAGCAGCTTATTATTCCACTACGATGGCAAGTGGAGGAAGTGATGCCTGTCTGGTAAAGAAACTGGATACGGGAGATACCTTTATTTATAGAGGAACCTATTATGAGGCTGGTAATTCTTACCGGATTCTCTGTCCGATTCTTATGAGTTATACGGATTATAATACACAGGAAACCAGATATCTTATGGACGCAGCACATCCGGTTATGAAAGAGCTTGTAGAAAACATGGCGCTTGCGGAAGATACCTTACCGGCTGGTTATGAATTTGAAGGAAAAGAAGTAGAGAATGTTTACAATGTATATTCCAAGGCGGATGTGATTTCCTTTACACCGAAGCAGGTTGTAGTGAATGGCGTAGTGGATGTAACAGATGGAGATACCGCTATTTCCGACAATGGATTCCGGCAGATATTGGCAGAGAATCAGACAAAGGACATTGTTATCAAATCCAATGATGAGCTTTCCTTTACCTTTGGAAAAGGAACCATGTCAGCCGTTGATCATGTTTCCAGCTATGATTTTGGAGTAAAGATTGTAAAAGATTACAGTGAGCTGGGCACACTTCCAAGTGCAGTAAATAAGAATATTTTCATTGAACAGATTAAGTATAATTATTCCGGTCAGCTTCCGGCAGAAGCACAGATTCGTATTTTTGTGGGAACCCGGTATGCCGGAAAGACATTATATTACAGCCGGTTATTTGACAATGGAACGATTTTAAATATTGATGCGGGAGTAGTAGATTCAGAAGGATATCTGACCGTAAAACAGAATCATTGCTCTACTTATCTTATTACCACAGAAAAGCTGGCAGATACGGCTGCCACAGGAAATGGTGGTACAACATCCGGAAATGGCGGTACAACTTCCGGAAGTGACAGTACAGCTTCCGGTGGTGCGGCTGGAACAGCAGCAAATGCATCAACAACAGCAAATAGCCAGCCAACCGTAAAGACATCCGGTAAACCAAAGACAGGTGATAATTCTGCAATAGCAGTTTGTATGACATTGATTGCAGCAGGTTGTGGAGGAATGTTTGTTTTCAGAAGAAAGAAAGCAACTGAAAAAGAATAATCAGAATGGAACAACCAGAACAGAAAGGACAGGCACGGATAAAGAGCCTGTCCTTTCTGCTGCCAAAAGAATTGTACAATCATCTTATTTGCCGTATAATAAAAAATAATATAGTAGAAAGAAGCGATAATATGCGCATACAACTTGCAGCTACCATTCGTAAATATGATAAGAAAAATCTTCCAAAGGATATTCTGGCCGGTATTATTATTATGGCAGTTTCCATTCCGATAGCTATGGGCTATGCACAGATTGCAGGACTTCCGGCAGTCTATGGTCTGTATGGTTCCATTTTCCCAATTCTGATATTTGCACTGTGTTCGACTTCACCACAGTTTATTTTTGGCGTAGATGCGGCACCGGCAGCCTTAATCGGTTCGGCACTGGTGGAACTTGGTATTGAGAGTGGAAGCAGTGAAGCAATTGCAGCAGTGCCGGTACTTACTTTCTTTGTGGCAGTCTGGTTATTGGCGTTTTATTTTATGAAAGCAGGAAAACTGGTGAACTATATTTCGGCACCGGTTATGGGTGGATTTATTACCGGAATCTGCACCACGATTATTCTGATGCAGGTACCAAAGTTAATGGGCGGTACCGCCGGCGTTGGAGAACTCATTGAGCTGGTGGAGCATATCGGGCAGACGAAGGTGAATCTGCCATCCCTGATTTTAGGCGGCATTTCCCTTCTGATACTTCTTGTATCAAAGAAAGTAATGCCGAAATTTCCAATGGCAGTGCTTTTAATGGCAGCAGGAGCAGTAATGACAAAATTTTTTCCGGTGAGGGAATGGGGAATCCAGACGCTGTCTGCAGTAGAACCGGGACTTCCACAGTTTGTGATTCCGGATATCCGCATGCTTCCGATGAAAGAGGTAGTAACTATCAGCCTTTCGGTGGCAGTGGTCATTATGGCAGAAACGCTTCTGGCAGAAAATAATTTCGCACAGAAGAATGGATATCGAATGAATGATAATCAGGAAATTTTTGCATTCTCTATGGGAAATTTCCTGGCAGCATTTACAGGCTGCTGTCCTATTAATGGCTCTGTTTCAAGAACTGCAATGGGAGAACAGTATCAGAGTAAGACACAGCTGACCGGAATCATAGCCGGTTTATCCATGCTGGTATTGCTGCTTTGCGGAACCGGATTTATCGGCTATCTTCCGATTCCGATGCTGACGGCAATTGTAATTTCTGCATTACTTGGGGCAACGGAATTTGAGCTTGCTGCAAGATTGTTGAAGGTCAGCCGTACAGAATTCTTCATTTTCTTAGGAGCATTCTTTGGCGTGCTGATGCTTGGAACCATCAATGGCGTTTTGATTGGCATTATACTTTCCTTTACTGAGATGATTATCCGTACTGCCAAGCCATCAAGATGTTTTCTTGGAATCCAGCCGGGACATCGCCATTTCCGGGATTTAAAAGAAAGTCATCAGATACATGCGATAGAAGGCGTTCTGATATACCGGTTCAGCAGTAATCTCTTTTTTGCTAATGTGCAGATGTTAAAGCGGGACATTGAAGACAATATAAAAGAGGATACGAAGGCAGTCATTTTAGATGCCAGTGCTATCGGCTCCATGGACATTACAGCGGCGGATCAGTTGGAAATGCTGTATCAGGGTCTTAAGAAACGTGGTATCTGTTTTTATATTACAGAACATATTGCAGATTTGAATGAACAGATGCGAAAGCTTGGTCTGGGACACATCATAGAAGAGGGCAGCGCAAGAAGAACAATACATATTGCTTTAAAGGATATGGGTTATGAACGTCCTTATCCGCTGGAGGGCGGTGTAGACAATAAACAGCGCAGTGCCTCAAGAAAGCGGGCGGATAACCGGGTGCAGGAATTTGTCTGGGCATTTGGTTCGGAAACTGAAGATGCTATAGAGCGGCAGATTGTGGCACAGATAGAACAGCTGAAAAAGACAGGAGATGTGGAAAAGCTGTTACATGGAAGCTGGTCCCATATGGAAGAACTGGACGAAGATGAGTGGCTGGAGCATTTAGAGGAGCATTTGAAAGAGATTGTTAATATTTCCGGTAAAGATGAAAGAACGCTGGCTATGCGGTTAGAGGAACATCGACGGGAAGTACATGAGCGTATTGCAAAGGAACATCCGGAACTGGCAGAGCGCTTTAAAGAACGCCGGCATGCGTTAGACGAACATCTGAAGGAACGGAGACCGGAGGTTTATGCGCTGGTAGAGGACTTAAGGGAAAAACGGACTTCAGGAAAGATTTAATTAGGCAGAGACATCTTGTTTTTTCGACAAAATTTGCAGGAACCAGTCTGATAAGCTGAAACAGATTGGAAGGTATTATGCGGGATGAAAAAGGAAAAGCAGGAAAAAAAGGTTTTTACGGTATTAATTGTATGTATTGTGGTTATGGCTTTGATATTTGGATGGATGTCAAAAGACCTTGGGGGTTCAAACCAATACATTGATAAGAACAGCAAACAGAGTTTATCTGAACTGATGGAACAGATGGAGCGTGCTTACCGGAACCGTCTGGAGATTACTTATGAACAGATAGATTCTATTGAAAAATATATGTTCGGGGATGGGGAAAGGGAAGCAGAACTGAAAGATTACCAGAACTATTTTGACTCTATGGAAAGTAATATGGTGCGGGATATTGTCTTTGTCAATGATGAAGGTGAATATCTGTGTATGCGTGGACTGAATGGCAGAATACAGATGCAGGATGGATTGTCAGAATTATTTGGTGAGAATAAAGGAATTGCCCAGTACTGCACCTGGAAGGATGGAGAGGAAATCTTTATAATTGCAAAATCAGTAGATTCTTTTTTGGTCAATGGGGAAGAATATGAAGCAATTGCATTTCTCTTCCGGCCACAGATTATTAACGATCTTTTTGTAACGTCTGCTTATAACGGACAGGCTAATATCTATGTCATGGATGAAAACGGAGAAGTGGCATACGCAAGCATTAATAATGAGCCGGGTGAAGTAACCATAAATTATAATCTGTTTGATAGTTACCATGAACAAAAGATTATGAATAAGAAAGATTATGAAAAAGTGAAGTCGGACTATGCAGAACGCAGCTCCGGGTGTATAACCCTGGAACGTGAAAATGAGTCCGACTATTTTTCGTATCGTGCATTAAAAGGAACACAGTATATGATAGCCTGTGAAGTGGACAGTACGATTGTGCAGAATGTACTGGCAGATTATCAGATTATGATGCTGCATATCTGGCTGACAGTGACCTGCATTATCATTGCAATGTTAGCAGCACTGGGTATCAGTATTCTATGGATTTATAATGAAAAGAATAAGGTAGCTTACGCGAGACGAAATGCAATGCAGCAGGCAGAAGCAGCAGAGAAGCTGGAAGAAGTCGATACTGCATTGGAAGAGACGGTGCAGTTTGCAAATACGGCAAAAGCAGAGGCAGAGCGTGCCAATGAAGCGAAAAGTGTATTTTTATCCAATATGAGCCATGATATGCGGACTCCTTTAAATGCGGTTATGGGACTGGCTACACTGATTTCAAGAGATGCTGAAAATTCGGATTGTGTCCGGGAATATGCAAGAAAACTGACTTATTCAGGGGAACATCTGCTTGGACTCATTAATGATGTCCTTGATATGTCGAAGATTGAGGCCGGTAAAACGGTCCTTAATATTACGAACACGAATATTGCTGAACTGGTGGAAGAACTGGATATGATCATCCGTTCACAGACCAGAGAGAAGAGGCAGGAATTCATGATTCATGTACATCGGATAGAAACAGAAGAAGTGGAAGCAGATAAATTACGTCTGAAGCAGATACTGCTGAACATTTTATCCAATGCAGTAAAATATACCCCAAAGGGCGGTAAGATAGTATTTGATATTACAGAAGTACCAAAGAAAAAGGGAAACTTTGCACAGTATCAGTTCCGGATCAGTGATAATGGACAGGGGATGGGTGAAGAGTATCTTAAGAATCTTTTTGACCCATTCAGCCGGGAAGTGCAAAGCACTGTTAATCCGGTTTCCGGAACGGGTCTTGGAATGCCAATTGCCAAGAGTCTGGTGGAGTTAATGGGTGGAAGCATTCATGTGGAGAGTAAGCTTGGAAAAGGAACTACTTTTGAGGTGATTTTGAATTTCCGGAAAATAAAGTACCAGGAGAAGGTTAACTGGTGGAAACTGCAGAAGATAAGCCAGGTACTGGTGGTTGATGATGAGAGTGAATCAGGAAGATATATTATGGATACGCTGCATCCGTTTGGGATTGATGTGCAGACAGCAGATTCCGGCGAAATGGCGGTTCATATGGCAGAACAGATGGTAGAAACTGGAAAAACAAAGAGTTGGGATGTTGTAATTATAGACTGGAAGATGCCGGGAATGGATGGTGTTACTACAGCAGAAAAATTGCATCGGATTCTGGGAGAGAAAACAGTATTACTGCTTTTTGCCTATGATTGTAAGGAGATAGAAGAAGCAGCGGGTTATGCTGGAATTCAAAGTATTTTAAGCAAGCCGTTTTTTGTGACAAATTTTAAACGGTGCATCGAACAGGCAAGAAAAGAGCAGCAATTGCAGGGAAAAGGACAAGCAACAGAAAAAGAGAAAATGACATTAAAAGGAATGCGTTTTCTGATAGCAGATGATAATGATTTAAATGCAGAAATATTGGAAGAACTATTAAAAATGGAAGGTGCAGACTGTGACCGGGCAGTAAATGGCAAGGAAGCCGTAGAAATGTTTGCAAGAGCGGAGGAAGGACGATATAATATTATTTTAATGGACATTAAGATGCCTGTTATGAATGGCTATGATGCAACGAAAGAAATCCGGAGACTTAAGAAGAAAGAAGCAGCGAAAATACCGATTTTTGCCATGACTGCCAATGCCTTTGCGGAAGATATCCGGACCTGTATGGAAGCAGGGATGGATGCACACATTGCCAAACCAGTGGATCTGGATTTATTGGAAGAAAACATCCGGATTTATATGCAGGCAAAAGCATAACAAAAGAAGAAGGGAACAGAAGAATGGGTATTTTTAAGAAACGTCTGACTGTAAATGAAGCAATCAATGCAGCACATACTTCGGAAAATGCAATTATAATTGACTGCCGGGCAAAGGAAGATTACCAGAAAGGACATGTGGCAGGAACAAAGAATATTCCGCTGGACAAGATAACGGAAGACCGTATTTTGCGGAGATTCCCGGATAAGGAAAAATCTTTTTATATTATAGGAAGTTACAGCTACCGGTCCGAAAAGGCGGTAAAAGCATTTAAGAAATTAGGCTATAAGAATGCCATTTTCGGCGGTTATATGGAGGAACACCACGGAATTCTGGTGAAGTAAGCTTAATGATTAAAATTGTATAAAGTCTATAAAGAATAAGAAAAATGCAGAAAATGTTTGTGAAAAAACAGGAAATTTCTGCATTTTTTTAATGCCAAAATATACAAATTGACGCAAGTGTACAAATTGCATAAAAAAACAACCAAAAAACTGGCAAAAATTGCAGAAGAATATGGAATATTTACACGAAAAAACAGCAAATGGTCAGACCTATTTTCACAGGAAGAAAACGGTTGCGTTTGCATTTTTTTCTTGTTAGAATTTTAACCCTCAATAGTTTTTTGAGATTCCCGTGTGAGGGGGAAAGTTGATTACAAACAGA
>OJQM01000928.1_pt1 | contig 13585 bp, 9 predicted proteins | sample 1598751 | NCBI WGS metagenome assembly OJQM01 (sample SAMN03922455, study PRJEB24848) | human gut metagenome | isolation source: stool sample | host: Homo sapiens | place: Germany | collected 2009-11 | reverse complement strand
ACGCTGCACACCGCACGCGGGGACATGCGTTTTCTGTGGAGGGGTCCCACAGAAAAACAGACACAGAACTTAGGCAACAGCACCGTCGGGCAACGGTTTCTTGCACGCTGTTTCCCATGCCCTAATCTATTTGTGAACTAATTGTAACATACCTGTTCAGCAAAAGCAATAAAATTCGCGTAGATTCCAAAAAATATTTTAGTCAATTCTTCTATATCAGGATGACGTGATGTTATGCTGATATGCTTTTACGGCATTGCAATAAAGCAAAACAGACAAAAAGAAGCAGGCGCTTAGCGCCTGCTCTGATCAAAATGACGAATGGCTTACTTTTCTTCTTTTGCCCGCTCAAGCAGCAGCTTATAGCCGTCCGCCCCGTAGCAAAGGCACTTATTGACGCGCGTGATGGTCGTAGACGAAACGCCGATCTTCTGCGAGATCTGCGTGAAGGTCTTCCCATCGGCAAGAAGCGACGCCACCTCGAAGCGCTGGGACATCGCCTCGATCTCGCTGAAGGTGCAGAGATCGTCGAAGAAGCGGTAGCATTCTTCCTCCGTTTTCAAAGATAAGATCGCCTTGAACAGGTGATCGGTCTCTTCGCTTTTCATTTTGCTCTGGTACATCCAACGTTCCTCCTCAACGATCCGATCGGATCGACTCCTGCCCGCGCGGTGTGGCCGCGGCGGACGCCGAATGACGGCTGCCCGGAAGCTGCTTGCGGGCGAACCCCGGTTTTCGGAGCTTGCCCGTTGATATTGTCTCTATGGTAACAAAAAGCGGCAGTTCCGTCAAGCGCAATTCGTGCTTTTTGGCGGATATCTTCATTTTTCGTGAACACTGTCCGCGGCGGAAAGAAAAATTTTTGCACCGCAGGCGGCGAAAGCTATGGCAATTCCGCGCGGAAAATGCTATACTGTCTCGAAAGTGGAAAAAACGGCCGCGGACGCTTGACAATCCCTGCGCCGTACCGTAAAATATCTGTCAACCACTCCGATACGCTGCTGTGCCACCGCAGTACAGTACGCTGTCCATACATTCTATTAGGAAAGGACACACACTATCATGGCAACGATCAAAGCTCACACCTTATCCGGCTTTATGGAGCTGCTTCCCGCGCCGCAGACCCAGATGGAGCGCCTTATGGAGGTGCTGCGCTCGTCCTACGGCGTCTATGGCTTCACCCCGCTCGACACGCCCATCATCGAAGCGAGCGATGTGCTGCTCGCCAAGGGCGGCGGCGAGACTGAAAAGCAGATCTACCGTTTCTCCAAGGGCGACAGCGACCTGTCCCTTCGCTTCGACCTGACGGTGCCTCTGGCGAAATACGTTGCCCTGCATTATGCCGACCTCGCTTTCCCGTTCCGCCGTTTCCAGATCGGAAAGGTCTATCGCGGCGAGCGCGCGCAGCGCGGCCGCTTCCGCGAGTTCTATCAGGCAGATATCGACGTCATCGGCGACGGTGAGCTCGACATCACGAACGACGCCGAGATTCCCGCTATCATCTATACCGTCTTCTCCCGCCTCGGCCTGTCCCGTTTCCAGATCCGCATCAACAACCGCCGCATCTTAAACGGCTTCTACGCGATGCTGGGCCTTTCCGACAAGTCCGGCGATATCATGCGCACCGTCGACAAGATCGAAAAGATCGGCCCTGACCTCGTGCGCGCGATCTTGGTCGACGACTACGCCATCGAGGGCGAAAAGGCGGATGAGATCCTCGCCTTCATCGGCATCAAGGGCACGAACGAAGAGGTGCTCGCTTCTCTTGAAAAGTACCGCGGCCGCAACGAGATGTTCGACCAGGGTCTCGACGAGCTGATGACCGTCGCCAAGTACCTCGGCGCGTTCGGCGTGCCGCAGGAGAACTTCGCGGTCGACCTGACCATCGCGCGCGGCCTCGACTACTACACCGGCACGGTGTACGAGACGACGCTGCTCGACCACCCCGAGATCGGCTCGGTCTGCTCCGGCGGCCGCTACGATAACCTTGCGGAGTACTATACTGACCGCAAGCTCCCCGGCGTCGGCATTTCGATCGGCGTGACGCGCCTGTTCTATGTCCTCGGCGAGCAGGGCCTTCTGAATAGCGACATCTGCACCGCGCCGGCGGACGTGCTCATCCTGCCGATGACCGAGGATCTGAGCGAGGCCATCTCGCTCGCGACCGATCTTCGCGCCGCGGGCGTCAGCACGCAGATCTATACGGAAAAGAAGAAATTCAAGGCCAAGATGAACTACGCCGACAAGCTCAAGGTGCCCTACGTCTACTTCCTCGGCGAAGACGAGATCAACGCGGGCGTCGTGTCCTGCAAGGACATGCGCACCGGCGAGCAGGTCAAGCTTCCCCGCGCGGAAGCGGTGGAAAAGGCCAAGGCCTTTGTGGAGTCTGACCGCCAGAAGCCGGTCATTTGTGAAAAGTAAAAAAGTGGCAGCCCGAAAGGGCTGCTTCTTTTTTGCGCTCCCTCAGGGGAGCGGTTGCTTTCCGCGCAGAGCGCGGAGGGAAAATGCGGCGTGTGCGCGGCAGCACCAAGGGGGCCATTCTCTCACGTGAGAGAATGGCCCCCTTGAACCCCCAAGAGAACGCGAGGGGAGTCCCCCTCGACCCCCGACATTGGCAGTCTCGATCTTGAAGAGCTGCGCAGCCTGCGGAATCAGGTGCGGTGTACATGGCTTCGCCATGAATCTTCTGCGATTCGTTACGTCTTGCAACCGCGCCTTACTATCGTGAGGCGCGAGTGACGGTAGAACGGCGGCAGACTGCTTACCGAATGCGGCATTGCTGCGCTCGCCGCATTGTGGAGACTGGCGGTAGACGGGAATTACTGCGCACTTCTACAAGATGGGCAGAGCGGCAGCGGATAATAGGAGCAGAGGCAAATCGTATAGCAACACCCAACGCGGCAACGCCGCGCGCAGGCAGTCGCATTCCGGAGGCACAAAGGTCATTCAAGCTCTGGACTGCCAATCTAGGCCTTTCTCTTGGGGGTGTAAGGGGGATATTCTCTTTCGAGAAAGAGAATATCCCCCTTTGTCGCGTTCCCACACGGTGTGGGGAACAACGATGCAGCGCTGTCGCGCTGCGATAAAAACCCCGCTGCGCGGGGAGGGCGCAAAAAAAGGCAGCCTTTCGGCTGCCGATTTTTTCAGTCCACCGTGCGCATGAAGGACGTCGATCCCTTCTGAAATCTGACATCCAGCTTCACGCGGTCCGCGCGCATATAGCTCGTGGTGTATTCATAGGTATGCCCGTTCTCGGTCGTGGTGCGGCGCTGATGGAAAAACGCCGCCGAGCCGGGCGCGCAGTGCAGAAGCTGCGCCTCGTGCGGCGCGAGCACGACGGCCTCATACGTGTCCGACGCGGAAAACGGGATGACGCCGACGTGGTAGAGGAGGCTGTAAAAGCTGTGCGTCTCCAAAAGCTCGCGCGTCAGGTTCGGATAGATGTACTCGGGGTAGTACGACGTCTCCAAGATGAGCGGCTCGCCGTCGACATTTCGCACGCGCGTGAAGCGATAGACCTTCACGCCCTGCTCAAGGCCCATGAGCGTCACGATCTTGGGGCTCGGCGTGATGACCGCGAAGTCGACCAGCGTGGACGACGGCGTTTTGCCCAGCTGGGAAATTTCTGTCGTGAACGAATACTGCACGCCCTTGCGGCGCGTGTTCGGGTCGGTGACGAACGTGCCCTTGCCGCGCTTTCGCACGACGAAGCCCTCTTCTTCGAGCGCGCCGATGGCCTGACGGACCGTGTTGCGGCTGATATCATACGAGCGGCAGAGCTCGGCCTCGCTCGGCAGCAGGTCGCCGACCTTGAGCGCGCCGGAGGTGATGCTGCGCTTGATGATGCCCATGAGCTGGGAATAGAGAGGAATTTCGCTGTCGAGCGACAGTGGAATTTTGAGGACCGGATTGTGTTCCATGGTGGGAACCTCCCGAGAAATACGTTTTGGAATATTCCCATCATACCACATATCTTTGAGATGTTCCAGTACCTTTTTGCAATATTCCCATCATTTTACGCAAAAATGCGGGGAAAAAGGCGGCCTTCGGGCCGCCTTTTTGAAATTTGACCGCTTCAGTCCAGAATTTCCTGCGCACCGGTCTTGATGCTGATGCGCACGGCGTGCGTTACAAGCGGGTCGTCTGACTTCTCGTGGTTGATGTCGTAAACGGCGGTGGTGTAGACATAGCCGTCGCGGATCTCAAGCGAGGAGTTGACGGAGGTGACGTAGGTGCCGTCCTCTGTGAGAGCGCTGCCGTAGAACCAGTCCTTGTCACCGAATTCCGTGAACGTTTTGCCGCAGTCATAGGAAATGGACATGTTGTTCGGCGTGGGCATGAAATAATCCGTCATCACAATAATGTCGCCGCTGATAGCGATGGCGTTGTAGCCGTTGATCGAACTGAGCTTCTTGCCATCCGTGTCGTAGAGGTCGGTGATGAACGAACCCATTATCGCACCGCCGATGTGATAGTTCATCAGGATGCGATTGTCCTGCGTCGAAAGGCTCGCGCTGACGGGCGTATCATAGTCCAGCGGCAGATCACAAACCGTCTCCACGCTGCCGCCCTCGTGCCAGCGGCAGAATTTGCCGCCAGCAGTGTACCAGAGGTAACCGCCCAGATCGACGTAGCTGTCGGCGGCCTTGATAAGCGAATCGCGGCTGACGGCATTTGTCGTGGTGGTCGAAGATGCGTCGGATGGCTCAGTGCCAGACTGGGCGCTGTGGTACCATTCGAGTATTACGTCATAGAGCGTCGCATACTTGCCGAAGTCACCAAATGCCAGATAATACTCTGTCGGCCGATTCTCGGCGCAATAGCCGATCACATTTCCACCTTGATAAGATTCAAACCAAGATTGGCTATCGCCTTTCAAATCAATCCGGATGTGATTCAGTAGGGAGATATTCTCAGGTTCGGATGTAGAAGAATAGCCATAGTTGCTCAGGTCCACGTGCAGCTCGCTTCCCTCAGTGCTGACCGGCTCGCACAGACTGATAATCGAACTTGTAGCAGCCGGAAACAGAGTCAGCGATTCAATACCGCCACTTGCCGCGAGCTGGAGGTCGGTCAGGAACGCGGTATCAGCGGGAGACTCGGAGTCGGAAGAGCCGTCCGTGAAGTAGATTCCTCCGTTGATCGTAAAGTGCTTGACCATCGCCTGCAAGATGACGGCCTCCTCCTCAACGGCGCGGTCGCGGTTCCAGCCCCACTGATTCTCTTCCGTGCTGCCGTCGAAGAGCCAGTGAATTTCGACTTCGTAGGTGGTGTTGTTGGGACCGGCAAAGAGCGTGACGATCGTGTTGCTCATGCCCTCATGCGTCACGTAGCGCCAGCAGCCGGTGTCGACCTTTTCCCCGGTCACGCCGGTGCTCTCCCATTCCGCCTTTGCGTCGTTGATGCCGCGCTCGAGCTTCTTGACACTGAAATACGAGCCGGTGTTATAGCTCGAATACCAGTATTCCGCGTATTTCGCATCGGGCTTGTACGTCCAGCCGGAGATGGGGGCATAGAAACGGTAATTGCCATTACCGGAGATCAGGCGGCCCTCGACGCTGTTGCCGTGGCCGTAGCCGTCCTCGACCAGACCGTCGACGAGATTGGGAATGTACATCTTCGGCAGATCAAGCCCCGCGTAGTCGACATAGAAGTCGTGCAGGTAATACTTGAGGTCCACGCCGTAGCTGCATCCGTTGTACCACAGGCCGTCGTTGCTCATCGAGGTGCCGATGATCTGATAGCCGGTCTTCTCGCCGCTGGTGTAGTGCAGGACGGTGAGATAGTGCGTCCAGTGTTCATTGAGATATCCGTCGTCCGTCAACTCCTGCCCGCCGACAATGTTGATCTGCATGCCTGCCTCGTTCGTGGGCTTCATCTCATACTGGAAGTACCACAGCTCCAGTACCGTGCCGTCGGGGGAGAGGTTGCCGAGCGAATCGGCGAACTCCAGCTGCGTCACGCGCACGTCGGCGACCGTGTCCTCGACCGCGCCCGCGCCCTCCACATAGTAGGTCATTGTGCCGGATTTGAGTTCCTCTACACATGCGGCGACATAGGCGTCCATGGAAGCGTAGATCGTGTTGTCCTCCTGATCCAGCCGGTAGATCCAGCGGATATTCTCAGCGCCCTTGGTGTAGACGTCGCCGCTATCGAAGTGATAGCCAATGCACAGATACAGCGCGCCGTCGTTCTGCTTCAGCAGAAAGATGAGGTTCGGTGCGGCCTCGGGGTCCCGATCGTCGAAATCATCCGGCAGCCGCACGCGCCACGCGGCCTTGTTGTCGCTGCGCAGGGCGGCCATGTCAGGGAAAAAGGTAGTTTCGAAGTTTTCATCCGTCAGCGTGACCCGCTCCATCGGCGAGAAGGACAGTGATTCGCTGCCGTACAGCAGGGTGACGGTATCGCCGTCCTCCGCCTGTGAGAGCTGGCAGTAAAGGCCGGAGAGGGAGCGGAAGAAATAACAATTCTCTCCGATCGTGATTCCTGTGTTCTCTGCGACGAACGACGCTTCATAGCGCGAGCCGTCGAAGGGGCTGCTATTCTGCGGACCCTCGCCCCAGCTGACGGCGCAGCCCGCCGTCAGCGTCAGCGCCAGCACGAGGGCTACAATGCCAAGCCCGCGCTTTTTCTGCGCGCCCAGCACGTTCGTGATGCGCCGCTTGAGGCGCTCGACCGTGCCGCCGAAGCACGTCGTCGCGGGCAGCGCCCGCACGCTGGACTGCACGGCGGCGAGCAGTGTCCGGCTGTAAGCCGCGCGCTCAGGGAGTTCGAGCCCGTCGGTCGCGGCGCTGTCACAGGCGAGCTCAATGTCCTCGTCCGCCTGACGCAGCATCAGATACACCACGGGATTGAACCAGTGCATCGCGTTGGCCGCGAGCAGCACGAGCTTGAAGAGCATGTCGCGCCGCTTCAAATGGCACAGCTCGTGGCGCAGGATATAGCGCAGCTCCTGCACGTCGTAGTGCTCGTGGGGAAGGAGCAGCCGCGGGCGCAGCAGGCCCGTCACCGCGGGGGTGGAGATGGCCTCGCAGACGATCATCTCCGGCGCGCTCACGCCTAAGTCGCGCGCCGTGTCAGAGAGCAGGGAGGCGTAGTCCGCGCGGGCGACATCTCTCTTCCAGCGGCGCACCGTGCGGCGGAAGAGAGCGTAGGAGACACCCTGATACAACAGGAACGCCGCCGCGCCCGCGAGATAGCCGTAAAACAAGATCGTCGTCACGGGGATGTAGCGTGTCGTCTTCTGCTCGGGATTCGTCACAGGGCGCTGGATGATCGTGTCGCGCACCTGTGCGGGGGACTGGCCGCTTTTTTCGGCCATGTCGCCAAACAGGTTGTCGGTCGATTGGATGGCTGTCTTATCCGTGCCGACAAAGAGGGTGTAGTCTTTCGGCGGCGCGGCCTGCACCGGCGCGTTTTTCACCGAAAAATCGACCGGCAGCAGCAAAAAGACCGCCAGCGCCAGCCACAGCCAGCAGCGCGTTTTCGCGCGGTAGCGCTCGCGCCAGAGGGGTTTGAGTACCAGCATCGCCAGAATGGCGAGGGAACCTAACAGGGAAGTTTTCAACAGATTCAGCAGAAATGTTTCCATGGTGCGTCCTCCTTATATTTCCGTTTAACGGCTCATATCGTCCAAAAACTGCCGCAGCTCGTCGATCTCGCTCTGTTCGAGCGGCTGCTCGGCGTTCAGCGCCGCGACGAAGCTGCCGAGCGACCCGCCGTAGAGCCGCTTTAAAACACTGCGGCTCTCAAATTCGAGGTACTTATCCTTTGAGACGAGCGGCGTGTATAAATTGTTCCGCCCCTCGCGGCGGCTCGAGAGGAATCCTTTTTCGCACAGGCGAGTAAGGTAGGTGTTGACGGTGTTGGCGCTCCAGCCGTGGCTCGCGAGCGCGCCGTCGAGATCGCCGCGGCTGACCTCGCCGCCGACCTCCCAGATGGCCTGCATCACGGCAAGCTCCGCATCGGGCAGTCTCTTTTTATCGTCCATGGGTTGACCTCCTTAGATGATCTACTACATTTGTCGTTGATAACTATATACTACATATGTAGTAGTTTGTCAAGCGCTTTTGTGCGCTTTTTCGTTTTGCAATGAAAATTGCAGGAAGGGGACAGAAATCATGACGGCGAATCGTCAAAATGAAAGATACAATTCAATTATTTGAATGAATTCTTGCAGAACTTGCGGAAAAGCGCTTGCTTTTCAATCAGGCGCAAGGTATAATGAAGAAACCGTATGAAATCATTTGGCAATTCAATAAATAAAAATTTGAGAGGAGATTTTTATCATGGCAAAGTTCAAAGTTTACTACACCATCGAGCTCAACGAGGTGGCCACGCACATCTTCGAGTCCAACGACTTTGAAGTGAAGCTGTGCAGCCATAACGACGAGGAGACCTACGTCAAGGAGCTCGCCGAGTTCCAGCCCGACGCCATCATGTGCCGCACCGAGCCCATCACCGCCAAGATGATGGACACCTGCAAGAACCTCAAGGTCATCGGCAAGCAGGGCGCCGGCCTCGATAACATCGACATGGACCACGCCCACGCCAAGGACATCACCGTTGTCTACGCGCCCGCCGGCAACGCCAACGCCGTCGCCGAGCACGCCGTCATGCTGATGCTCATGTGCGCCAAGCGTTTCACCTATGTCGACCGTCAGTTCCGCGGCGGCAACTTCCTCGTCCGCATGGGCATGGAGCACACCTATGAGCTCGGCGGCAAGACCCTCGGTATGATCGGCTGCGGCCGTATCTCCCAGCTCGCCATGCAGAAGTGCAAGTACGGCTTCGGCATGAACGTCATCGGCTACGATCCGTACCTCACGCAGGACAAGATCGGCGATCTGTGCGAGCTGAAGGCCACCGCCAAGGAGGTCTGGGAGCAGGCCGACTTCGTGTCCGTGCATCTGCCCGTCGTTCCCTCCACCGAGCACTCCATCGGCCGTGAGCAGTTCAGCTGGATGAAGCCCACCGCTTCCTTCATCAACTGCGCGCGCGGCGCTCTGATCAAGGAGAACGAGCTTGTCGAGTGCCTGAAGGACGGCACGCTGTTCCAGGCCGGTCTCGACGTGTTCGAGCATGAGCCCATTCAGGAGTCCAGCCGCGAGCTGTTCGACCTCGACAACGTCATCATGACCCCGCACATGGCCGCCACCACCGAGCAGAGCGTTCTGAACTGCTGCACCTCCGTCGCCAACGACATCGTCGCCGTCTGCAACGGCCAGGAGCCCAAGGTCAAGGCCCAGAAGCCCAAGTTCTAAGTTATTTCTGTTTCGTAGAAACTACTTATTAAAAGGGACGCCTCGAAAGAGGCGTCCCTTTTTTGCGCCCTTGGGCGCGGGGGGACAGCCAGGCAGAGCTGCTGCTTTTTATTCCCATAGCGTGTGGAGACGCGGGAAAGGGGGCCATTCTCTCACGCGAGAGAATGGCCCCCTTATCCCAAGCAGCGCCAGCGGCGCTGCTTTCCCTGCGCCTTTGGGTGCAAAACGATCCCGTGGTGCAAGATATTCTTCATTCTTGTTAAATAGTTAACGAAATGAAAGAAAAAAATCAAAATTGCCTACATTTTTCTCAACTTTGCAGTTGATTTTTCATTTTCCTGTGTGTATAATCAAAATCGAAGAAAATCGGATCTCATTCCGGATTTACAAATTTTAAAGGAGAAGTCAAATGAAAGAATTGTACGTCGTCAACTGCTGCCGTACCGCTGTCGGTTCCTTCGGCGGTTCCCTGAAGAACACCCCCGCCGCTCAGCTCGGCTCCATCGTCGTGAAGGAAGCCCTCAAGCGCGCGAATGTCGCTCCCGAGAATGTCGATGAGCTGATGTTCGGCTGCATCCTGACCGCCGGTCTCGGTCAGAACGTCGCCCGTCAGGTCGGCGTGGGCGCCGGTCTCCCCTATTCCGTCCCCGCCTATACCGTCGGTATGGTCTGCGGCTCCGGTATGAAGTCCGTCATTGAGGCTGGCCGCGCCATCCTCGCCGGCGACGCCGATATCGTCGTCTGCGGCGGCACCGAGAACATGAGCGCCGCTCCCTACGCCGCTCCCGATGCTCGCTGGGGCGCCCGCATGGGCGACAAGAAGCTTGTCGACACCATGATCAAGGACGGCCTGTGGGATGCGTTCAACAACTACCACATGGGCACCACTGCCGAGAACATCTGCGATGTTTGGGGCATCACCCGCGAAGAGCTCGACGCCTTCGGCGCTGCCTCCCAGCAGAAGACCGAGGCTGCTCAGGCTGCCGGCCGTTTTGACGATGAGATCGTTCCCGTCCCCGTGAAGGTCAAGAAGGAAATCGTCGAGTTCAAGAAGGATGAGTTCCCCCGCGCCGGTTCCACCGCCGAGGGTCTTGCCAAGCTGCGCGGCGCGTTCCCCGTCGGTCCTGAGGGCGTTGAGGACGAGATCGTCCACACCTTCGAGCCCACCGGCATCCACGAAGCCGATACCAAGAAGCACGTCCAGCGCGTCACCGCCGGTAACGCCTCCGGCATCAACGACGGCGCTGCCGCCATCGTCCTCGCTTCCGGCGAGGCCGTGAAGAAGTACAACCTCAAGCCCATGGCCAAGCTCGTCAGCTGGGGCCAGGGCGGCGTCGACCCGAAGATCATGGGCGTCGGCCCCGTGCCCGCTTCCCGTCAGGCCATGCAGAAGGCCGGCCTGACCATCGACGATATCGACCTCGTCGAGGCCAACGAAGCCTTCGCGGCCCAGTCCATCGCTGTTGCCCGTGAGCTCGGCTTCGACATGAGCAAGGTCAACGTCAACGGCGGCGCGATCTCCATCGGTCACCCCGTCGGCGCTTCCGGCGCTCGTATCATCGTCACCCTGCTGCACGAAATGCACAAGCGCGACGACGCCAAGAAGGGTCTTGCCACCCTCTGCATCGGCGGCGGCCAGGGCGTTGCCACCATCTTCGAGAAGTGCTAAAGCACCGCTAACCCCTGAAAATAAAAGGAGACCTCGAAAGAGGTCTCCTTTTTATTTTGTCCTCTGCACGGTGCAGGGAAAAAAGCAGCGCCCCTGCCGCGACGCAAAAAGGAAGCAGCCCTTTCGGGCTGCCCCTCACGCGCCCTCGCGGGCGCAAACGCCGTACAGTGCGCCGCGCTGCGATTTAACCCTCCGCCTGCGCGGCGACGATCGCCTCGTAGATCGTCTGCGGGTCAAGCTTATCGTAGTCCTCGCTCGTGGCGATGACGGCGGAATCCATCTGCTCGGCGATGAAGTTCGAGAAATACTCGTCGCGCACCTCATCGGCGGCTGCGGCCTTGTCGAGCGGCAGGCGGAGCAGGATGTGATAGCCGAAGCTGGATTCGACGACTTCACTCACCTCGCCCTCGGAAAGCGCGTAGGCGGCGTCTTCAAACTCCTGCACCATCGAGCCGGTCGTGAAGGTGTAGCCGGTGGGATAGGTCTCGCGGCCGGGGTCCTCGCTGTACTCGTCGGCGAGCTCGGCAAAGTAGGAGGCGATGTCGTCGCCGGTGTAGGAATTGAGCTTTTCGACGAGCTCCTCAGCGAGCGCTTTCTTTTCGGCCTTCTGCTCGTCGGTGAGGGCTTCGCCGGTCGTCATGTCCTTCGTCGCAAGCAGGATGTGGTCCGCCGTGATGTAGCCCTGCTCGGCGGCGTAGACGGCGAGGTCCTCGTCGGAGGCGTAGAGCGCGCTGCCCTCGGTATTGTAGAGCTCATAGAGATTCTGATACAGGTAGTTCGAGCGCGCGACGCGGTCATAGGTCTCGCGGCGCATGCCGAGCTTGGCGATCTCGGCCTCAAAAGCTTCCTCGCTGCCGTACTGGTCAATGTAGCTCTGGTCGCTCTCGGCCATGGCGGCCTCCTGCTCGGCGGTAAGCGTCACGCCGTACTTGCTGGCGAGATTTTCAAGCACCAAGTGCTGCTTGACGGACGAGAGCACGCTTGCTTTCACATAGTCGGAGACACTCATGCCGTCGGAGAGGGTGTCGTCCCAGTTGATGGACGAGCCGGTGTAATACTGCATGTAGCTGTCGAGATACGACACGTCGTAGCCGATCCAGTATGCGACAAGGTCGGCGCTCGCGCCGTTGCCGTTCAGGCTTGCGACGATCGCGTCGGGCGCGACGCCGGTCGCTTCGTAGCAGAGACCCTCCTGCATCGTGCCGGAGGTGAAGCCGTTCGAGGGCGAGAGCGACACGACGGCAAAGGTGAGCGCCGCGGTGATGGCCGCCGCGCCAAGGAACGAAAGCAATCTCTTCTTGATCATAATGTTACCTCTTTTTCGTTTTCTTCCTTATTCACACGCAGGTCTCCGACCAGCGTCAAGGCAGTATCCAATGCGTCCTCGTTTGGCGTAAGACGCAGCAGGAGCTTCGGCTCCGTCTCCGTGGCGGAGAGCGTGAGCCGGCGGCGGTTCTTCGGCAGTGAGCAGAGGGCCATCACGGCCTCCACGGGGACTGCCTCGGACGCGGCAAAGGTGAAGGTGATCTCGCTGCCGCGCTGCGAGATATCGCTCACGCCGATCTGCACGGCCTCCGCGCGCAAAAGCGCGACATCCATGAGCTTTAAAACCGGCTGGGGCGGCTCACCGTAGCGGTCGATGAGCTCGTCGAGCAGCTCCTGCGACTGCTCGGCGGTGCGCAGCGCCGCGATGCGGCGGTAGATATCCATGCGCTGCTCGCCCGATGGAATGTAGCTCTCCGGCAGGTTGGCCGAGACTGTGAGGTCTGCCGAGCATTCGGTGCGCTGCGGCGCTCTTTCGCCGCGCTGCTCGAGCACAGCCTCTTCCAAGAGCTGCAAGTACATATCGTAGCCGACGCTCATCATGTAGCCCGACTGCTCGGGGCCGAGCAAATTGCCCGCGCCGCGAATCTCAAGGTCGCGCATCGCGATACGGAAGCCCGAGCCAAACTCCGCGTATTCGCGGATGGCCGTCAGGCGCTTGGCCGCAACCTCGGTGAGGATCTTGCCCGCGCGGTAGGTCATATAGGCATAGGCCCGGCGCGCGCTGCGGCCGATGCGCCCGCGGATCTGGTGCAGCTGGGCGAGGCCGAGGCGGTCGGCGTCCTCGATGATGAGGGTGTTGACATTTGGAATGTCGATGCCCGTCTCGATGATCGTCGTGCAGACGAGCACCTGAATTTCTCCGTCCGAGAGCTGCTGCATCACGGACGACAGACCCTTTTCGTCCATCTTGCCGTGCGCGACGCCGATAGCGACGTCGTCGCCGAGGAGCTTTTTGAGTGTCGCGGCGCAGCGGTCGATGGTCTCAACGCGGTTGTGCATGTAGTAGACCTGCCCGCCGCGCGCGAGCTCGCGCCGGATGGCGTCGGCGATGACGCTCCAGTTATGCTCGAGCACATATGTCTGCACCGGCTGGCGGTCGACGGGCGGGACCTCGATGGTCGACATGTCGCGGATGCCCGAAAGCGCCATGTTGAGCGTTCTGGGGATGGGCGTTGCCGAGAGCGTCAGCGTGTCGACCTGACGGGAGAGCTCCTTGAGCTTTTCCTTGTGCGTTACGCCGAAGCGCTGCTCCTCGTCGATGATGAGAAGGCCCAAGTCCTGTCTCTTATACACATCTCCGAGCCCACGAGACTAGGCATGATCTCGT
>OJQM01000921.1_pt1 | contig 13649 bp, 15 predicted proteins | sample 1598751 | NCBI WGS metagenome assembly OJQM01 (sample SAMN03922455, study PRJEB24848) | human gut metagenome | isolation source: stool sample | host: Homo sapiens | place: Germany | collected 2009-11 | reverse complement strand
CTGCCGTTCTGCGAGCCGACCGCGCGCGGCACCAGGTGGCTCGTCAGCTGGCTCGCCGTGCGTGCGAGCAGGGCGAGCTGCGTCGTCGTCGACGGCAGGAGCGGCGCGGGCGCCCTCTGCGACAGGCTCCAGGAGCTCGGCGTGCCGAGGGGCTACGTGATCAGGCCGACGGCCGACCAGGCCATCACGGCGGCGGCGCTCATCTGCGAGTCGGCGGGGACGGGCGGGATCACCCACATCGAGTGCCCCGCCCTCGACCTGTCGGCGGCGACGGCGACGCGCCGCGAGATCGGCCGCGGCGGCGGCTGGGGCTTCGGCGGCGAGAACTCCGCCCCGATAGAGGCGGCTGGGCTCGCGCTGCTCGGCCTGACCACATCGAAGAGGAACCCAAAGCGGAAGGCTAAAGTGACCTGATGGCAATCTCGATACCCTACGCCGTCGCATCTGCCGACGGCCTCCGCCCCGAGCACCGCGAGACGGTGCTCGGGCTGCTCAACAACTGGCAGTCCCACTACCGGGGGAACATGCTGCGGTCGCAGTACTACGAGGCGCGGAACATGCTGAAGGACCTCGGCATCGCCGTCCCCGACTCGCTGCAGGGCCTGGAGGTCGCCTGCGGCTGGGGCTACAAGTGCGTCGAGGTGATGCGCGACCACGTGTCGTTCGACGGGTTCAGCGCGCCCGAGGACCCCGAGATGGAGACGCTGCTCAAGCAGGTCGCGAGGCGCAACTGCATGAGCACGCGCGTCGGGAAGGCGGTCAACTCGGCGCTCAAGTACTGCTTCAGCATGTGGGCGGTGACAGCTGACGACGACGGTCACGCGCGGATCGCGGCGTACCCGCCGACGCTCTGCACGGGCATATGGGACGACGTGGGCGAGTGCCTGTCCGCAGGCATGTGGGTGGTCTCGTTCGCTAAGGAGCGCGGGCGCAGGACGAACCGGCCGAACTGGGTCGACGTCATGCTCCCCGACCGCCTCGTCCGCCTGAAGGCCGACGATTGGGGCAGGTGGTCCGCAGAGTACGTGGAGCACGGCCTGGGCATCGTGCCGATGTTCGTGATGCCCTACAACCCCGACGACGACCGCCCCTTCGGCGTGTCGCGCATCAACTCGGAGGTGCGCTGGCTCATTGACTGCGCCATGCGCGCGGGCGTCAACGAGGAGGTGGCCGCCGCGTTCGCCGCGTCGACCCAGAAGTACCTGCTCGGCACCGACGGCGACGCGTTCGCGGACAAGACGAAGTGGAGCGCGTTCATCGGCTCCATCTTCGAGGTGACCAAGAACTCCGACGGCGACATACCCCAGTTCGGCCAGCTCGCGCAGCCCAGCATGCAGCCGATGACCGAGCACTTCGCGAACCTCTGCAAGCGCATGAGCGCGGCGACGGGCATCCACGTGGGGCAGTTCGGCATCGTGAGCGACAACCCGAGCAGCGCCGACGCGATCTACCTGGAGAACTCCCCGCTCATCCTCAAGTGCAAGAGCTTCATCAAGGAGGCGAAGGCGGCGCTCTCTCGCGTGGCGATCGCGGCCGTCGCGACCGAGCTCGGAGAGAGCTACGCCGAGGCCGAGGAGGCCTGCGACGTGTCGGTGAACTTCCTCAACCCCGCGATGCCCACGCTCGCGCAGCAGACCGACAGCTCGATCAAGCTGGCGTCCGTGGTGGACGGTTTCGCGGGCACGCCGACCTTCTGGCGGCTGAACGGACTGGACGACGACGAGACGCGCAACGTCTCGTCCGAGATCAGGCGCAACGTCACGAAGGCGGCGGCGCTCGACCTGATGGCGGGCGTGCGCGAGGCGTCGGGAGGCGGCGAGGAGCCGTCAGATGATTAGCGCGGAGGAGTTCGAGGCGTACAACCGCGGGGCCGCCAAGATCGGCGACGGCGCGGCCTCCGCCGTGGAGCAGCGCGTCCTCGGGTGGTGCCGCTCCCACGAGGGGGCCTCCGTAGCCGAGAAGCGCGAGGCGGCGAAGCTCATCATGGAGGGCTTCGTGCAGGCGTACGACGACAAGGCGGCGGAGTTCGCGTCGCAGTGGTACGACTACCGCGCGGAGCAGGGCGGCGCGAGGCTCAAGCAGGCCGTCACCATGACGGTCTACGAGCCGGGGTCGGTGGACGACGTGGCGCGCTACCAGGCGAAGAAGCTCGCGAAGGAGGGCGACGCGGCGTTCGCGAGGGCGTGCGGCGAGTTCGCCAGGAACGACGCGTTCAGGAGCCTGAACGAGACGATCGTCGCCAACGTGGGGCGCGACAGGGACAAGGGCGCGATGTTCGCCCGCGTGCCGACGGGCTTCGAGACCTGCACGTTCTGCCTCATGCTCGCGAGCCGCGGCGCTGTCTACCACACGCGAAAGACCGCAGGCGAATGGAAACACTTCCACCGCGGGTGCGACTGCAAGGTGGTCCCCAGCTTCGAGGGCGACCCCGACGCCGAGCTGGTGCAGGGGGTCAAGCCGCGGGAGTTGTATGGGAAATGGTGGAAGTTCGAGAAAATCGATGCCACCGAAGGGCTGAGCTCGGCAGAGCGGGACGAGATGAAGCGCCTGGTCTTGGACGGCGGGGAGCTGCCGGAGAAGGTCAGGGAGACCAACCCGTCGGCGCACATGCGTAAGGCCGGGCGCGCGAGCAGCGGCTGGATATCGGCGGGGGCCCGCCTGGATGCAGAGGCTAAGGCCCACGGGTTCAGGGACGTCTCCGACTTCTACGAATATCTCGAATCGCGCAGGTCGGCTGCGGAGATCGTCGAGGCGAGCGTGCTCGGCGAGAAGATTCTCGGCAACGCTGATGCCACGCCGAAGTTTTACGAGCTCGTAAAGGGTCATCTGCATAAATCCGTCGAGCTGGTCGATGGGGTCAGCCCGAAGGAGCTGCGCGAGCGATATAGAGTGATTAAGCAGATAGACTCGTCGGAGGACCTTTCTGCTTCGAATAAGAAGGAGCTTAAAGAAAGAGCGTTAAGGGTTGAATTCGGTTCGATTGCGGGAAAGAAACTCGGGTCAGTAAAATACGTAAAATCGCGAGATTCGCTCGAGGAGCACGAAAAGGCGGGAATCGATTATCTCCTGCTGAATGGCTTCGACATCGAAACAATAGATGAAGACCCCCATGCTCCCGCAAATCTGGACATATCCATGAATGGCGAACTTTGGGAAATGAAAAACCTTACAAATTGCGCTAGCTCGGTCAGCAATCAGGTAAAAAGGGCGCGAATCAAATGGTTCAAGCTCGGACTCTCATCGCCATCTAGATGTGTTTTCACCAATGAGGGGAACGAAGATGGACTCGATGAAACGTGTGTAGCTCTTGAAAAGAGAAGACGGCCCAGAGAGGTGTTCATTGTTGTCTCGAGCAGCGGGGCTGTTAGGATTTTGAATGACAAATAAAGCTGCGGCCGTGTCCCGATTCGAAGGTCGGGGCGTACCGCAGCTTTATAAGCAAATTTACCTAATACAAGTCTATCACAATCAAGCCATATTGAACAGAGAAGCCCTAGGTTAGCTATCCAGCACGCCAAGGGCTTTTCAGTTCATATTATGCACACCAGGCTCGCTTAACGGAAGAGCATCGGTCTCCAAAACCGAATGTCGGGGTTCGACTCCTCGGCCTGGTGCCATCGGGGCGTGGCGGAACAGGCAGACGCGCCAGTTTCAGAGGCTGGCGGGCGCAAGCCCGTGCGGGTTCGAATCCCGCCGCCTCGACCAACAATTGCAGGTAAGGCCGTTGAGCTTTACAAAGGAGGAACGCATGGCATCAGATGATTTCGAAGTTTTAGCCTTCAAGATTCTCTCGTATCTCTACCGATGCATGAAGAACGGCAAGAAGGTTGATATCGCAGCGCTGCGACAGCTCGTCGGATGCAACGAGGCGTATTTCGGCTCGGTTGCCAGGAGCCTCCAGTCGAAGGGGTACGTCGAGGGCTTCGCTTTCGACGGATTCTCGGGCGTCGTCATCGACTCGCCGAGCCTGGCCGTCATGTTCGACCCGGCCATCACGATGGACGGGTCGATATACGTGGGAGAGAACTCGCGCATGCGCAAGGCCGCGGATTTCGCCGGGCACGCATTCGACGTCGCCCTCTCCGCCGCGGTCCAGGCCGCCGCGTCGCGCATCTGACGCGCGGGCGCCGAAGCAAGCAAACACAAGACAAAAGACAATCCGCAATGGCCCCGTCTCGGGGCCTTTGTTGATTCAAGCCATCCGCACGGGTGGCTTTTTTCATACAGGACGTGCCCCGCACGGGGCGAGATGGAGCGCCGCACGGCGCGAGAAGGAGGCAGGCATGGAGAACAACGCTACCCAGGCCCAGAACGGGCAGCAGCCGCAGCAGGGGCAGACCGACCCGCAGCAGGGGGCGGGCGATGCGCAGCCGAAGGACTACAAGGCCCTCTACGAGGACGCCGTCAAGGAGTCCCGCAAATGGGAGAAGCGCTCGAAGGACAACCTTGAGCAGCTCAACGCCCTGAAGCAGTCCCAGGGAAAGCCCGACCCGACCATCGAGGAGCGCATCGCCGCGCTCGAGAAGGAGAACGGCGACCTCAAGGCGGCGTCTGCGCGCGCCGCGCTGGTCGACTCGGTCGCGAAGGCGACGGGCCTCGACCGGGCCATCGTGGCGACGTTGAGCGGCGCCGACGAGGACGCGCTCACCGAGCAGGCGGAGGCGATCGCCGCCATCGCGAAGCCGCAGGGCGGCGCGCCGCTCGTGCCCGAGGCGGGCATCAAGCAGAAGCCGACCAGGCCATCCAAGAAGGAGATCCTCGGAATCGAGGACAAGAAGGAACGCATGGCCGCCATCGCGGCCAACATCGACCTCTTCAAGTAAGGGGAGAAAGGGGCAAACATGCCCGACATCAAGACCCTCGCCGCAGCGCGCAACGTCGACCTCGTGGACACCTTCACGAAGTCCATCACCAAGCTCTCGATGATGCTCTCCGCGTGCGAGCCGATCAAGGCGGCAGCAGGCGAGACCCTGCACCACAAGAAGATCACCGGCAAGCTCGCCACCGAGGAGTACACCGAGGGGCAGGCCATCCCCGTGTCCACCTACACCTGGGCGGACGTGACGACCTACGAGGTGGAAATCAAGCCGTACCGCAAGCAGACCACCCTGCAGGAGATCAAGAAGCGCGGATACGACGCGGCCGTGGACAAGACCGACGCGGCGATGCTCTCCGACATCCAGCGAGACATCAAGAAGAGCCTCGTGGGCGTGCTCGGCGGCGAGGGCGTGACCGCCGTCACCGGCAAGAGCCTCACCGCGACCGCCGCGACCGCGTGGGCGACGCTCTCCAACGCCGTCGAGGACTACGGCTTCGGCGACGTGGAGGCCGTCTTCTTCGTCAACCCGCTGGACTTCGCCAAGCAGATCGGCGAGTCCGAGGTGCTCTCCGCCTTCGGCATCTCCTACATCGAGAACTGGGCGGGGCTCGGAACGCTCGTCTCCACGGGCACCGTCACCGCAGGCACCGTCTACGCCACGGTGAAGAGCAACATCAAGGTCTACACCGCGCCCACCGACGGCGACGACCTCTTCGACTTCTACACGGACGAGAGCGGCCTCATCTCCGTCTCCCACTCCGCGACACTCAATTCCATCACCTACGACACCGTCGCCTACACGGGCTTCGTGTTCTTCGCCGAATACGTCGACTTCATCGTGAAGGGCACCATCGCCGCGACGGCGTAAAGAAGGAGCAGACATGAGAGCAACCGTAACGTACCCGTACCGCGACCGCGAGACCCTGGAGGTCCACCGCACGGGCGACGAGGTCGAGCTGACCGCGGAGAGGTTCGCCGAGCTGTCCGCCGCGGGCTACGTCGATACGCCCGAGCAGGAGCTGGAAGAGTGCGACGAAGCCGAAGCGGACGAAGCCGCCGAGAAGGCCGCCCAGCCCGAGGGGCCCGCGCAGGCCGAGCACGAGCCGCCTCGGGAGATGACCGCCGCGCAGCTGCGGTCAGAGATCGAGGCCAGGGGCGGCTTCGCGCCGAAGAAGGCGACGAAGGCGCAGCTCGCCGAGCTTTTGGAGCAGCTGTGAGCGCGCCGTTCGCGACGCTCGCCGACTACGAGCTGAGGTACGGCGCGGTTGCCGACGGCGACGGGGACAGGGTCTCCGCGCTCCTGGCGGACGCGAGCGACGCCCTGCTCGCCGCGTACGAGTCGGCGTGGGGCGGGTACAAGGCGGGCGACCACCCCGCGTTCGACCGCGCCGCGTGCTCCGTCGCGTGCTCCGTCGTCTCCCGCGCGGTGAACGTGCCGTTCGGCATGGCCGGCGCGAGCCAGCTCAGCCAGACCGCGGGGATCTACAACGCTTCCGTGAACTTCGCGAACCCCACGGGCGACCTCTGGCTCGGGAAGTCCGACCTGAAGCGGCTCGGGCTTGCCGGGTGCAGGATCGGCAGCATCGACGCGATGACGGGGGCGGACCGTGGTTAGCCTCATCCCCGACGAGGAGGTCGCGGTAATCCGCGAGGCGGCGGCGCTCGACGACCTCGGCGAGCCGGTCGGCTCGGAGGCGTCGCGCGAGGCGGTGCGCTGCGTCGTGTGCCCGGGGTCGACCTCAGACCTCGGGGCGGAGCGCCCGAACGGCGTTCGGATCGCCTACACGCTGCACTTCCCGAAGACGTACAAGGGCGACCTGCGCGGCTGCTCGGTGGAGGTGCGCGGCGAGGTCTTCGGCGTCGTGGGCGACCCGCAGCGCACGACCGAGGCGGCGACGCCAGGCCTCTGGAACATGGCCGTAGAGGTGGCGAGGGCCGATGGGTAGGTTCAAGCCGAACCGCGCGGGCTACGCCGCGCTTATGAACTCGGAGCAGGTCCAGGCGGTGATCGAGGGGAAGGCGGACGCCGTGAAGGCCGCCGCCGACTCCGCGCTGTCGGACGGCAAGTACCGATACGAGGGCCATGAGGTCAAGGAGATCGAGGGCAAGCTCGCACGCGGGCGCGTCGTCCGCACGGAGACGGACCAGGCAAGGTATTCGGAAGCAAAGCGCAAGACGCTGTCCAAGGCGCTCGGCGCGGCAAGGGGGTAGGCATGGACGTGGAAGCTGTGGTCGCGCGGAGGATCGCGCAGGCGGTCGGCGTCAAGGGCTTCGTGGAGGTTCCCGAATCCGCGCCCGACTCGTTCATAAGCGTAGAGCTGATAGGCGGGGGCGGCTCCATGTTCGAGCCGTGCCAGCTCGCCGTGGACTGCTGGGCCAAGAAGAAGGAGCGCAAGAGGGCCCGCGCGCTCGCCGAGGCTGTGAAGGCCGCGGCGGCGGACCTCGACGAGGAGCCGAACATCTTCAACCCCGAAGTGACCAATTGCTACAGGCAGAACGACCCCGACACGGGGCGCTCTCGCTACATCGTGCAGATCCAGGTCTGGGTCTGCGAGTAACAGGAAGGAGCCTGCCACATGGCAGATACCAACACCAACAACCAGGCGAACGTGAGCTCCGCCAAGGGCGTGAAGGGCGGCTACATCTTCTCCGCGCCCGTGGGCACGGCGCTGCCGACCGACATCAAGACCAAGCTCGACCCCGCGTTCAAGTGCCTGGGCTTCATCAGCGAGGACGGCTACGTGGAGACCGTCGACGAGGACTCCGACGATCTCGCCGACATGAACGGCGACGTCATGGACTCCACCAACTCCAACCGAGTCGAGTCCGCGCAGCTCACCCTGGCAGAGATCAAGGCCGAGACGCTCAAGCGCCAGTACGGCGAGAATAACGTGACCGACGCGAACGGCGTCATCACGGTGAAGCACAACTCGAACAGCCACGACACCTTCTCCTACGTGCTGGAGCTCGTGCTGAAGAACGGGCGCCGCTGGCGCAAGGTCGTGCCCGCGGGCAAGTCCTCCGAGCTGGACGACCTCACCATCGCGAGCTCCGAGCTGTGCCAGCGCGCGCTCACGATGAAGTACCTCACCGACGAGCAGGGCAACACCTGCTACGACTACTTCGAGTCGACCGAGACCACGGCGACCGCGTAGAGCACGGCAGACGGAAACCATTCGGCGGGGATTAGCGCCCCGCCTTTTCTTTTTTGGAGGAGAGCATGGAGAAGAAGAAGCACGAAGTGGTGCAGGTCGGGTTCCGCGGCCAGGAGTTCGACGTCGACAAGACCGCCTTCGCGTCGCTCAAGGTTCAGACGGCGCTCAACCTCGGCGACAAGGACCCGCGCGCGGCGAACGAGGCGATGAACCTCATCTGCTGCGGGAGGGTCGTCGAGTACATCGGGCGCATCCCCGGGGAGGACGGCGAGATGCCCGACGAGCTCGGGTGCACGAGCGACGACTGGCAGGCTTTCACGTCGGCGGTCGCCGAGGCCGTCGCCCCAAAAAACTGACGTCCTTCGCGCGCGACTGGCTCGACAACCGCGCCGACGTGGTGGCGGACTTCAGGCAGTTCTACGGGATCGACCTGCCCATCGAGCCGACCGACGAGGACTGCTCCCGCTGGTCGATGCTCTGGTACGCGCTTCCGCGGGAGTCGCGCACGGCTCGCCGCCAGTCCCCGGAGCTCAGGTGGAGCGAGGCCGAGTACATGCTCGCGATGGCGGTGCACGCGCTCGACGTGCTCGTCTGGCAGCGGACCAAGGACGGCCAGCGCAACCGCAACAGGCCGAAGCCGCTGCGCACTCCCGCCGAGCGGGCCGACGCGGAGCGCCGCCGCGACAGCGCGCTCGCCGCGCGCGAAGAGATAGACACGATCCTCGGAATGCACGAAGGGGGTGCGTAAATGCCATCAGTAAACGTCGGCTCGGCGTCCGTGACCATCATGCCGAGCATGAGCGGCTTCGCGGCGAAGGTCAACAAGGGCCTCGGCAGCGCGGGAGCGTCCGGCGGCGCCGCGTTCTCGAAGTCGTTCGCCGACGGGGCGAACCCCGCGTCCGGCGGCCTGCTCTCGAAGTTCAAGAGCGCCGGGACGGGAGCGGGCGAGGCGTTCTCCTCGGGGCTTTCCTCGTCGGCGAACGGTGACGCCCTCAAAGCCCTGCAAGCCCAGGCCGACACTGCGGCGGCGGACCTCAAATCGGCGATGGTCTCCGCCAAGACCGCGACGCTGTCCACCGAGGCGGCGCAGGCAAAGTACAACGAGACGCTTGCGAAGTACGGATCGAGCTCTTCGCAGGCGATTAGCGCGGAGCGGAACCTCATCCAGGCGAAGTACAACCAGGAAAGGGCGTCCGAGAACGCAAAGGAGGCTGAGGAGAGGCTCGCGTCCGCGCAGAGCAGGCTCGCCAACGCCTCCAAGCAGCCGAAATCGGCGCTAGGCGGGCTTGCCGGCACGGTCAAGAGCCTGTCGGGCGAGTTCAGGTCTGGCTCGGCTGCCGCGAGCGGCTTCAGCGCGAAGATGGCGGTCGTTGCCGGCGCGGTTGGCGGAGCGGCATCTGCGATCGGCGCCAAGCTGTTCGGCGCGCTGTCATCGCTTTCGGGCAAGATTGCGGGCGTGTCCGACTCCGCGCAGAAGTTCGCGAGCACGCTGAGCTTCGGCGACGTGGACTCCTCGACCATCGATGCCCTGACGGCGTCCACCCAGAAGTACGCCGACGATACCATCTACGACCTCGGCGACATCCGCAACACGACCGCGCAGCTCGCGGCAAACGGCGTGGACGACTACGCCCAGCTCTCCGAGGCGGCTGGCAACCTCAACGCCGTCGCGGGCGGCAACGCCGACACCTTCAAGTCGGTCTCCATGGTCATGACGCAGACCGCGGGCGCGGGGAAGCTCACGACCGAGAACTGGAACCAGCTCGCCGACGCCATCCCCGGCGCGTCGGGCAAGCTCCAGGAGGCCATGAGGGCGAACGGAGCCTACACGGGCAACTTCCGCGACGCCATGGAGAAGGGCGAGATCTCCGCCGACGAGTTCAACCAGGCGATCATGCAGCTCGGCATGACCGACGTCGCCAAGGAGGCGGCGACCTCGACGGCGACGATCGAGGGCGCGATGGGCAACCTGGAGGCGTCCGCCGTCTCGGCTGGGACGAAGGTGCTCGACGCCTTCAAGCCCATCATCACGGGCGGCATGTCCGCGGCGGGAGACGTAATCGACGGCATCGGCGACTCCGTGGCCGACTTCCTCGCGAAATGCCAGGACAACGGCGCGATCCAGGCGCTCTCCGACGGCTTGTCGCTCCTCGGCGGGGCGGCGCTCGACGCGATGGGGGCCGTGGGGAACCTCGCCGCCGCTGTCCTCGGCATCGAGCCGGGGGCGGGCGACGCGGTGGGGGCAGCGGACACGCTGAAGTCCGCGCTGGACGCCGCGCACCCCATCGTCCAGAAGGTTGCCGACGGCGCGGCGTGGCTGAAGGACAACGCCGCCAAAGCGGCCCCCGCCGTCCGCGCCCTCGCGGTCGGGTTCGTGGCGATGAAGGCCGCCTCCGCCGTCGCCGGCGCAGTCAAGTCCCTCTCGGGCACGCTGACAGCGGTCTCGACGCTGTCGACCTTCGCCGCCGGCGGGCTGACCGCCATGGCCGGAGGCGAGACGGCTGCGGGCACGGCCGCCAGCCTGTCCGCGAGGCAGGTCCTCGCGCTTGGCGCGGCGGTGCTCCTGGTGGGCGCTGGCGTCGCCCTGGCGGCGGCGGGCATCCTGCTCTTGGCGACCGCCGCCATCCAGGTGGCTTCGGCGGGCCCTGGAGCCGCCGTCGCGATGCTCGTCATGGTGGCCGCCGTCGCGGCCCTCGCGCTCGGGGCCGCGGCCCTTGGCACCGCCCTCACCGCGGGCGCGGTCGGCCTGGTCGCGTTCGGCGCGGCGGTGCTCATGGTGGGCGCGGGAATCCTGCTCGCCACCGGCGGCATCGCAGCCCTCGCGCCGATGCTGCCTCTCGTGTCCGCATACGGCGCGTCCGCCGCGGTCGGCATAGCGGCGCTCGGCGCGGGGATGCTCGCGCTCGGCGCAGGCTCGCTCGCGGCGGCCGTCGGGCTCGCCGCGCTCGCCGTGGGCGTCGTCGCAGCAGCGGCGGCGACGCTGGTCCTGGGCGCGGGCGTCCTGGTCCTCGCGGTCGGCATCGCCGCGCTCGCCGTCGGAGTCGGAGCCCTCGCGGCGGGCATGACGGTCATCGCGGCCTCGGTTTTGCTCGCCGCGGGCGGCTTCGAGGCGATGGGGTCGGCGCTCCCGACGGTCGCCGACTCCGCGCCGGGAGCCGCGGGCGGCGTCGCGGCCCTCGCCGCGGCGGCGGCAGCCGCCGTGCCGGGGCTGCTCGCGGGCACTCCCGCGATGGAGTCGTTCGCGGGCGCATGCTCCTCGGCGTCGGGCGCCGTCGGCTCGATGGGGTCGGCGGTCGAGTCGGCCACGGAGGAGGCTCGCAGCGGCCTCGACCAGACGAAGATGGCCGCGCAGTCGATGGCGACGGCGGGGCAGTCCTCCTTCTCCGACTTCGCGAGCTCGGCCAGTAGCTCTTCCGCCGCCGCTGCCTCCGCGGTGTCGGCGGCCTGCGCTCTCATGAGCGCTACGGTGTCGTCTATGCGACTCACCATCCCGAGGATGGAGGTGGGCGCGCTGCCGCACTTCCGCCTCGACGGCAGGTTCGACCCCGAGTCGGGGTCGGTCCCGTCCGTGGCGGTCGACTGGTACGCGAAGGGCGGCGTCTTCAGCTCGGCGTCGGTGATCGGCGTCGGCGAGGCAGGGCCCGAGGCGGTCGTGCCGCTGCGGCCGTCCGTGCTCCGGGGGATCGGCGAGGGCATCGAGGCGGACGGCGGCGGCTCCGAGGTAATCGCGTGGCTCTCGCGCAACCTCCCAGCGATCATCGCCGACTGCACTCCCGTCATGGGGGAGAAGGAGTTCGGCCGCAAGGTCAGGAAGGCGGCGGCATATGCATAGGCTCTCCTACGTATCGGGAACGGGCGCGGCCGAGGTCTGCCTCGACTGCCGCTCCGCCCTCGCCGGCACCGCGGAGGGCGTGAGGGGGCGCGAATGGGGCTATTCCATCGGATACCGCTCCATCGCCGCCGCGACCAGGGCGGCGCGCGAGTGCTCGCTGTCGGTGACGTTCCTCGACCTGGCCGTCGCCGACGAGCTGCGCAGGCTCGCCGACAGGGACATGTCCAAGGGCACGCCCGGGACGCTCGCGATCGACGGATGGACGCAGCGCGCCTACATCACCGCCGCCGACCCCTCGTCCATCTCGCGGGCGCACATGGCGGCGAAGCTGACCGTCGTGCTCCTCGACGGAGTGTGGCGGCGCGGGCACACGGTGTCCTTCGAGCCGTTTACCGCGACCCAGGGCGACGGCGACTCCCTCGACCTGCCCTGCGACCTGCCGCACGACCTTGCGGCACCATCGCCGCGCACTCGCTTCGACGCGGGAGAGTGGGTCGAGACGCCTCTGCGGCTCGTCTTCTACGGGCCGTGCATCGACCCGTCCGTGCGCATCGACGGCAACCTGTACCGCGTCGAAGCCGTGGTGCCGGAAGGCGGCCACCTGGTCGTCGACCCGCTGGCCTCCCCGCGCTCGGTGACGCTCGTCAACGCCGACGGCTCGGCCGTCGACGTCTTCTCGAAGGCGCGGCGCGGCGATGGCCTTGGCGGCGGCGAGTACATCTTCCAGCCCGTATCGCCGGGCGACCACGAGGTCGAGTGGGACCGCTCGTTCGGCTTCGACCTGACGTGGTACGAGGAGGAGGGGGAGCCGCCATGGTCCTAGTCGTGCACGACCCCGAGCGCGGGGACCTCCGCGAGCTGCTGGACTTCGAGCTCGACCTGGCCTTCGGCAGCGACGAGAACGCATTCGAGCTGACGTGCGCGGAGGGGCTCGCGCCGGCGGAGGGGCAGCTCGTTTTCGTGGACGGGAGCGAGTACGGCGGCGTGGTGGACGAGGCGAGCTACGAGGCGGGCCGCGAGGCGACGGGCACGGTGACGTGCAAGGGCCGCACATGGCACGGCGTCCTAGCGGGCAAGCGCCTGCTTCCCGATTCGGGCAGCGGCTACCTGTCCGTGAGCGGCAAGGCGGGCGATGTGCTCGCGTCGCTCATCGGGCGCATGGGCCTCGACGGCCTGTTCTCCGCCGCCGCTGACGATTCGCAGGTGAGCCACACCTTCGAACGGTTCTGCGACGGATACAGCGGCCTGAAAGCCCTCGCGAAGGCCAACGGCCGCAAGGTGGCCATGCGCCGCAAGGGCGGCAAGGTGGAGATTTCGCTGCCGCCCGCGGTGGACTACGCGAGCAAGGTGGACAGCGACCTGCTCGACTTCACGCTCACCTCGGTGCACCGCTGCGTGAACCACCTGATCTGCGCGGGCAAGGGCGAGCTGGAGGATCGCGCGGTAGTCCACTTCTTCGCCGACGCGGCGGGCAACGTCAGCCACACCCAGAGCCTTTTCGGCGTGGACGAGATAGCGGCCCTGTACGACTACAGCAACGCCGACGAGGAGAAGCTGGAGGAGGAAGGCCGCAAGAAGCTCCAGGAATACCAGACGCGCGGCAGCGTCGAGGTGGAAGCCCACGACGACATCGACGTGGACGTGGGCGACGTCATCTCGGCGCGGGACAACGCCCACGGGCGCATGGTAACGGCCACCGTGGCGAAGAAGATCGTGAAGGTCTCGCGCGGCGTGGCCACGTACAGCTACGAGGTCGGCAGCGAGACCACCACCAAGACCAGCAGCAGCGGCAAGGCGGAAAGCGACGGCGGGCACGCCTACCTGGCGGGCAAGGGTTTAACCC
>OJQM01000920.1_pt1 | contig 13654 bp, 10 predicted proteins | sample 1598751 | NCBI WGS metagenome assembly OJQM01 (sample SAMN03922455, study PRJEB24848) | human gut metagenome | isolation source: stool sample | host: Homo sapiens | place: Germany | collected 2009-11 | reverse complement strand
CTGACGCATATCTCCACGCTGTAAAAATCGCGGACGCTTCTTCTGCAGCCAATACCTCTGCATCTGTAAACGGCGATAACTCTGCTTATCCGTTTATAAACGGCACGGTAGATTCCAAAACGACCAACAACATGCTCTATCTCTCCACCACCGGGGGCACGATGCAGTTTGTAATCGACAACAATGCAAACACCTTAAAGGGTCTGATGATGACAAGCGGACGTTCCCTGACCGTTTATTATTACCACGGCAATGATGGCTATCTACACGCCGTTACCACAGTCGGCGCAAGAAGCAGCTCCTCGGCTTCTGTCAATACCGCTTCCACGCTGACCGCCACCGGCACTGTAAACGGGAACTCAACCGAAAATATGCTTTTCCTCGATACACCTCAGGGACAGATGGAAATCAAGCTCGATTCCGTCAACGCAATCAACGGCTGCAGGGTTCTGGTCACCAACCAGCGCATTTCCGTTACCTGTGCGTCTGGCTCCGACGCCTATCTGCACGCGGTTACGATCACTGCAAAACAATAGAATGCACGCTCTGCGAGCATTCTATTGTCATGAATAATAGATGTATTCTCTGCGAACCTTCTATTGTCAAACATAAACCGGCTGTACAATTCCGGGACACGCTATTTACAGCCTGTCCCGGTTTTCTTTTTATCGTACACAAAAATCCGTTTATGTGCGTCCAGAATGCTGTTTCTCTGCATCCTGCTTTCGTTTCCATGACCGCATTGCGACATTATTTTTATACATCCTAAGGAGGTTTTTCATGGACATAGAATTTTACAACAAACTGAATCAGGCTCTACATGGAGATACGGGAAAAATTGACCGGGTTATGCGTTTTCGCTATCTCAACGAGTTCGTCAAACCCGGACAGATCCTGTTTGCAGGCTCCAGCCTGATGGAACAGTTTCCCATCCAGGAATTTATCGCGGATTTTGACCTTCCGCTGACCATCTATAACCGCGGTGTCGGCGGCTTTACCACATCGGAAATGCTCGCCTGCATGCAGGACTGCGTTTATGCGCTCCGTCCCGCCTACATTTTTATCAATATCGGAACCAACGACTTAAACGATCCCGCCTGCACGCCAGACGTCCTGCGCAACCGCTACCGCACCATTCTTTCCGGCATCCGCGAACATCTCCCACAGGCAAAGCAGTTTCTCCTCGCCTATTATCCGGTCAATCCGGACGTCGCCGACGCAGGCATGAAAGAAGTGTTAAAAGTCCGCAGCAATGACTGTATCTGCCGCGCCAACGAGATGGTAAAAGAGCTCGCCGCCGAGGTCGGTGCAGCCTACATAGACGCCAACGATGACATCAAGGATGAAAAGGGACAGTTAAAAGCGGAATATACCGTAGAGGGGATGCACATGTATGCAAACGGCTACAAAGCGGTGCTCGACCGGCTGCTTCCGCACCTTTTAACGTTAAAGTAATAAAAATACACTACAGAATGGAGTCTTCAACCAATGTACACAAATACGACACAATATTTACGTGCTCTCGCCTCCGATCTTGTCCATGGCTGCCGCCGCACAGCTGCAGACGGCACTGTGATTTATACCCCGGACGGCACTGCCAGCTATGACGGACTGTGGCTCCGCGATTTTTCCTATATGGTGGAATACGCAGGCTTCGCCATTCCGGATCAGGATATTGTAAACTGCATCCGCTATGCGGTCCGTCACCGCCGTGCCGACGGATGGATGCCAGACCGGGTGACGACAGACGGTCTGGCTGTTTACGCCGCCGGAATCGCTGCAGCTCCCGTCGGAGAAGCGAATCTCGACAATACGCCTTTTTTGATTTTCACCGTAGACAGCCTTTCCAGACGGATGGATCCGGAAGCCTTCCTGCCTCTGTTTACCGAATGGGAGGCCGATCTCGAGCAGGGATTGTTCCTGCTGCCCCTCGAGGAACACGGTCTGGTCTACAACGACGTTCAGACCCCCCATTCCCCCTATGGCTTCACCGATACCATCGGCAAAACCGGCACGCTCTATATGGAATCCCTGCTCTACTGGCGTGCCTGCCGTATGATGGAGCGCATGTGCAAAACCTACGGTATTAAAAATCCGGACCGCTTCGCAAAAGCTGCCGAATCTGTCGAGCGTTCCCTTTCCCTGCTGTTTGATCCTGCTGCTGGAGCTTTTTATGCCGCAACAAAAGACTGCCATCAGTACGACATCTGGGGCATGGCGTACATGCTTTACATCGGCTTTCCCTGCTCTGCGGACGAAAAACAGGCGGTTCTCTCTTTTCTGGAAAAAAATTATGATGCCTGCGTCTACCGCGGTCAGGTTCGCCACCTCTTAAAAGGACAATACTGGGAGCGCCTGCTGATCGATGTCGAACCTGAGACCTACCAGAACGGTGCTTACTGGGCAACTGCCTCCGGCTGGATGATCTGGTGTCTTGCACAGCAAAATCCCGCTCTCGCCGTCCGCGCCTTAGAAGACGTGGTTTCCTGTTTCAAAACCGACGGCTCCTTCGAGTGCATAAACGAAGGCTATGAAAAGCTGCCTCTTTTCGTCGTCAGCGCAACCAACGTCTGCGGAGGATTCGAACGCACGATTTCGGATTTCCCTGAATTTGGTGCCGGAAAGATTGACTAAGCCTGCAGCACCAGACTTTCAAAAACCTGACCATCCTGCAAAACGTTTTTTATCCTATAGAAGCCGGATTTTCTTTGCGATAAAAAAGCTGTCCTGTGATCCGTTTTTCATCACAGGACAGCTTTTCTTTTTTTATTCATGACAATAGAATGCTCGCAGAGCGTGCATTCTATTGTTGTGCCTCACAAGATTGCCAGGGACAAGCGCGGCGTTTCAAATAAATATTCGAAAACATAACAGCATGCTCCCAATGCATAGTCATCCTCTAAAAGCTGTGCCTCTCTCAGCTCCAGCTTCGTTTCCATCTCGTTGATGTGATATTTTTTTATGGTTTCTTCCATGATATTCCAATATGTTGTCCCCTTTAACGGCTCACAGCTTGCAATCAGCACCATTTTGGGTTCCAATATCTTGATCAGGTTCGAAATCGTGATCCCGAGATAAAAAGCAGCATCCTTTAAAATTTTCTGGCTGACTGCATCCCCATTTCGGGACAGCTTCATAAAATCCCGCATTGTATAATACGACTCGTTTTCACTATTTGTCAGTTCCTGATACCTGCGATTCAATGCCAGTTCTCCTGCATAGGCATCCAGACACCCGCAATTGCCGCAGACACACATCGGACCTTCTGCATTCAATACAGTATGCCCGATATAACCGGCATTGCCCTGTACCCCATCCATCAGTTTATTCTGATACATGTATGCACTGCCTATGCCGGAACGGATTCCAATATAAACAAAATCCGAATTGTCCTCCCGCATATACTTCTTCTTTTCTACAAGCGCCAGTAAATGCACGTCATTATTTACATAAACCGGAAGATGAAATTTTTCCTGCAGAATCCGCTGCAATTCAACATGCTCCCAGCCCCGGATTCTCGTAATGTGCAGAGATCTGCCTTCTGTCTTTCGAATCGTTCCGCAAATCCCGACACCGATCCCGACGATCCTGGACCGCACAGAGGAAAATTCTTCCAGCAGATGCTCAAGCTCCCTGAGCATCCGCGCCAAAACCTCTTCCGCCTGCGTATCTATCTTAAACAGGATTTTCCGTCTGCCCACAATTTCCCGTTTGGCATTTGCAAGCGCAATCCGGATTGTCGGAAATTCAAAATCAATTCCAATCGCATACGCAGAATCTCCATTTATGCACAGCAACTGCGGAGGCCGTCCTCCTGTCGATTCCCGAAAACCGCCGTTTACTACAATTCCTTCTTCTTTAAAAGAATTGATGATCTCCAGGATCGTAGGACGACTCAGCAGTGTCTTTTCCGCAATTTTTTCCAGCGTAACAGGCTCAAAGGCCTGTATGCACTGCATTACCAGATATTTGTTCGCTTCTTTGATCACTTTCGTTGTATTTTTTTTCATTCGCTGGTTGGTCCCCCCGTTTTTGTCACTCTTAAACCAGTATTATTGTAACATTATTTTTTCCGCACTTCCACAACTATATCAGCAAACCAAACGAAAAATATTCTAAATTCGTTCATATTTTCTGGACAATGCAGTGTCTGACATTTGGGGGGAACCACATGACATTTTATTTCTGTTTCAATATTCAGTGCTTTGCAGGATAGCGCATCGGCACGAGTCTGGCTTTCATCAGCGCAAATACGATACTCGGAACCAAAACAAGCTGAATCACCAGACCGGGCAGACAGGTTACAAAATATCCGGTTGCCCATGCTGCCAGAGAATAGCTTCCCGGCGAAAAGATCAGCGCTCTAAAGAGACCGGCGATCACACGACCGATCAACAGACCACAAACAAGGCTGATGTACAGATCCGCATAAATTTTTCCGGTGCGCACAAATTTCATGAACAGACCGCAAAGCAGGCCATACGCGCCAAGCTCCACCATCATGCAGGGCAGATAACCCATCGCAGGCATACCGGTCAGCAGGCTGGATAACAGCGGACCTGCCAGGCCGCACAGCAGACCATAAGGCCAGCCCATCAGCAGACCGCACAGCAGTACCGGAATATGCATCGGACAAAAAATCGCCCCTGCATTCTGAATGGAATGGAACGCCATCGGCAGCACCACACACAGCGCAATACATACAGCCGTAATCATTGCGCGTTTTACCTGTGACATTTGAGACATAACATTTCTCCTCCTTGAAAAAAATATCTATTACACGCTGCGCAGTCCCTCACTTTTTTTCAGACCGCGCTGCGGTAATTTTTCATTTCGATTTCATCCCTCTGATTTGCATTTCATCATGGTATTTTTCATGCATTATTTTCTATTTTTGCAGGAATACCTGCATAATCAAAAAAATCGCACTCGCGGCAATCGCCACATTCCCGTTGCGGTTTGGCAGTGATTTTTTCGTCTTTGTTCGCCGCCCCGGTCCGCGATAACCTCTCGCCTCCATCGCACACGCCAGTTCATCCGCCCGACGAAACGCTGCCAGAAACACAGGAATGACCAACGGCAGAAAGCTCGCCGCACGCTCTGTCAGCTTTTTGCTTTCAAACCGAGCCCCTCGTGCAGTCTGCGCCATCCGGATTGTCTCCGCTTCCTCTCCCAGCACCGGAATAAACTGCATTGCAACCCCCAGAATCATCGCAATTTCTTCCGTCGGAACACCGACCTTCGAAAGCGGTGAAAGCAGCTCCTCCAGCCCATGCGTGATTTCCATCGGCTCTGTCGTGATCGTCAGCACCATGCAGAAAACTAAAATCAATACCAGGTGAACGACCACCATCGCCCCCTGCCGGATTCCCTCCCGGCTCAGCCGGAAAATCCACCAGCTCCAGATGCAATGCTCCCCGCTGTAAAAAAACGCATTCATCAAAAAGATCACTGCTAAAAACCGACACATCCCTTTTTGTTGTTTTATCTGCTCCCGCAGGGATATCCCTGCCAGATACGATACCGTCAGCGCCGCTGCCGCCGCGGCGATACAGCCAAACAGCCCTTTGGACACGATCACCGCTGCAATCACCAGGCACAGCCCCAGCAGCTTTCCCTTCGCATCCGCCCGATGAAAAAATGTATTTCCGGGGCGATACTGCCCCATCGGCATCTGCATCATCTGTTTTCTCCTTTTTTCCCAGTCAACGCACCGATAATCTCGTTTCGCAGCGCCTCATAAGTAACGGGAAGCCCGCTGCCCGGCAGAATCCTCTTTTCTTCCGCCCAAACGTTTTCATCCTCTTCCTGCAACGCAGGCGTAAGCCCTCTCCGCTCTGCCGACCCCTCCGGCAGCACACCGTTTGCCCGCAAAAGCTCCGCTGTCTGCGCTGCTTCGCTGCCGAGCAGTCCGATCGTCCGAAGCGCCCTGCTGTCTCCCAATACCTCCTGACAGCTTCCATCCATTACAATTTTGCCCTGCTTCATTCCAATGATCCGTGCAGCATGCTGTGCCAGTGCGTCTACATTGTGGGACACCATTACAACTGATACACCCTGCCCTGTCAGTCCTTCCAGAAATTCCAGAAACATCTCCCGCGCCATCGGATCCAGTCCGGCAAGCGGCTCATCCAGCATCAGAAGCTCCGGCTTTGTCGCCAGAACACCGGCGATCGCCACTCTGCGCTTTTCTCCGCCGGATAAAGAAAGCGGCGACTGATCTTTGATTTCTTCATAGGAAAATCCCATCTGCTCCAGCGCCCATCTGACGCGTTCCTGTTTTTCCTCCCGGCTAAGTCTGCTGTATTTCAGTCCGAAGCCCACATCCTTCTCCACGGTTTGTGCGAAAAGCTGATATTCCGGATACTGAAATACCATTCCTACTTTTCTGCGCAGAACTGCCCGATCGAATCGTCTGGAAAAAATATTTTCCCCGTCCAGCAGAATTTCTCCGTCCTGCACCTCCAACAGTCCAGCCATCGCCTTTAACAGCGTGGTTTTGCCGCAGCCGGTGCACCCGACGATCCCGACAAACTCCCCTGCCCCGATTTGCAGACTGACCTGATCCAGCACCCAGGCTGCCCCATATCCAACTGTTAATTTTCTGACTTCCATCTGCATAGCGCTTCTGCCAGCTCCTCTTTCGTCAGCGGGCATCGGTTCAGTTCAATTCCCGCCAGTTTTAAATCTTCATACATCCGAACTGCCATGGGCGGTACAATTCCCGCCTGTATCAACAGTTTGCTATCCGTCAGAATTTCCCGCACACTCCCCTGTGCAAGGACGGTATTCGGATCCTTCTGTCCATTGGGACGTCCCATCAAAATCACCTGATCTGCCAACACAGCTTCTTCCACATCATGGGTGATCATAACAACTGTTTTTCCACAATCGCGCAGCTTTTTCATCTCTGCCAGTACTTCCCGGCGTCCTTTCGGGTCCAGCATGGAAGTCGCCTCGTCAAAGATCAGGATCTCCGGGTTCAACGCCAGCACCCCCGCCAGCGCAGCCCGCTGTTTCTGCCCGCCGGACAAGCTCGACGGAGAACGCTTTTCATACCCTTCCAGCCCGACCAGTTCCAGCGCAGCTTTCACTTTCGATGTAACCTCCCGTTCCGGAACCTGAGCGTTTTCCAGACCAAAAGCGATATCCTCTTCCAACACAGAAGAAACAAACTGATTATCCGGATTCTGGAATACCATGCCGCATACCCTGCACAGTTCCCACTTATTTGCAGGATTTCCTGCATTTATGCCATTTACAGAAAGATTACCGTCCTGAAGCGGCAGCAATCCGTTCATCAGACGCACAAGCGTGGATTTTCCACAGCCGTTACAGCCAAGGAGCGCCGTCCATTCGCCCTCTTTCAGTTCTATATTCGCTTGTTCAAATACCGGAATGCTCTCCCCGTCCCAGAAATAGGAAAATCCCAGTCTACTTCCCTTTATCATCACTTTATTCCTGTTTGCAATCTATTCTGATGTCAAAAACTGCCGTACTGCCGCTGCGCCGGTCCCGTTCAACTGCACCTGCTCCATTGTCGAAATTTCGCACAACAAAAGGGAACCTGTCTTTTTGAAAGACAAATTCCCTTCCTGGCAATTCTTTTCTTCATGATCCGGATCGTCCTGTGACCACCATGGTTTATCCTTATTCTGATAAGGATCATCACGATAATTGTTACGATCGTTTCCGTCTTTCTGCCGCTCGGCTCCCTTCGGAGAGACTTACCTGTCTTCTTCAAAAGACACCGGCAGATTTTCCGGCTGTATTACTTTCTTACAGCAAATCCTGTTTGCCTGATATCGTTAGTATTGTAACAAATTTCTTTCAAAAAGGCAAAGACTTTTTGCCTGCAAATCTTTCTGCGAATGTTCCCTTTGTTTAATTTTTAACTTTCGCTTTTTATCTTGAACCATTTCAATTTTATGTTATAATTCAATTCAACAGTATCCGGTTTTTATGGATCATTCCGTATTCTGTTTTTTGAACTTTTATTCAATTTAAATTGCTTTTTATTTTTAAACTTATATTCATAATTTGAACTCTATGTTCAAGCATCATTCATGACAATAGAATGCTCGCAGAGCGTGCATTCTATTGTTTGTAGGAAAGGAGCCTTCTATGTCAAACATAGCCTATGAACTTTTTGCATCCCGTTTAAAAGAATCCATGAATCAGCAGCAAATGAAACCGATTGATCTTTTACATCTCGCGGAAGAACAGAATTTAAAGCTCGGCAAAAGCCACATCAGCCAGTATGTCAACGGCAAAACCATGCCCCGCGCTGAGATCCTGCAGTTTCTTGCAGATGCCCTCCAGGTCAATGCAGACTGGCTGGCAGGGCGCACCGGTTCTGCACAGGATTTCAGTTCAGAAAAATTGAACTCTGGCAGTACGAAGCTTTCGAGCGAGTTCAATTTTTACCCTCATCCAGACACGGTCAACGGTTCCTTCGCCGCAGGTTCAGTTCAATCTTCTGCATTCTCCAAACGTTCCGATTCGGTTCAGAAGAAATCTTCTTCCTGTCAGGATGGTTCAGACTTTTCCGCTCCGTCTGCTTCCCAGCCGACGCTGTTTAAAAAGTCTTCTAAATTGAACAATGTTCTTTACGATGTCCGCGGTCCGGTTGTCGATGAAGCGGAACGGATGGAATCCTCCGGCGTTCAGATTTTAAAATTGAACATCGGCAATCCCGCCCCCTTCGGCTTCCGCACTCCCGATGAAGTCATTTACGACATGCGCCAGCAGCTGACGGAATGCGAAGGCTATTCTCCCGCTAAGGGACTGTTTGCAGCCCGCAAAGCAATCATGCAGTATGCACAGCTAAAAAATATCCCCAACGTCACCATCGAGGATATCTACACGGGAAACGGTGTCAGCGAGCTGATCAATTTAAGCATGTCCGCCCTGCTGGACGACGGGGATGAAATCCTGATCCCTTCCCCCGACTACCCGCTCTGGACTGCCTGCGCAACGCTTGCAGGCGGCAAAGCCGTCCATTATCTCTGCGACGAGCAGGCAGACTGGTATCCTGACCTTGCCGACATTCGAAAAAAGATCACGCGCCACACGAAAGCGATCGTCATCATCAATCCCAACAATCCGACCGGCGCGCTTTATCCGAAGGAAGTTCTGGAAGGAATCGTGGAAATCGCGCGTCAGCACCATCTGATCATCTTTTCCGATGAGATTTATGACCGACTGGTCATGGACGGCGGCGAGCATATTTCCATCGCATCCCTGGCTCCCGACCTGTTCTGTGTCACCTTCAGCGGTCTGTCCAAGTCCCACATGATCGCAGGCTTTCGAATTGGATGGATGATTTTAAGCGGCAACAAAGCCATCGCGCAGGACTATATCGAAGGCATCCGCATGCTTTCTAATATGCGCCTGTGCTCCAATGTTCCCGCGCAGTCCATCGTCCAGACTGCCCTCGGCGGCTACCAGAGCGTCAGCAATTATTTAACGCCCGGCGGACGGATTTATGAGCAGCGTGAGTGCATTTATCAGGCATTAAAGGACATTCCCGGACTGAGCGTTGTAAAACCGAAAGCAGCCTTTTACATGTTCCCGAAGCTCGACGTCAAAAAGTTTCATATCACCAACGACGAACAGTTTGCCCTCGATCTTCTGCGCGACAAGAAAATCCTGCTCATCCATGGCGGAGGCTTCCACTGGGAACAGCCTGATCACTTCCGGGTCGTATACCTGCCCCGGATCGAGGTACTCAAGGAATCTGCGGACAAAATTGCGGACTTCTTAAGCTACTACCAGCAGAACCGGCGCTGAGAAAAAACCAGCCCTGCGGCACAGGAGCTTCCTGTCAGAACCTCCCGCCGTAGGGCTGGTTTTTCTCTTTCTCAGAACTTCAAACTGCGCTTTGAACATCACCCTGGTCCGATCTGCCCGAAAGCAGCTTTTTTCGCATATAAAGGTATCCCGGAATCAGCACCAGATCGGCGCCCATCCATGCCAGCACCTCTGCGAATAAAATTCCATTTTCTCCAAAAAGCACCGGTAAAATCAGCGTCGCACCGGTTCTCATGATAAATTCAAAAATTCCGGATACAAGCGGAATCACGGTATTTCCCATTCCCTGGATCACGCTGCGGACGATATGTAAAATATACAGTACCCATAAGAAGCTGCTCATAATCCGCAAAAAGCGCCATGCAACCACCGCAGCCTGACTGCCCTGGGCTGCATCTGCAGAGATGAAAAGTCCCAGAATATTTCGTCCGAGCAGAAACATCAGTCCGGTAATGACAAAGGAAGTCAGCACACCGATCAAAACACCGATTCTGGTTCCTTCCTTGATCCTGTCTGTTTTTCCCGCACCGAGGTTCTGACCCGTGTAGGTAACCATTGCAAAGCCATAGGAGGTCGCTGCCACCTCAAGGATACCATAAAGCTTGCACGTCGCCGTATAGCCTGCGATAAATGCAACGCCGAAGCTGTTTACCACAGTCTGCACGATCATGCCTCCAATGGCGATCACAAGGTTTTGAAATGCCATCGGTAATCCAAGATAGATCAGCTTCCCGCAAAGTCCGGCATGAAGTCTCCATTTAGCGGCCTTCCTTTTTTCTGCAAGCACCTCAATCCGGCACAGCTTCCACAGACAATATGCAGAAGCAAGGGTCTGGGCGATCACGGTTGCAAGCGCTGCACCCTTTACGCCCCAGCCAAGCTCCAGGATAAAATATAAATCCAGCGCAATATTAAACAGCGCTGCGATAACACATGCTGTCAGAGGTGTTTTACTGTCTCCAAACGCCCGCAGCATAGCCGCAGTAAAATTATAGAGCATCATCAGCGGAATACCGCCAAAGAGCACATACAAATAGTCCAGACAGATCGGGCGAATATCAACAGGAACCTGTAAAATCCCGACCAGACCAGGTAATCCGATCAGAATACCAACGGTAAATAAAATCGCCGCCACTACTGCCAGAAAGGACGCATGAAAAATGGTTTCCTGAAGCGCCTCCTCTTTTTTGGCACCAAACTGCTGGGAAACAAGGATGCCAAAGCCCTGGGTGATTCCCTGAATGGTCCCCAGAACCAGCCAGTTTATCGACTCTACAGTTCCGAGTGCTGCCAACGCATCCACTCCAAGTATTTTTCCCACAATGGCCGTATCAGCCACCGTATAAAACTGTTGAAATACATTTCCCAACATCAACGGCAATGCAAAGCTTAAGATCAGCATCGCCATATTTCCCTGCGTCATATCCATAACACCGGATTTGCCTTTTGTTTTCATCCTGTTTTCTACCCTTCTTTTTTATTTCACAATTTTCTGTGATATCCCACAGTACTTTCCACACTTCCCATATTGACTTTTTTCCGCCATTCATTTTATGATGAAGAAAAAAATGGGAGGATTTCCATATGCAGCTTACAATTAAGCATCCTTTTCTCTGTCTTCCGGTTGTATCCCACCCGAAAGATACCAGGGTCCTGAAACTTTTTGACGGCGAAAAGCTTCTTTTATGTGTTTATTTTCCTTTCGGAGAAGCCGCTGCAGACAACGGAACCTATTCCTACGAATATCTTTCCCCTCTGCCGGTTTCTGAATGGATGGGACGCACGCTGACCCTGTCTGCAGAGTTTCCTGCAGGTTTTGAAGACGCAGTTACTCAGACTGACGATCTTCCTGTCTCCAGCGAAGTTCATCCGGCTGTCCACTTTACAGCCAACGCAGGCTGGATCAACGATCCAAATGGTCTTGTTTACGACAATGGAACCTATCACTTATATTATCAGCACAATCCCTTCGGTGTCAATTGGAACAATATGAGCTGGGGACATGCCACCAGTACAGACCTGCTCCACTGGACACGGCTTCCTGTTGCCATGCTTCCGGATGAAGAGGGAACCATCTTCTCCGGCTGCGGTCTGACAAACGAGCATAGGGATGAAATTCAGGCAGCTGCTGACAGCAACCTCTATCGAAGCCTTCCCAAGGATGCACTCCTGTTCTTCTATACCGCAGCCGGCGGCAGCCATGACAGCGCCTGTAGCGAGGGAAAAGACTACACCCAGCACACAGCATACAGCACCGATCATGGTCTCACTCTGCAGAAGCTTCCGGGAGCAGTTGTTCCGTTTCTCAAAACAGACAACCGTGACCCCAAGGTTTACTGGCACGAAAAATCCAAAGCATTTATCATGTCCCTTTACTTAAAAGGCACGGAATATGCCATCCTTCGTTCCACAGATATGTTCCACTGGGAGATCACTCAGCAACTGACTTTTGAAACTGCCAACGAATGCCCCGATCTGCGCCCGATTTCTACGCCGGACGGCACTGAAAAATGGATTTTCTATACCGCTTCCAGTGAATACTTTATCGGCGATTTTGACGGCTTCCGCTTTACCAACTACAGCGCCGGCAAACGTGCTTCCTATACAGAACTCGCTTATGCCGGACAAACCTATAATAACGCACCTGACCGCATCGTACTGATTCAGTGGCTGCGTACCCAGAATCCGGAACGTCTCTATACCGGCATGCTGACGTTGCCCCGTGAACTTGAGCTGATCAAGCAGGATGGTGAATGGATTCTTGCACAGCATCCTGTTCATGAATGGTTTGATGCAAAAAAAGCAGCGAACACACTCTTCCACGCAGTTGACACCACATCCTGCCAGGCAGAGCTGACTTCTCCTGCAGCAGTTGGCATTGACGTATCCCTTTGCAGCACCGGCAAAGTTTCCTTCTCCATTTTAGGAAATGTCTGCGCCTATGATGCAGCAACCGGTATCTTTACATGTGCAGATAAAGCCACCCAGCTTCCTGCCGGCTTAACAGAGCTTCATCTGATTGCTGACCGCGGCATTCTGGAGCTTTCTGCTAAACAGGATACCGTCATTGCCTACTGGGAGTTGCCTGATGACCGTACCTGCGGAACCATTACTGTCAATGCTGACACACCGATCTGTGCAGAAGCCTGGGCGGTACGTTAAAAAGCAGCTTATATGAATTTCAAACATTTTCACAACGGGTATCATTAGTATAAAAAGCCGTCCGAATAGAAGCTATTTTCTTTCGGACGGCTTTTTGACATTCCTGTGACAGACAATAGAATGCACGCTCTGCGAGCATTCTATTGTCATGAATAAAAAGTGGAACAAACGCTCCTTTGCTCCACTCAAAAATGCTATATTTTATAAAACAACAAAAAAATCCAATCTCAGCATATGCCAAAATCAGACCTTACAGAAAAGTGCTGGTAGCCGGACTTGAACCGGCACGGAGTTGCCCCCGAGGGATTTTAAGTCCCTTGCGTCTGCCTATTCCGCCATACCAGCATATAAAATTATAGTTTCTTTTAAAAGAAACGACCCAGACGGGACTCGAACCCGTGACCTCCGCCGTGACAGGGCGGCGCTCTAACCAACTGAGCCACTAGGCCAAATGCTTAATGCGTGATATATAATATCACAGTTTGCACAAAAATGCAAGGAAAAAATTTAATGGACCATCGGGGACTCGAACCCAGGACCGACCGGTTATGAGCCGGTTGCTCTAACCAACTGAGCTAAAGGTCCGCAACCCTTTCGGGACTGATCTGTGATCAGATGACTCCAACGGGAATCGAACCCGTGTTACCGCCGTGAAAGGGCGATGTCTTAACCGCTTGAC
>OJQM01000894.1_pt1 | contig 13991 bp, 10 predicted proteins | sample 1598751 | NCBI WGS metagenome assembly OJQM01 (sample SAMN03922455, study PRJEB24848) | human gut metagenome | isolation source: stool sample | host: Homo sapiens | place: Germany | collected 2009-11 | reverse complement strand
GTGTCTTGCTATTATCCTTGCCGAATGTGTATCCGGCACAAAAGCAGGTGATGCCGAAGCTCACAACTGCGATGAAGTCCACAATACTCATTGGCTTAGCCCTCCTTTCAGTCAGATTCCATTACAGGTCTCTATGTAATCAGAGGGTCACAGTCCCTCTGGAGAGGGGCTAACCGCCTACCGTTATGGTAGCACTCATGCGATGATTATATCAATGAAAGGTGGGAACTGCAAGAGACATCTCTGCTAAAAAAGGAAAGATAACAAGACTGCTGAAGTGAAAAGACTATCTGTTGTTATTAGAGTAAGAAGCTCCCATTCATGTAAACAGGGCATTCAAATCCTGCTTCCCGGATGGGAGTTTTTTTCAGTATTCCTCACACGTTGCAACCGACGTCCTGCGGATGATCGAAACGCCGGAGATCATCTTAGTGTGGTTTCCGGTCAGGACGCCCTGGATAGCGCTGTGGAGCAGATAGAATGAATTTCTGCCGACTTCTTGGAAATCCTGGCGGATCGTAGTCAGTCCAGCGGCTTTATTTAAGGAATCGTCCCATTCGTCGAAGCCGATGATCGAATAATCCCGCGCGATGGTCAGTCCTGCGCGCGCAAGCCCCTGAATGGTGTTTAATGCAAGACGGTCGTTACAACAGAAAATCGCTGTGAACTCGCGGCGTTTGATTTGTTCGGCGAGCACGTCCGTATCGACGTCGCGGATCAGATTGTGGTGATCGACCGGGATACCGGCTTTAATCATCGCACAGAGAAAGCCATCATAACGGGTCTGCTCGGATGGCAGGAAAAATTCGTATGCAGCGAAAGCGATCTTTGTATGGTGCGCTTTGATCAGTTCTTCTGTGGCGAGCAGACCGCCTGTGAAATTGTCACACCCTGCATAATAGCAAGGATAAGAGTGGTCGCAGCGGTCGATCAGGACATAGGGAAGGTTACGTTCTTCAATCAGGGACAGCATATAACGGTTCTGTTTCGGGTCACTTAAATATAGAAGGAATCCTTCCACATTCTGCGTCAGCATTTTTCGGATCGCGGTTTCTTCCTGATGTGGTTGACGGTCACACCATTCGATCAGGACAGAGTAGTTCTGCTGGGATGCCATCGCCTGAATCCCTTTGATAATTTTCATATAAGAAATATCGTAACGCTCGTTCGCAGAGATGATGACTGCAATCAGATGGCTGGCAGCAGGTGCAGGTTCGGTCGGAGTATCGTTGACAAAGGTTCCTTTTTTGCGGATGCGGGTGATATAACCGTCTGTAGTCAGCTCGGTCAGCGCTTTGCGGATGGTGATCAGGCTGACTTGATACTTCTGAGCGTATTCTTCCTCGCTTTTTAATTTTTCGCCGGGGGAAAGGCGCCCCTCTTTGATTTCCTTTAAAATAGCTTCTTTTACGATGAGATATTTATAAGTATTGTTCATAACTGTCCCTTATCTGTGAAATTTTTTTGGAGGATAAATTTGTACATAAAAAAAGATCGTAACTTATGTGAAATATTATACTTTAATATAAAAATATATTCAAGTTAAAAATAAAAAATACGAAATAAAATATTTAAAATATAATAAAACCTATAATATTGACAAATAAAATATACAATGATAACATAAGGCTTGTAAAAGGAATCCTGAATGACAGGATTCTCTGCCTGTGGCGGGCAGCAAAAACTCAGGAAGGGGAGTGGCTATGCCTTACTATCAGAAAAATACGCTGGACCGCATTGAGAAGATGTTCTGGAGACTCCAGACGAGTTATTACAGACAGATTGCGGATCTGGAAGTGACGGCTTATGTGACAAAAGAGCCGGTACCTTATGCAGAGCGTTTTTCCGGGGAGGAAAAGAAGCTTGAAATCGGAGCCGTGTGGGGAGAACTGTTCGACTGTGCATGGTTTCATTTTACCGGGAAGCTCCCGGAGGGATATGATCCGGCGGACTGCAGCCTGATTATCGACATCAGCGGAGAGGGGCTGTGCGTCGATGAAAATGGAAATCAACTGATCGGTATCACAAACGGCAGTGCGATATTTGAAGCAGGATCGACCAGAAAACGTTCCGTGCCGTTAAAATACCTGAACGTCAAAGACGGCTATGTCGACATGTGGATGGATGCAGGTTGCAACGGTCTGTTCGGTGACTACGCATCGGGCGCGCTGCGGGAAGCGAATATTTCCATGCGTCTGGAAGAATTGCGTTCTTTATATTACGACTATTTCGTTTTAAAAGAAACGATGGAACAGCTATCCGAAAAGACGGCAAGATACCACTGCATCCAGCGCGCATTGAACAAAGTGTGCAATATCATGGATGAATACACCGAAGAGGAAGCTGTGCAGGCGCGCGCTGTTTTAAAGTCCGAGATGGAAAAATCTGGCGGCGATGCTTCCCTGACGATCACCGGAATTGGACATGCGCATATCGACCTCGCATGGCTGTGGCCGATCCGCGAAACAATCCGTAAGGGTGCGCGTACCTTTGCAACCGTGGATAAGCTGATGGATATCTACCCAGAATATCGGTTCGGATTTTCCCAGCCGCAGCTGCTTTTCTGGATGAAACTGTATTATCCTGATCTGTATACAAGACTGCAGAAGCGCGTCAAAGAGGGCAGAATCGAGTGCCAGGGCGCGATGTGGGTAGAGTGCGATACTAATATCACCGGCGAAGAAGCGCTGGTTCGTCAGATTATGCAGGGTGCACGGTTCTGGAAAGATGAATTCGATTTTGATATCGACAATATTTGGTTGCCCGATGTATTCGGTTACAGCGCAGCGCTGCCTCAGATTATGGAAAAGAGCGGACTGAAATATTTCATGACTCAGAAGCTTTCCTGGAGCGAGCATAACCAGTTCCCACACCATACCTTTAATTGGGTCGGTATCGACGGCACTTCTGTGCTGGTACATATGCTTCCCGAAGAAACCTATAACAGCCTTGCAGGTCCGGCTGCATTGCATCGTGCGGAGGAGAAGTTCCTTGATAAGGGCGTCAGCGACGAAGCTCTGATGCTGTTCGGCGTAGGCGACGGAGGCGGCGGCCCCGGGGCAATCCATCTGGAAAAGCTTGCGCGTCTACATGACGTGAACGGTTTGCCCAGATGCAGACAGGGCTTTGCAAAGGATCTCTTTGCTAGAATCGATCATGACAGAGACGAATATGCAACCTGGAACGGCGAGCTGTATCTGGAGTTCCACAGGGGAACGTATACGACTCACGCAAGAAACAAGAAATTCAACCGGAAGATGGAACAGCTGCTGCGCGAGCTGGAATATGCGGCATCGCTTGCATATGTGTACGCCGGAAAAGATTATCCGACACAGCTTCTGGATGAGACGTGGAAGGAAGTGCTTTTGTATCAGTTCCACGATATCATTCCCGGCTCTTCGATTAAGCGCGTTTACGATGAATCCCTCGCCAGATATGAAATTCTGGTGGAAAAGATTCAGGATGCAATTCAGGAGTACTATGCAGCAGTTTATGATGGCGAGTATGCAATCAACTCCTTAAACTTTGCAAGAACCGAGTATGTGCAGAAGGACGATACGTGGTATAAGGCAGAGCTTCCTGCGATGGGCGCTGCAAAGTTGCTCGCTCTGACAGCTGCAGATCAGGACGTAACTGCAAAGGACGGCGTTCTGGAAAATGAAAAGTTGATCGTGAAGTTCGGCGAAAACGGCGAGATCGTTTCGATTTTTGATAAAGAAGCACAGAAAGAGACGCTGGAAGAAGCGGCGAATAAGTTCAAGCTTTATGATGACACGGATGGTGACGCATGGGATATCCGCATCTACTATATGGAAAAGAACCCCAAAACCATGCAGCTCATTTCTTCGAAGTTTTATGTAGACGGACCCAATGCGGCTGCAGAGCAGACCTTTGAGTTTGGCAAATCTGTCCTGACCCAGAAGGTGATCCTGCAGAAAAATTCTGACTATGTGACGTTCGATACGACCGTTGACTGGAAAGAGACAGAAAAAATGCTGCGCACCGATTTTGCAACCTGCATCCATACCGATGAAGTGACCTGCAACATCCAGTACGGTAGCTTAAAGCGTCCAACTCACCGTAACACCAGCTGGGAAATGACGAAATTCGAGGTCTGCGCGCATAAGTGGATTGATCTTTCCAGAGATGATTACGGCGTAGCGTTGCTAAATGACTGTAAATACGGCTATGCGGTTCTGGAAAACCGGATGGACATCAACTTGCTGAGAAGTACGATGTCTCCTGGTGTGGACGCCGACAAGGCAGTGCATACATTCCGGTACGCATACTATCCGCATAGAGGAAATGAAAAGCATGCGCTGGTAGAGCAGAAAGCGATTGCGTTCAACATCCTGCCTGTCCTGACAAACGGTCACAATGCAGCAGCGCTTCCGGAAAGCTTCCTGCAGACCGACTGCACAAATGTGGAAATCACAGCAGTCAAGAAAGCGGAAGATTCGGATCGTCTTGTTGTTCGCATGTATCAGACCGACGGCACGGAAAGCATCTGTTGCGTAACGCTTCCCGCAAGAGTGAAGAAGGTTTCCTTCTGCGACTTGATGGAGCGTGAGGCGGAAGAAGTGCCGGTAGAAAATGGCGCAGTTGTGCTGAAGTTCAAGCCGTTTGAAATCCATACGATTCTGGTGGAGATGTAAAGGTACAGAGTGCTTTGGGGGAAACCGGTTCGGTTAGGCACGTTACATAGAAAAATCCCGGCCTCCTGTTATTTGGAACAGAAGACCGGGATTTTTTATACGGCATGCTGCCGTGCTTATGGATTGTTTTGCTGTGTTATCATTCTACATCCTGCAGTGCAGCGATATTTTCTTCGCCGGTGCGGACCTTTACGACTCTGTCAACATTGTATACAAAAATCTTGCCATCGCCGATGTGACCGGTAAAGAGTACCTTCTTTGCAGTTGCAATGACGGAATCAACAGGGATCTTGCTGACAACAACCTCGATCTTTACCTTAGGCAGCAGGGTTGCATCGATTTCTGCACCACGGTACATTTCGCCTGCACCCTTCTGGATGCCGCAGCCCATTACCTGTGTCATGGTCATACCGGTTACACCAAGGTCGTTTAATGCAGTCTTCAGTGCTTCGAAGCGAGACAGCTTTGCAATGATGACAACCTTGTAAATGCCGCTTGCAGAAGCGGTGATCGGAGCTTCCACAACCTTGACAGCTGCATCCTTCTGGAACTCGGAAGCCTTGTCGTAATCCGAAACACCGAGATCGGTGTTTTCGTTGACATCCATTGTCATGGTATTGGAGATATCCATGATGGAGAAGCCGGCATATGCGGACGGAAGACCATGTTCTTTTGCATCAAGACCAACAATTTCCTCTTCTTCGGAAACACGAAGACCGAAAAGCTTTTTGATAACAATAAATGCGATCGTAATGGTTACAGCAGTCCATGCAATGGTAGCGAACATACCAAGGAGCTGTAAACCAAGCTGTTTGAAGCCGCCGCCATAGAAGAGACCTGCACCTGCGATCTGGTTTGCACCGAAGCTTACGCCATCACCGAAGCCTCTTGCAAAGGCAGGAGCGGAAGGAGTAGCGAAAAATCCGACTGCAACTGTACCCCAGATACCGTTTAAGCAGTGTACTGCAACTGCTCCGACAGGATCATCCACATGAAGCTTGTAATCCAGAAACCATACGCCAAAGACAACCAGAACACCGGCAACTGCGCCGATTACGATGGAACCAAAAGCATCTACAACATCACAGCCAGCGGTAATGGCAACCAGACCGGCAAGGGAAGCATTTAAGCACATCGAAACATCAGGCTTGCCATATTTTACCCAGGTCAGGATCATGGTAACAACGGTTGCAATAGCGGGAGCGATGGTTGTAGTAACAAAGATGGAACCGAGCTCTTCAACGGAGGTTGCAGCAGCACCGTTGAAACCGTACCAGCCGAGCCACAGAATGAAAACACCCAGTGCGCCAATAGGAAGGTTATGTCCGGGGAATGCGTTTACCTTCGTTACTTTGCCTGTCTTATCCTTTACAAACTTACCAATACGGGGACCAAGCATTGCTGCACCGATCAGAGCGGAAATACCGCCGACCATGTGGATGCAGTTGGAACCTGCGAAATCGTGGAAGCCGATCTGGGAAAGCCAGCCGCCGCCCCATGTCCAGTGTGCTTCGATCGGATAAATGACTGCGGAAATGACTCCGGAATACACACAGTAGGAAATGAACTTTGTACGTTCTGCCATTGCACCGGATACGATGGTAGCGGTTGTTGCACAGAACACAAGGTTGAATACGAAGTTTGACCAGTCAAAATTTGCATAATCGGTAAAAATGTCAAATCCGGGTTTTCCGATGATGCCGGCCATGTCTTCTCCGAGCAGAAGGCTGAAGCCGATCAGAATGAAAACAACGGTACCGATACAGAAGTCCATCAGGTTCTTCATCAGGATATTGCCGGCATTCTTTGCTCTTGTAAAGCCGGTTTCCACCATTGCGAATCCGGCCTGCATCCAGAATACCAGCGCAGCGCCGATCAGAAACCAGACACCGAATACTTCGCCGTTTAAAACGCTTAAGATTTCTTCTGTCATAATAGTTCCTCCTCGTTTCCCGGAGGGAAATGCCCACCCACGCTTGCGTGGGTTGCTCTCTGCAGGAGCAGAGGAACATTTCCTCCTCATTTTGTGGTATAAAAAAACGATGCCAGGGATTTTCTATGTTTCGAAGCCCCATTGCATCGTTTCAGGTGGATCTCAGACAATCCGGTTTGCCCGAGAAACGAAGTATGTTTATCCGACCGCATGCGAAATTGAGTTGGAGTGTCGGATAAAAAAAGGTGCTGCGACGTTTTGTCGTAGCACCTTTGCTATGTTGGCAGTATAGCACCGTGCTAAGAACGTGTCAAGGAAAAAATGAAAAATTTATAAACTTGAAAATCCAAAGAGCAAGTCCGTTTTTTGGGACACATTATCTGTTATGCTGGAATTGTTCCAGACGGGGACAGAAAGAGAGAAGATGAGTATGATCGTGCAGATGAGCAGTAAGTCAAAAATATATCACAGACCGGGATGTCAGTATTTGAATCGTATCAAGGAAGGATATCTGACATTAGTGGAGCTACAGAAGAAAACAGCTGGAAAATTATTTCCCTGTAAATGTTGCTGTAAGCTCAGCAAAATGTACAGGGACTACGAACCGGCGATGAAAAAGATTCTTGAAGAGGTTGACGGATTAGCGAAGCTGGAAGAAAATCAGATCAAAATCCAGGCGAAAAATTATTGTTGGGAAATCCGGTTTGATCCAGCAAAGCAGCATTTCAGGCTGTATAAGAAAATTTGGGATGAGACGATAGGACGGACGAATCTGATACAATGCAGCGGATATGATGGGAAAGAAGAGACAGGGCAGCTTGAGAAGATAATAGCTTTGCTTGTAGGAAAAGAGAGAACAGCATCTTATCCGGAAGCTTACCGGAAAGCTGCGTGGAATATTGAGCGTCAGGCAAAAGAGCATCATATGAGTATTGAGTATGACGGAGATATTTTATATGTACTTACGGATATGGCTGCATGGAAAATAGTATTTTTTGACCGGAAGCAGTGTTACAAGCTGTTCCACTGTCCGTTTGGCGGGAAAAAGATGACAATGGAGCAGGCAAAAAAAGCCAGATATCACAGACAGGTGGATGCAGGAGAAAATAGTCATCCTGCGAAATATCTGAAATATATTGCCGGTCATGACCGTGCTAAGAAGATTATGGAACAGGATTATCATTTGCTTCCGCAGAGAAGCAATAAAGAAAAAATGTATTATAATCAGGCGAGAAAGAGAGAGGCAAGGAAAAGTACCAGACGGGTCTGGAACCTGTTTGCGGAGCTGGAAGCACAACAGGAAGGCTTTCAAAAACTGTCGTTTTGTTGATAAGTAAAGAATTTTTGCGGGACGTTTTTATTGTACATAACACCAGCCCGCAGGCTTCAATCCTGCGGGCTGGCATTTTCCATACCGGTGCAGTTCCGGTACAGATGTATAAAGTATGCATCTGACAGTCAGGGGAGAGTTATACAGGGTAGTGACTGTCAAAGCATGCTTTGCAAAGTGGAAGATCCCCGGTCATCTGCTTTAAGTCCTCCAACTTCATATAACCGAGGGAGTCTGCGCCGATAGAGGCGCAGATTTCGGCAGCGGTGTGGGAGGATGCGATCAATTGATCGTTGCTGGGAACGTCGGTTCCGTAGTAACAGGGGAAAAGAAAAGGAGGGGAGCTGATACGTACATGCACTTCCGTTGCGCCGGCATCCTTTAACATACGGATCAGGCTGGCCATTGTCGTGCCGCGGACGATAGAATCGTCAATCAGGACAAGACGTTTGCCTTTGACGACGCTGGAGAGTACGCTCAGTTTCAGGTGAACAGCGGACTCCCGCTCCTTTTGGGTGGGTTTGATGAAAGTTCTTCCCACATAGCTGTTTTTGTGAAACGCAAGGGCGAAGGGCAGACCGCAGGCCTGCGCATAGCCCATTGCTGCAGCCAGACCGGAATCCGGGACTCCGGTAACAAGATCCGCCTCGACCGGGTAGGAAGCGGCAAGCGCTTTTCCGGCGCGGATTCTGGCATCATATATGTTTACATTGTCCATCGTGGAATCCAGACGGGCAAAATAGATGTATTCGAAAATACAATGTGCGTGAGGAATATGTGCAGCTTTACTTTCCTCGATGAGACGGGAATCGGATTTGATCCCATTTTCGGTAATGGTAACGATCTCGCCGGGAAGGATATCACGTACAAATTCTGCGTCTACAGCTGTCAGGGCGCAGCTTTCCGATGCAAGGATGTAGCTGTCACCACGTTTGCCCAGACATAATGGTTTTAAACCGAGCGGATCTCGGACGCCGATCAGTTTTCTGGGGCTGATGATGACAAGAGCGTAACCGCCCTTTAATTTGCGTGCAGTCTGTAAAATTGCATCTTCCACACAGGAGGTGTGGGTTCTTTCCCGTGCGATATCGCAGGCGATGACTTCGGAGTCTGTCGTGGAGCGGAAAATAGCGCCGCCCTCCTGAAGAGATTGACGGAGCTCGGATGCATTTGTGATGTTGCCGTTATGGGCAAGCGCAAGCGTGCCTTTTAAATAGTTTAAGACGAGGGGCTGCGCATTTTCCACGGTGCTTGCGCCGGTCGTGGAGTAGCGGACGTGCCCGATGCCGATATTTCCCTTCAGGGAATCCAGGGATTCTTCATGGAATACTTCGCTGACAAGCCCCATGTCTTTGTGCCAGGTGATATTTCCTTTCGGCCCATTTGTGTTACAGACAGCAATACCGCAGGCTTCCTGTCCGCGGTGCTGCAGAGCAGAAAGCCCGTAGTAAATGGAAGGGGCAGCGGCGCTGCCATCGGGATTATAAATTCCGAAGACGCCGCATTCCTCTTTCAGTTTATCCTCTTGTTCCGGATCAAAAAAACTCATTTTAAAGTGTCCCTTCCGGCTGTTTTAAACGGAAAACAGCAGCTTCTCGTAGTTCGGGTAAGGCAGAATGCTGTCGGGAATATAGGTTTCTGCAGCATCTACAGTGCTGCGGACTGCATCCATATCAGGCAGGATTGTCTCGTGATAGAACAGGGACAGGGCAGGCTGATCGGTCATGCCTTCTGCTGTTGCAAGATCTGCTTCCAGCTTTTCTTCCGCGGTATAAATTGCTTCGTAATAGCCGGAAAGTGTGGTCAGCAGTTTCTCCTGTGCGGTGCAGGGCAGTGTTGCAAGAACTGCTTTTTTCGCGGAGATCGATGCTGCAACCTCGTCTGTATAGGTCATCAGGGCAGGCAGGAAATCGCGGCGAACCATATCCTCCATGGTCTTTGCTTCGATATGGATGGTTTTGCTGTAGGTCTCCAGCAGGATTTCATATCTGGAGAAGATCTCTTCTTTGGAGAAGATGTGATGGCTGGTAAACAGGTCGATATTCTTCTCGTGAATGAAATAAGGAAGCGCATCAGGAGTGGACTTTAAGTTGTACAGACCGCGCTTTTCAGCCTCCTGAACCCATTCGTCAGAATAGCCGTTGCCGTTAAAGATAACCTTTTTGTGCTTCAGGATCGCTCTCTTTACCAGAGCGCGAACTGCTTCATCCATCTGATCTTCGGGGAAGGCCTTTAATTCTCCGTAGAACTGACGCAGTGCTTCTGCAACAGCTGTATTTAAAATGATGTTTGGACCTGCCACAGAGCTGGAAGAGCCAAGGCTTCTGAATTCAAATTTATTGCCGGTAAATGCAAAGGGTGAGGTTCTGTTTCTGTCGGTATTATCCTTAAAGAAATGAGGCAGTACAGTTGCGCCGGTATCCATCTGAACAAGAGGATGCTTGCCAAAGAAAGTATCATTTTCAATGGAATCCAGAACAGCAGTCAGCTCATCTCCAAGGAAGATGGAGATAATAGCCGGAGGCGCCTCATTTGCACCGAGACGATGATCATTTCCTGCGCTGGCAACGGAGATACGCAGCAGATCTGCATAATCGTCAACCGCTTTGATGACAGCCATCAGGAAAATCAGGAACTGTGCGTTTTCAGCAGGAGTACGTCCGGGCTCCAGCAGGTTTACACCAGTATTTGTAATCATGGACCAGTTGTTGTGTTTACCGGAACCATTGATACCGTCGAAGGGTTTTTCATGGAGCAGGCATACCAGACCGTGTTTGTCAGCAACTTTTTTCATGACTTCCATCGTCAGCTGATTGTGATCGACGGCAACGTTTGCCGTGTCGAAAATCGGAGCTAACTCATGCTGGGCAGGAGCAACTTCGTTATGCTTTGTCTTTGCAGGGATGCCAAGCTTCCAGAGCTCTTCATCGAGATCATGCATGTATGCGGATACGCGGGGCTTTAATGCGCCGAAATAATGATCTTCCATTTCCTGACCTTTGGGAGACATTGCGCCGAACAGAGTTCTGCCGGTAAAGATCAGATCTTTTCTCTGCTCATACAGAGCTTTGTCAACCAGGAAATATTCCTGCTCAGGACCGATGGTGGTGGAAACACTTGTAACATCCTTGTTTCCGAGCAGCTGCAGAATCTTGACTGCCTCTGTGCTCAGAGTTTCCATGGAACGCAGCAGAGGAGTCTTTTTATCCAGTGCTTCGCCGCTGTAAGAACAGAAAGCGGTAGGAATGTAAAGGGTTCCATCTTTAATAAAAGCGGGAGAAGTAGGATCCCATGCCGTATAACCTCTTGCTTCAAAAGTAGCGCGCAGACCGCCGGACGGGAAGCTGGACGCATCCGGCTCACCCTTTACCAGCTCTTTTCCGGAGAAATCCATGATGATCTGACCATCTCCGACCGGACTGATGAAGCTGTCATGCTTTTCAGCAGTGAAACCGGTCATGGGCTGGAACCAGTGCGTATAATGGGTAGCGCCGTGCTCAACGGCCCATTCCTTCATGGCAACCGCAACGGAATTGGCAACATCCAGTTCCAGATGAGTGTTATTTTCGATTGTTTTACGCAGCGCTTTGTAAATATCCTTGGGGAGCTTTTCGCGCATCACTTTGTCGTTAAAGACCAGGCTGCCGTAAATTTCAGGAATACTTTTTGACATAGATCAAATCTCCTTTCAACTGTAGGGTAAGCATTGTACATTTCGGTGTTTTGTCTGACGAAACGTTTCGTCCTGCAGAAGGTATTCTTTAGAACGAAAAAAGGCACTTCGGAGAAGATTCTCCAAAGCGCCTTTGCTTTATGTGACGTATCATACTCACAAATAATAAAACTGTCAAGCCCCTTTTTTCAAAAAGCGAAAATTTGTGCAGCAAAGCCATAGGTGCATTTGAGGGAGCTTTTTTGTCAATTTACCTCCGATCCTGAGACAAACCGCATGTTTTCGTGTATGCTTTTGTCAACGAAAGGAAAGGAGGTCGGGGCATGAAAGTAAGCATTGAACTTTCACCGGAATACCGGATTCCGTATGCAGTCATTTATGTGGATAAAATAACGGATGAAATTCAGAAGATCATGGAAAGCATCAGCCGGCAGGAAACGCCGATCACGGCGCTGCAGAATGAGGATAATCTCGTTGTTCTGCAGCCGGAGGAAATCTATATGGTGCGTGTGGAGGCCGGGGATACGATTCTTTTTGGAAAGTGTTCAAAATATCGTTCCAGAAAGAGACTTTACGAATTAGAAAAGCAGCTTGGAAAGCAGTTTATGCAGATTTCGAAATCCACGCTGGTCAATCTTTCCTATCTGGAAAGCATTGAAGCGGGATTTAATGGAACGCTTCTTCTGAAGCTGAAAAACGGCTGTAAGGATTATGTATCCAGAAAATATCTGCCGGAATTTAAGAAATATCTGGGACTGTAGGAGGAATAAAGATTGAAAAATAAAATTTTTCAATCGCGAGATTTGTGTCTGCGCGCACTTGACGCAAATCTCGGCATGCACAAAAAGCGTGCGCAGAAATGAGAGGAAAGCATGAAAGCGATTGTAAAAGAAGCAGCAAAATATGCAGGAATCAGCACCGGGATTGCGCTTGGGATTTTCTGTTTTGTCGGAATGCTATTTGATCTGTATTATGGCGGAAATTTCAGCCTTTCAGGGTATCAGTTTACAAAGATGGTGATCGGCTGCGTGCTGGTTGGTTGGGGCTTTGGCGTTCCGGCTGCGGTTTACCGGAAAGAAAATCTGCCGATGCCGATCAAAATCGTGATTCATATGGGAACAGGCTGCGTGATTTATACGCTGGTCGCATGCAAGGTCGGCTGGGTTGATCCGGCGGCAGGAATCTGGCAGGAAATCGGGATGATCGCTGCCCAGCTGGCAGCAGCATTTCTGATCTGGTTTTTGTTTCTGCTGCATTACCGCCGGGAAGCGAAAGAGATGAATGAACGGATACAGGAGATGAAAATAGGGAAGGATTAAAATCCTTCCTTATTTCGTTGGATGCGAAGTTCTTTTCTTTTCTGCCCGGCTTCCCATTCCGCCTGCTGACCGATGGATTCGATCAAAAGTCCCGGAACTTTGGTCGGTTTTCCGGTTTCGTCAACGGCAACGAGCGTGAGGTAAGCCCGGTTTACGGGATATCGTGTGCCGTTAAGTTTTTCCACATAGGTATCGACCCGGACTTCCATGGAAGTGCTGCCGACCCAGGTGAGGGTTCCGACCAGAACGACAAGGTCATTTTGAAACACGCCGCGGATGAATTTCAGGTTATCGATGGATGCGGTGATGACATTACACTGGGAATGACGGATGCCGACGAGCCCGGCGACTTCGTCAATCCACTCCATCAGCCTGCCGCCGAAAAGCCGTCCTGCACCGTTTAAATGTTCCGGGCGGATCTGATAGACCTGTTCCACGCGGGATTCGATTGCTCTTTTTTTCATAGTATTTTAGGAAGACCTCCATTCTGAGTACAGATTTTCCTGCAGGCGTGAAAATGGTCCGCAGGGAACTTAAAAGCCTTGAGATTATTTTATTTCTATAGTTTGGGACAGTCAAGTGGCAGAAGGTATGCTATAATGAGCGAAAGTGAGTCAACATGCTTGCATGGTTGACGAACGGCATTATTAGCGAATGAGCAGCCTGCGTAGCAGAGGGCATCAGCTTTCGGGTTTAATAAAAGACAAACGGCAGCGGGTGCATCCTGCGACGATATTTTCGTCATCGTTTTGTTCACGACATTTGTGCGCATGGCGCAGGGAGGAAGCGCAAAGGCGTCGGACTTTGTGCAGATTCCGATTTCGATCGTGTTCGGCATTGTGCTGGGAGCCGCTGCAGGTTATGTGCTGGCGAGGGTTTTTGAAATAAGGCTACCGCAATCCAACTGGCTTTAGACGGTGGGTTAAGATAGCTAAAAATCAGAAATTATTGTATACTCATGGTATGGGAACATGGAAATGCTGAACAGTATATAGAAAATCAAGGTTGAGAAAGAGGGTGACAGTTGATGTTAAAGGCATATAAATACAGAATATACCCTAATAATGAGCAGAAAATACAA
>OJQM01000892.1_pt1 | contig 13994 bp, 8 predicted proteins | sample 1598751 | NCBI WGS metagenome assembly OJQM01 (sample SAMN03922455, study PRJEB24848) | human gut metagenome | isolation source: stool sample | host: Homo sapiens | place: Germany | collected 2009-11 | reverse complement strand
TCATGCCTAGTCTCGTGGGCTCGGAGATGTGTATAAGAGACAGTTCCTGTACCGCCTCTACGGTTTCCTTTTCGTACATCTTAATCAGACGCATCAGCAGATAGCAATGCTCCGGAACTTCCTCCACCCTCACCGGATGAATCCCGTTTTCATCCACATGACAGGTAACTTCCACCACGTCACGATCCTCAAGACCGGGGATGCTTCCCTGATTTTCCACGGAAAGCACCAGATCGCGTCCGTCCTTGCTCTGCAGCCCCTCGATGCAGTCAAGCATAACGCCTGCATATCCCATGCCATCAGGCACTTCCAGCTGCCCTTTTTCCAGAAGCGGGCGCTTTGCAAGACCGGATTCGATACTCATGTAGGAATTCTCACGAACCTGCATATAGTACAGGAAAATCTGCAGTGCGCCTTCGGGATCGGCGTCCATATCCATCGCCTTTAACTCTTCCATCATCTGCTTGTTGACCTGCTCGATCGTCTGACCTCTGGTCGCGCCGGATTTTAAGATATTGGCGAGCGCTTTTTCCCGATGATAATAGTAGTAGAGATATTCATTCGGCAAAAATCCGATCATCCGCAACAAATCGGGATCGAACATGGAAAATTCCTGAATGCTCTTTAAAAATGCGTCGTCCGCAAGGAGCCTGGGCAGAATCTCCTCGTCCTTGATCTTCACGTTGCGAATCCAGGAAAGATGATTTAATCCGAAGAATTCCACATACAGGTCTTTTTCATCCACGCCGAGCTTTGCTGCCATACGGAATTTTGTGCTGCTGGGCGCATCGCAGATGCCGATCACCTTTTCATAGCCTGCGCTCTTTAACGCCTGTGTCACCAGACCGGACGGGTTCGTGAAATTGAAAATCCATGCGTTTGGGGCAATTTCATCAATCAGCCTGCAGTACTCCAGCAAAATCGGAATCGTGCGCACTGCCATCGAAAATCCACCGACACCGGTCGTTTCCTGTCCGATTACGCCTGCGTTTAATGCGATTGTTTCATCCATAACACGGGAATGGTCGCCGCCGACGCGCAGCGTTGTTACCACATAATCCGCGCCCTGCAATACCTCACGCACATCCGCAGATTCCGTTACAATCAGATCCTTGTGATTTCTGTTTACCACATGACGGCACAGTTTTGTGATGATCTGCTGTTTTTCCTGATTGATGTCATAGAGCGCTACCTCATCGATATGAAGTGCCTTGTATCTTGCCAGCAGGCCGTTGATAAAAATGACAGTTCTGACGCCAGCTCCCCCGATAACTGCGATTTTCATTTTGTTTCTTCCCCTTTCTTTTTTCCCATAAATTCCTTCAGTCCCTCTTTGTCCGGAAATCCGGTGTTGCCGCCGTACGCTGTCACGTTTAACGCGCCGCAGGCATTGCCGCAGGCCAGACATTCTTCCAGACCTTTTCCGGTCAGAAATCCGTATACGAAGCCCGCATTAAACGAATCCCCTGCGCCAGTCGTATCCACAGCCTTTACCCGGTACGCCGGGAGAAAGACCTCTTTTCCGTTTTCAATCGCAAAGGAACCGCTGCTGCCGAGCTTGATGACCACCCTGTCACAATCCTTCGCAAACTCCCGTGCCGCTTCCTGTGCGGTCTTCGTCCTGCCATAGTGAATCGCTTCCGTCTCGTTCATGAACAGCACGTCGATATACGGAAACAGCTCCTTGATCTGAGGATTCCATTCCCCGGTTGAATCCCAGCCCAGATCGAACGAGACAGTCGCTTCTGTCTCTGCTTTGACGCGTTTTAATAAAGAAAGATACGCCGCGTGGTTTTTGCTTCCCTCATAGCCTGTCATATGGATATGCGAAGCGTTTTTCACGCCCTCGATATCCACCTTGTCGATGGAAATTCCCGCGTTCGTGCCGCGATACGTCAGAAACGACCGATCCTTTTCATTGGTAAAACTGATCGAAATACCGGTTTTTTCCGTCCTGCTCGTCCCAAGCAGACTGTCGTCGACATTTTTTGCGGCAAATTCTTTGCGGATCAGCTCCCCGTAACAGTCGTCCCCGACCTCTCCCTGAAATACCGGATGCAGACCGAGCTTTCCAATGCCGAGCGCAAACAGCGCCGCGCCGCCGCCTACATAGGTATCCATAACCGGCACTTCATCCTCCTGCCCGGGCTTTGGCAGACTGGAAACGCCCGGAACAACAAGGTCTATATTTACATCGCCGTAAACATAGACGTCCCATTTTTTTCCCTTCATAGTCCCCTCCATCTTTCGTTTTTTCATTCTTTTTCAGCATACCATAAAGTCCGTAGGAAATCAAAATACGATCCTCACAGAGTGGTTTTATCGTGTCATGCGATAAAAAAGACATGCGCCAAATCCCGGGCATGTCTTTTCCGATTTCATCAACTACGCAGCGACGCAATTTAGAGATGTATTTATCCCTTTATTCTCATTCCTTTACTGCCCCGATCATGGAACCCTGTGCAAAATATTTCTGAATAAACGGATATACACACAGAATCGGTACGGTAGTTACAACGACTGCCGCCATTTTCAGCGAATCAGAGGTTGTCGTTGCCGCGTTCTGAGCCAGCGCCTGAGCGACTGTCTCTACGTTCTGCTGTGCGTTCATCGCTTTGGTCAACATGTTCTGCAGCACGGTCTGTACCGGCCACTTCGAAGTATCGCTCATGTAGAACGCACCGGAAAACCAGTCGTTCCAGTGGTTGACTGCCGTATAAAGCCCGACAACCGCGATAACCGGCTTGCTTAGCGGCATCATGATTTTAGTATAGATTTTGAAAAATCCGCAGCCATCCAGCTTCGCCGATTCTTCCAGGCTGTCCGGAATTCCCTCAAAGAAGGTTCTCACCATCAGCAGGTAGGTTACGCTCACCAAACTCGGTACAACGTAAACCCAGAAAGAATTGAGCAGATGCAGGTTTTTGTACTGGATATATTTCGGAATCATCCCACCGTCAAATAGCATGGTGAATGTAATCAGCATCGTAAGGACGGTTCTGCCCGGCAGATCCTTCTGCTTGAGTGCATAACCCGCAAGGGTTGTCACCATAAGGCTTAAGAATGTACCGATAACAGTTCTCGCAATACTGATTCCATATGCTCCCATAATACTGCCGTCTTTGAATACTTCGCGGAAATTATCCAGCGTAAGCTGTCTGGGCCAGAACCAGATTCCGCCCCGCGCCGCATCTTTTCCATCGTTAAAAGACAAAACCAGAACATTCAGACACGGAAGCAAAATCGCCAGACACAGCAGAATAATAATCAGATAAATAATTGCCTGCAAGATCTGTTCTCCCGCGTTTCTTTTTATTTTGTTTTCCCGCCTGACCTCGATCTGCTTCATAGCGTCTGTCTCCTTTTTGCCTGCAGGCTGTAAAACCTGCAGGCGCTTTTGATTCTAATTCCTTTTTAGTCGTAGAAGTTTACCGCATCCGGATCTTCCTTATAGATATTTGCAACATAGTCTTCAAACTGTTCTACGCCTGCAGCCTTTAACTGTGCACGGAAAGATTCGATAATTGTCTTTACTTCTGCGTCATCCTTTGCAAAGAAGCACTGTGTCAGCACCTCATCCCAGTTTAACAGATCCATCTGGGTCTTTACTGCTGCCAGTTCGTCTGCGGACATGTAAGCAGTTGCATTTAAGCCGGGAACCAGCTTTTTCTCTCTCGGATACTCTGTTGCCAGTTCTACGCTTCTTGCATAAGTTGTGCCTGCTGCTGCACCGGGACGGGACTCACCGAAGTTCTTGGTATTATCTGTGTTGGTAACACAGAAGGAGAAGAAGCAGTTACCGATACCGCCAAATGCAGCGCCGATCTGGTTGATCATGTAATCTGTATCGTTGTTGTTTACTTTTTCCAGAGCTTCATCGGTCAGAACAGGATTGCCGTCTACCATGTTGTAGCTGACGCCTTCTACACCGTACTGTGCCAGAAGCTGTCCGTCATAGGTGCTCAGCCAGTCGAAGAACTTGAAGATTTCTTCCGGGTTTTCTGCATCTGCAGAAATCGCCATACAGCCGTTTGCGGTCTTGCCGTGGGTTACCTTCTTGTTATCGCCGGAGATATCGTTTAACGGTCCAAGCGGAATCCAGTCATCGTTTCCATAAATGATATCCTGATAGTTATGTACGTCTGCAATGATTGCAGAGTTGTGGTTTCTGGAAACTTCTTCTGCACGTGTGGAATCCATGGTGAAGAACTCAGGGTTCATCAGACCCTCGTTTAACAGTTTTCTGACATAGTCGATTTCATCATAGATGGAATCTTTTTCCGCCTCATGTCTGACATTGCCGTCCTCGTCGATGTTGTAATCATCGCTGACACCCCATTTTAAGCCAGGGCAGATGTACTCAATAGTGTCCATAGAGCCGCCCCAGTATTTCGGCCCGAGCGGGTAAACATCGTTGCCGTTGTCGTCTTTGTAACCGCCTTCTTTGATCTTAACAAGCAGGTCGTAAAAATCATCCGCTGTTCTGATCTGTGTTACGTCGATACCAAGATCATCAGCGATAGACTTCTGAATCCACAGACCGCCGACATATTCTCCCTCCGGAATCCATTCCAGAGTCTTGTCGGTTTCTGCCACATTCATCTGCCACAGATAAACGCCATCCAGATCATCCCGGAAGGTTACATTCTTGTAAGAGTCATCCGGTAAGAAGCCATCTTCATAATACTTGGAGTAAACTTCCGAGTTTTTCATATACTCGGAAACATCTGCGAACATGCCTTCTTTTGCAGCCTTTAACAAAAGCGGGAACTCCGGTCTGGTCGAGTTATCCAGATAGGAAACGATAACGTCCGGAATGGTTCCTGCAGCCAGCTGGGAGGCCATAACCTTCTGGTCACTGTCGCCAGGGGTATATTTGATATCCAGCGTGATGCCGGTCAGCTCTTTGATCTTTTTCCCAACCTCAGTGCTGGAAAAATCATCGGGAAGTGTGTTGCCGATATCATCTACATATGCCTGCACGGTGATGGTACGGTCTGCAATCCAGGTATCAGGCTTGTCAGACGTGTCCTCTGTTGCCGCATCCGAAGACGTTTTGCTGTTGCTCGTCGATGCGCTGTCTGTGCTGCTGCCGCATCCTGCCAAGCTGCCAACTACCATGCTTCCTGCCAGACCAGCTGCGAGCAGATTTCTGATCCATCTCTTTTTCATTTGGTTTCTTCCTTTCTTCCTTTTTATGTATCCTGTTTACCACAGGCTTACTTCCGTCATCTTTTTACAGATCTTGTTGCACGCTACAACCAGTACCAGTCCAACCAGCCCCTGTATCAGACCAATTGCCGTCGCATAACCGAACTGTCCTCCCTGCAAGCCGACACGCAGAACGTAAATATCCAATGTATCTGCAATCGACATGTTGCCGGGTGTACGCAGCAGCCATACCTGATCGACACCGGAGGAAAGCAGTCCGCCGATTCCCATAATGAACAGGATACCGATCGTTCCTCTGATTCCTGGCAATGTGATGTGCCACATTTTCTTGAGCTTTCCGCAACCATCCATTTCAGCGGCTTCGTAAAGCGTCGGGTCCACGCTGCTGATTGCAGCCAGATACATGATGGAATCCCATCCGATGTTTTTCCACAGATCCATGGAAAACAAAATCCGGTAAAAATACTTTGCATCCATCAAAAAGAATGTGCTTCCGTCTCCGCCCAGCGCTGCAATCGCCTGGTTTAAGATACCAGTATTCGGTGCCAGAATTTTCTGAAGCATCGTCACGATGATAACCGATGATAAAAAGTGCGGCAGATAGGTAATCGTCTGAGAAATTTTCTTGAACTTCATGTTGCGCAGCTCATTTAACAAAAGTGCCAGAATGATTGCGAACGGAAATTCCAGAATGCACTTGATAATACCGATCGCAAGCGTGTTGCGGATCAGTCGTCCTGCATCGTAGCTCTTGAAGAACGTTTTGAAATAATCAAAACCAACCCACGGGCTTCCCCAGATTCCCTTCTTAAAGGAATAATCCTTAAATGCCAGAACGGAACCAGCCATCGGCACATAGCAGATCAGTGCGTAGTAGACGATACATGGAAGCAGCATGACATACAACGGCCAGTACCGCATCAGTCGTACTCCGATTGACGCATTCCCGGACGTTTTCCCTTTTCGGGATGCCAGGCTCTTTGTTTTCACAGGTTTCTTCACCTCCCGTCATCTGATGAAATTATTATAAAAATTGTATAAATTTCCGACAATGGACATTTCCACACTGTACAATGGACATTTCCACGATTTAGGGTCACGCCCATCGAAGCTCCATCTGCCAGATGAAGTGCGCTTTCTTCATCTGGTACTTCTCTGCCAGCTCCGGTCCGCAGCTGGCAGAACCGACGCCGCTGACCATATCATTAAAGTACACCGTCAGGAAATCCGACTTTTCCAGCTCGAACGCGTGCTTCTTTCTCTCCAGCTCCTCCCGCGTGTATTCGGAGATGCCAAATTCAAACGGCTGCGCCCCACGGGAGGTGAAACCGACGTCAGGCATCTGCTCCAGGTGCACCCACCGCGTTCCGAAATGGTTTCCATTTTCCTGCGGCTTCAGATAATCCTCGTGCATTTCCTCTACTGTCTGCGTGAACACGTCAAGTCTGCTGCCGCGGTGCTTGTCACAGTAGCTCTCCTGCGGACCATAGCCATAATAGGAAACCTGATTCCAGCTTCTGTCCACACCAAAGCGCAGTCCAAACCGCGGTAAAAACGGAAAGGTCTGGTCGATTCCGCCCTCGACATACCAGCCGAGGCTTCCGTCGTTTCCGATCTTCCACTCTACATTTCCTTCAAAAAATTTCTGTCTGGAAACGCCAGCCATCGAAAAATGCATCCGCACACTCCAGCCATCCTGACGCTGCCATGCGCTGCTTTCATATACCCGTACCATCGCATGATGCAGCTGGGCTTCCTTCCATTTTTCCGAAATATTGCCGTCGTTGTCCGTCGGCGCGCGGTAAATATCAAACACCATCGGCTGTTTTAAATACTCTGTCCCGTCTTTTATAAAAGAAACAACCGTACCCGTCCGTTTGGAGACGCGGCAGGTAAAATGCTCTGCGGCGAAGCAGTATTCTGTCTCCGTTTCCGTACAGGAGATCAGGGACAGCGCGACGGATTCCGCGAGCGAAAGCTCCTGTGTGACAGCATCAGCGTTCGCCGCAAGGACTATCTGGTCGAAGCCCAGCAGATGTCCCGCTTTGGTCAGCGGCGCGTCTTTTTTCTGAATCAGCTCTATGGTCAGGACAGTTTCGTCTGCGCCGGTCACTGTCTGCAGCGGCGGGATCATCACCCGCATCGTTCGATGCGGCGGCAGATGAAACTCAGAAATCATCCCCTCTTCCAGCACATTTTCTTCCTGCTTCCAGAGATAGTGAATTTCAAGCGCATCCTCTGCGTCTGTAAAGTCCAGCATGTTTCGAAGCTCCAGCGCGCCTGTCCGGCGGTCATAACCGGTCACACGCACCGGACGCAGGACATTTTTTAATTCCAGCAGTCCCGTATGTGATCTGCGGTCCGGATACACCAGCCCGTCCATACAGAAATTTTTATCGTTCGGATAATCCCCGAAATCTCCTCCGTACAGAAATTTTTCTTTTCCATCCGGCGTTTTTCCAGCATAAACTGCATGGTCACACCATTCCCAGATAAACGCACCGCAGTAATTTTCGTACTGATACAGCTGCGCGAAATTTTCTTCCAGATCCCCTGGGCCGTTGCCCATCGCATGACAGCATTCGCAGTGCAGAAACGGCTTTTTATTTTCCCCGTTTTCACAATAATTCTGAATCCAGTCAAGCGGCGCATACATCCGGCTCGTCACATCCAGCACGGATAAATCCTGCTTCTGCCAGTCCTGCCAGGTACAGCCTTCATAATGAATCAGCCGCGTTGGATCATAAGCCTTCACCCATTTTGCCGCTTCGATCATATTCGGACCATATCCACTCTCATTGCCCAGGGACCAGAATAAAATGCACGTCCGGTTCTTGTCACGGATCACATTTTTCTGTACCCGGTCCAGAATCGCTTTCGCAAACCCGGATGCTTTCGCAATCTGGGAAACCCAGTCTTTATCCTCCTCCGAGTACACCTCGCCGCAGCCGTGCGATTCCATATCGGACTCGCTGATCAGATAAAATCCATACTCGTCGCAAAGTTCGGAAAACCACGGTGCATTCGGATAATGACTCGTCCGGATCGCATTGACATTGTGCTCCTTCATCAGCCGCAGATCGGTCAGCGCATCCTCCTTCGTGACCGCCGCCCCATGATACGGGTTACTGTCATGCCGGTTGACGCCCTTTAGCTTCACCAATGTTCCATTGATCAACAGCTTTCTGTCAACGATTTCGACCGTCCGGATTCCGATTTTCTGCACGATTTTTTCCCGCTCTGTTTCCAGTTCCAGCGTATAAAGATACGGCTCCTCCGCATTCCACAAAACTGGCTGTTCTACCGTAAAACAAATGGATTCCCCGGCCTGTTCCCCGATCACCCTGTCCCCGTCCTTTAAGGTCGCCTTTACTGTGCAGATGCCGCTTTTTTCCGTTCTGACGCAGATTTTTCCGACCGCTTCTTCATACGATGTGCGAATGGTGAAATCCCGGATATGATCTTTGGGACGGCGCAGCAGATAGACATCTCGGAAAATCCCGGACATACGCAGCTTGTCCTGATCCTCGCAGTATGTCCCGTCGCACCATTTTAAAACGAGCACATACATCTCATTTTCGCCATCCGACAGATACTCCGTGACGTCAAACTCTGACGTCGCATGGGAAACCTGACTGTAGCCCACAAATGCCTTGTTGATCCACACATAAAAGCACGAATCCACCCCTTCAAAATCCAGGTACACGCGCTCGTCTTTTTTCAGATTTTCTGCCGCAAAGGTTCTGCGATACAGGCCGCACGGATTGTCGAACGGGACATATGGCGGATCGTACGGAATCGGATAAAACAGATTTACATACTGATGGCGATCGTATCCGTGAAACTGCCAGCAGGACGGAACCGGGATTTTATCCATTTTTTTCGGATCAAATTCCGAACGCAGAAAGTCCTCCGCCTCTGCAACCGACGGAAAATACTGAAAACTCCAGACTCCGTTTAACAGAATCTGCTCGGAATTTCCAGCTGCATCGCACGGCAGATAATAACATCTGTCCGGCTCTGTATTGACGTGCAAAATTTCTGTATTTTCATAAAAACGTTCCAGTCTCATCGATACCCCTCCTGATTCCAACTCTTCTCATGTTCGCATTTTATCAGGTTCTTTTTGGTCAGAAAATGCACAATTCTACTCCTGCGACTGGACATTTCACAGATCCCTTGACTTTTCCGGAAATTCTCTATACGCTAAAGAAAAGCCGGGTTCAAACTTCTGTCAAACCCGGACAGATTATTCAGAATTTCAAGGGGAGGTTTTATAAAAAAGAATATGGTACAGAATCCTTATCAGAACGCGCTTTTGCCGGCTCCGGTCGGCGGCGGTTATTCCGACCCGGACTATTGGATCTGGTGCGGCTCCGTCGTACAGGGGGAAGACGGAGCCTATCACATGTTTGCGTCCCGTTGGCCGAAAGATCTCGGCTTTGGTGCAAACTGGCTGTTTAACTGCGAAATCGTCCGGGCTTCCAGCAAAAATCCGGAAGGTCCCTATACCTTTCAGGAGGTCGTGCTCGGACGCCGGGGACGCACTTTTTTTGACGGCATGAACGTGCACAATCCGTACATCCGCAAATGGAACCAAACCTACTACCTTTATTATATGGGAACGACCTTCGGCGGTCCGATTCCCGGTCCCGGTGACGAGGTGGACAGCTCGCGTTTTACCGAGGTCTGGAACCGCAAACGGATCGGTCTTGCAACCGCACCGTCTGTTTTTGGTCCATGGACGCGGTGCGATGAGCCGCTGATTTCTCCCAGAGACTGCTCCCACTGGGATTGCACGGCGACGACCAATCCGGCAGTCGCAATCCAGCCCGACGGAACGACCTACATGCTCTACAAATCGCGTTCCTTCGCAGACGGTCCGTTAAAAATCGGTGTCGCAAAAGCGCCCCGCCCGGATGGTCCGTTTGAACGGATTTTGGACGACCCGATTTTTAATTTCGAGGACCCGAACATCCATCTGGAAGATCCGTACCTGTGGTACGAGGACGGAAAATTCCGCCTGCTGATCAAAGACGACTTCAAAAACGGAGGTCCCGGCATCAGCGGCATCTGGGGTGCAGGCCTGTACGCTGAAAGCGCCGACTGCATTCACTGGGAATTCGCCGAAAATCCTGTCGTTTACTCCCGCCACGTTATCTGGTCCGATGGCAGGCAGACCGATCAGGCAAACTGCGAACGCCCTTACTTTTTGCTTGATGAAAATAACCATCCCACGCATCTGTTTCTGGCAACCGGGGAAGGTCCTGCGCCCTACCAGTTTTCCAGAACCTGGAACATGGTGATTCCGCTGCGCTAGGCGCCGAGCTGACACGCTTCCACATCTGTCTTGGAAGCGTCTGACTGCAACTATACATTTTGGAGAGGAACGTATGACAACCGATCAGAATTATCAACAAATTTACCGCGTCGGCGGCATGCTGGACGCAGGCTTTGTAGGACAGATCACCTACACCATCAGTCTCGATCAGGTCTATGACGAGCTGGACATTCATTTTAGCTTTGACAAGCGGCTCTACAGTGAAAGCGACGTTACGCCTGAGCTCATTGACAGACTTCAGACGCTCTGCACTGCAAAATATGACGCCCCGACCTATCCCGTCGAGGAGTTCAGGCAGACCATTCTGCACGAAATGAAAACAGAAATTCACACAATGGCAGAATTAAACGACAATTTCATCGGCTGCATCCACCGCCAACTGACGGACCGCCACATGTTATACACAAAAGAATTCACAAGCGACGGCTGTCTGGCACAGGACACCTTTTCCGGCGTTTTAAAAGTGACCGTCCTTGTTTTCAACGTGCTGCTGGACAACACGCAGTACACGCTGACCGTTTCCGGACATCCGGTCGGACAGGGTGTAATCGCACCGAACTTTAATCTAATGGATACGGTAAAGACTGCAGCGGGAAATGCGGGGGCTTCGAATGCTGCCGGGAGCGCTGACAACTCGTGCGACGCTGAGAGTGCTCCTGCCTCCGCTGTTGCCACGGCTGGCAGTTCGGGCGTCTCCGGCGCTGGCTCTGCTGCCACGGCTGGCGATTCGAGCACAACTGGCAGTTCTTCTGCTGGTAATACCGTCACTGCATCCACCCGCTTCAAACGCCTTGAGCTGCACAACCACACGGTCGAATCCGACGGCAGCTTAACCTGTCAGGAGCTGACGGCATATCTGGCAGCCGACCATGTCGATGCCTTCGCCATCACCGACCACAACACCACCTCCGGTCAGAAAAAGATCGAACAGCTGCTGGAAGAAAAGCATTATCCGATCAGCCTGATCCGCGGCATGGAATATACGACTTATTTCGGGCATATCCTCTGCTTAAACCTCTCAAAATATGTTCCCTGGAACTCGATCGACCAGCACCGTCCCGAGCTGTTGTTCGAAGCTGCCCGCGAAAAAGGCGCGCTCGTCGGCATCGCGCATCCGTTTTCCTATGGCGATCCTTTTGCCCGCGGCTGCCGCTTTGAAATGACCATCTCGGACTACTCAAAGGTTGACTTTATCGAGATTTTCAACAATCCGGAATCGCTCCACGAAGTAAACGAACGCGGCACGAATCTCTGGATGTCCCTGATTTTTTCAGGCTATCAAATCACCGCGACCAGCGGCATGGACTTACACAACCGTGCGAAGCTGGCAGGCTGCTATGCAACCTACATCGAAGGCAAAAGCGGCGACAACATCGCTTCCGAGCTCGATACCGCCATTCACACGCACCGCACCTGGGTTTCCAAAGGCGCTCTGCTGCTGACGGAGGTTCTCCCAGAAACAAACGAATTGCTTCTGACGTTTACAGATGCCCACAAGACCGGATTTGCTGTTCCAAAAACAGCTCAGGTCGTTTTAAAAGGAAAAGACAAAACATTCACAACGAGCGTTTCCCTCGACAAACCGGTACGCGTTTCCCTCAACCAGCTCTCCGGAACCGATCCGATCATTCCGCTGCTGTACGAAGCTGCCTCGGATTCCTGCGTCAACGCTGCCGCAGCTTCGACATCCTGCAGCAATACTGCGGATGCCAGCTCTGCTGCCGGGCAGCTGAAAGAAATCGACGCGCTTCCTGCAATCGAAGGACTGCTCTGCGTCAGCCCGGTTCTTTACAGGGATTGAGGTTCTTTGGAAAACAGCTTTTGAAACGCTGCCTTACGCTGCGACAGCGACATTTCAAAAACGCCCGCTTATTCTGTGAAAAACACAGCGTAAGCGGGCGCTCTCTATTTTCGTCTGATTTTCACCGGATCGGACGGTTTTAGGATCTGACAATTCGCCCCTCATTGCGCAGGTATGCAACGTATTGGCGGTCATGTATTTGAGCCATCGCTTTCCTGCAGGCGCTGTCAATTACGAATTCCGTTCCAGAATTCTTTTATAGCTTCGATACATCAGATAAACCCCTGCCGTGCAGTCCAAAACAAGCATCACAATCCCAAAGCCTAACGAAATCAGGCAGCAGATTCCGGAAAGCATAAATGCGAACGCGCACTTTTGATACAGCATCCCCATTTCCAGATTGTAAGCCGTGACATCTTTTACCTTCGATTTTAACGTTTTATCTCCACTCCAGAAAGTGATAGGCTCTTTGCTGTTTTTTTCAAAGATCCCGATAATCAAAAACGGAACCGCGCATAAAAGACACGATATCAGTCCGACGATTTTTTCTGCCATAATAAAACCCGCCTTCTATTGTCTTGGATTGAAGCCGTTATGCAAGCATGTTGACTCACTTGCGCTCATTATATCTCAGTTTGGAAAGAAAGACAATTCCACACCATGGATTCATCAAGCAACCAGGAAAGTTTTTCTTCATCCCTGATATTTCTTCGCCTGCACACGGAACATTTTCGCATATGTTCCGTCCTGTTTCATCAGTTCTTCATGGCTGCCCTGTTCCGTGATTTTTCCTCCATCGAACAGATAAATTCGATCCGCCATTCTTGTCGTTGAAAGTCGGTGTGAAATAAAGATTACCGTGCGGTCTTTTGCCGCCGCTTCAATCGTTTTGTTGAGTTCATATTCCGCAATCGGGTCGAGCGCGCTGGATGGTTCATCCAAAATCAGGATGTCGCTGTTTTTGGCAAAAGCGCGCGCAATCGCGATTTTCTGTCCCTCTCCACCGGAAAGATTGATGCCCTTTTCGTCAAATTCCCGCGTCAGCTCCGTATCCGCCTTTTGGGGCAGTTTCTGGTATTTTTCGGAAAAACCGGCAGCCGTAAGTGCACTCTCTACCGCCTCTTTTTGCGCATCCGTATAAGTACCGCCCATCACATTTTCTCCGATGGTCGCCGCAAAAATTTTATAGTCCTGAAATACGCTTCCGATGTGCGCCCGAAAGGATGAAATATCATAATTCCGGATATCTGTTCCGTTATAAAAAATCGCCCCATCCGTCACATCATACAGCCGCATCAAAAGCTTCGTTAGCGTCGTTTTCCCTGCGCCGTTGTAACCGACAATCGCGATCTTTTCCCCTTTTCGAACCGTAAAAGAAACGTCCGAAAGTACCTGTTTGGGGTTCTTTTCGGGGAACGGATAGGTAAACGAAACGTGCCTTAATTCCAACGATTTGAAGGCTTCCGCTTTTTCTGTTCCGTTTAAAATCTGCGGTTTCTGCGTCACGAATGTACGGAATTTTTCCGCATAGATGCTGTGTTCCTGGAACTGCGCCAAAAATCCGATCAACTGGTTTACCCGCATGAACAGCTTCCACGTCGCACTGATTCCGACCGAAAAATCGCCGAGCGTAAAGGCTACATCCGTCAGATACCGCCACATCAGATAGCCCAAGAGTCC